>Ga0265798_10007894_pt1 | contig 13694 bp, 10 predicted proteins | sample P3T30metagenome_FD_192430 | JGI IMG/M metagenome (GOLD analysis project Ga0265798, IMG submission 192430) | Plant litter microbial communities from East Loma Ridge, Irvine, California - P3 T30 | ecosystem: Environmental > Terrestrial > Plant litter > Unclassified | place: USA: California...
TGGCAAGCGCGGTGAATTTCATGGGGGGTGCTGAAAGTTAAAGATGATAAGCTGCTGATAACCAAAACCGGGCCTAAAAGTTCAGTTGCGGCTAAGGGCGTGGGTTTTGGGGTGGGGTTTCGGTGCCAGCGGGTGGGTTAGTGCCAGTGGCAGGAGCACCTGGCGCAGGCTGCGCACCCGTGTTCAGCAGGTCGATAAGGTTGAGTGGGGCAAACTGAGCTGTGTCGCCGGGCTGCACGCTGCGGGTGGTGTCGCGGGCCGTGACGATGTACGTGCGGGCCGGGCCATTCAGATTTACAGAGTACCCGATACTATTGCGCTGGCTGCTCGTAATCAGACCTTTCTGCTCCATCAGGTCGCCAATGAGGCGGAAGAACCAGCGCGTGGAGCCGCGCAGCCCCCCGTAGCTGTCGAACGACTGCCGGTAGTACTTGGGCTTGGGAATGATGCTAATGAGATACAAACTCTCATCAAGATTGAGCTCGCTGGGCCGCTTGCCGTAGTAAAACAGCGCTGCTTCTTTCACCCCGTACACGCCGCGCTTGCCGCTGGGCCACTTGTATTTGCTAGGTCCCCACTCCACGATGTTGAGGTAAATCTCGAACATCCGCTCCTTGGTTAGGGTCTTGGTGCGCTCGACCAGCCAGTTCTCGATAAGCCACACAATCAGCATTTCCTCCGCCTTGCGGCCGACGGTTTTCTGGCGGTTCAGGAACACGTTTTTGACCAGCTGCATACTCAGGGTGCTGCCACCGCGGGCAAAGCGCCGCTCCTTAATATCGGCGATGGCGGCGTTGACAAACGCCTTCTCCATAAAGCCGTGGTGCGTGAAAAAGCGCGGGTCTTCCGACGTGAGAATAGCCTTCCAGAGGAAAGGCGACACATCGGCGAAGGGCGTGAAGTCGGGGTTGCTCGGCCCTACCGGGAAGGTGCGTAGCGAGTCGCTTTTGTCGTTATAAGCCGTGTAAGGAAACTCCCGCTCCAGCATACTCAGGTCTTCGGCACCAAAGCGCTTAATGCTAAAATCTTTGCTAGGAGTCAGCGACGAGCTGAGCTTGAGGCTGTCGACCTGGGCCATGTCTACGCTGGCTTGCAGGTGGTAGCTGAGCGTGCCCGTACCCTCGGTACCCGCCACTACGTCGAACATGCCAGTAGGCAGCGAGTTAAAAAACGCCGTGGTAGCCGTGGGGTCCGAGTCAACCTTGAGGCTAACGGCCAGGCGCGGCTTGAGGCGCACCGCAATTTCGGGGTGCACCACAATCTGGTTGAGCGTGGCGCGCGTGCCGGGGTCGAGCGAGAGCGTGCCCCGCCCTAGGGTAGCCACAAACTCTAGCTGCCCATAGTGCACGATAATGTCTTCGGACGCCAAGCGCTTATGGAAAAAGCTAAAGTTGGTAGCGGCTACCGAGCCACGCACCGTCAGCTGGCCACCCGTTTGGGCGTCGCTCGTAAAGTCTTTGCCCGCTAGCTGCACCCGGATGGTATCAAACGACACCAGTGCGCCGAAGCGCCGCGCCACGTAAGGCACCTGCACCGAGTTTTTGACCCCAAATAACTTAAGGTCGGTGGCGTAGTCGCCGGGCTCGATGCTACCGCTCACCCCCAGCTCATTCACTACCGAGTCGACCACTGCCGTGAGTTGGCCACGTACTTGGCCATCCTCAAAGCTCAACCGCGGCATGGTGAGCTGTACCTGGTGGCGCGGGCTGGCATAGGTTACCACCGACTGCCGAAAATCGGCCTGGCCCGGCACGCTGCCAAAGCCAGCGTCAAGCACTTGGTTGAGCAGTAGGCCGTAATTGCGACCTAGGGCCGTATCGCGACGCACCACTGGCGTCTTGCTTTTGCGCAGCAGGAACGAAAAATTGTTGGCCCCGCCGGCGTCTTTACGCGCCGTAAGGTGGGCTCGGTCTATTTGCAGCTCGCTAAATACTGGCCGCCCCGCAAAGAGCGAGCGCACACTGAGGCCCGCTTGTAGGCGCTGGGCGGTGAGCAACGTATCGCCAGCTGCACCGGGACCGGCCGCCGCGGTGGGTACCAGACTCATCCCCCCGATTTCGACGGTGCTGAACCCCGTGAAGCGGGCCGGCCCTAGGGTAAGTGTGGCGGGATATTTACGCTCGACGCGGGTTTTGACCTCGCGTAGCGCATAGTCCAGCAATTGCTGGCGCTTCCACAAGAACAGCAGCACGGCCAGCAGCAGCACGGCCAAGAGGCCAGCTACCGTGTAAAGAATTCGTTTTTTGGCAACAACGGATAAACGCATTGTCACAAAGGTAAGATAGGGTTTAGTTGCGCTTGCTGCAGGCGTACGTATTTAAGGCTGGTCTTGCCTTGAGGCTCCTAGGTGGTCGGCAAGCCATCCCTAGCTTTGCAGCGCCTACGCTACCAGGCTTCCACTAGTCCGCACCTACGCCCCATGCTTACTGCCCTTTCGCCCCTCGATGGCCGCTACCAGCGCCAAACTGCCCCACTCGGCCCCTACTTTTCGGAGCTGGCCCTGATGCGCTACCGGGTGCGGGTGGAGGTAGAGTACTTCATTGCGCTCTGCGAAGTGCCGCTGCCCCAGCTGGCGGCTGTGCCCGCCACTGTGTTTCCGGCCCTACGCGGCCTCTACGAGCAGTTTGGCGAAGCCGAGGCCCAAGCCATCAAAACGCATGAAGCCGTGACCAACCACGATGTGAAGGCCGTGGAGTACTACCTGCGTGATGAATTCACGAAGCTGGACCTAGGCAATTATCTAGAGTTCATCCACTTCGGGCTTACGTCGCAGGATGTCAATAATACCGCTATTCCGCTAAGCCTCAAGGAGGCAATGAATGAGGTATTGCTGCCTCGCTTTGCGCAGCTGCAGGACCAGTTGGCTGGGCTGGCCGCGGGTTGGGTGCATGTGCCCATGCTAGCGCGCACCCACGGGCAGCCAGCCTCGCCCACGCGACTAGGCAAGGAGTTGCAAGTGTTTGAGGCCCGGCTGGCGGGGCAGTTGACGCTGCTGCACCAGGTGCCCTACTCTGCTAAGTTTGGGGGCGCCACCGGCGGCTTCAACGCGCATTTTGCCGCTTACCCCGGCACCGACTGGCATGCATTTGCCGCAGCGTTCGTGCAAGATGCCCTAGGGCTCACGCGCACCTTCCCTACCACTCAAATCGAGCCTTACGACAACCTAGCGGCTTTCTGCGACGGCTGGAAGCGCCTGAATACCATTCTTATCGACCTGTGCCGCGACGTGTGGCAGTACATTTCGATGGGGTATTTCAAGCAGACGCTGAAGGCGGGGGAAGTAGGTTCGTCGGCCATGCCGCACAAGGTTAACCCCATCGACTTTGAGAACGCGGAAGGCAATCTAGGCGTGGCTAATGCCCTGCTAGAGCACTTTGCGGCCAAGCTGCCCATCTCGCGCCTCCAGCGCGACCTCACCGACTCTACGGTGCTGCGCAACCTGGGCGTACCCCTAGGTCACCTTCTTATTGCGCTCAACGCCATTGGGCGGGGCCTAGGCAAGCTCGCGCTCGACGAAAGCGCCCTGCAGCGCGACCTCGACGCCAACTGGGCTGTGCTGGCCGAGGCGATTCAAACGATTTTACGCCGCGAAAACTACCCTGACCCCTACAATGCCCTCAAGAAGCTAACACGGACGGGCGAGGCCATTTCGGCAACCACTATGTCTGAGTTTGTAGAAGGCTTGGATGTACCGGAAAGCGTGAAGGCCGAACTGCGCCACCTCACGCCGGCTACCTATATAGGGCGCTAACAATCTGTTAGCGACAGTACTTAGCGCGCCTTCGGCCTAAATCAGGTCGAAGGCGCGCGCATATTGGCCCAGCTCAAACTGCGATTCGGCCTGCAGCTTATGGCGCAGGTTGCGGCGGTGGGTTTCGACGGTTTGGGTGGCTAGAAAAAGCTCGGTGCCAATCTGGGGAGCAGTGTGGCCCAGCGCCAGCAGGCGCAGCACCTCGCGCTCGCGGCGCGTGAGGGAGGCGAAGCGTGAGGCGTGCTGCCGCAAAAAATTATTTTCTTCCAGTAGCCGGCTCACTTTGTGCGTCACGTGGTGCAGCGGGTCGATGGGGCTGGCAGTAGTAATCAACAGTAGCGGCTGGTGCTCGGTATCGCGGAGCAGCACCCGGGTAGTGGAGAAATACCAGGTATACTCGGCGTTTTCGGTTGTTCGCACCTGCTGAAAAAAGCTAATCACGCACGTCGGGTCGGCTGATTGCAACAATCCGTAAATACGCGGCACGTAGTCCTGCGCATCAACCGGATTGAAAAAGTGCTGGTAATAGTCGGCGCCGAGCGCCCGCAATGCAGGCAGCGAGATTTGCAGCAGCTCCAGGCCCCGGCGCGACATATACTCGACCGATTCGGTAAGCAAATTGTGCACTATAGTGACGCCAGGATGCAAGTCGGCCGTAGCCGCTATTTCAATCACGGCCTGCGCAATGAGTTGCTGCTGCGCGGCTGCAGCCAATGGGCGCTGGCCGGGCACCATAGCAATGAGAGGGGCGTCAGGCGTAGCGGTAGCCGTCATAGCGTGCGTTTACTAGCAAAGGACCTTTGAGCTCCTAGGGTCGGTAAAAAGGAATAAAAGTCGGCGTATAGCCCCCGTACCACTGCATGCAGGTCTCGGACCAACGCTCTGGTAGCAGCGCCTGAAAATACCTGATTTGGGGTATTGCTTGTCGAGTTGCGCTAACACGTAGGCCCTTATAAATCTTGGAAATACCTAAAATTAGGTATTTTTATTTATAAAGCAAGCGGAGACCTTTGGGTTGCTATTTACACCCTTTCTCCGCTTACTTATGAGCACATCTATTACTATCTATTCTGCCTACCCGCTTGGTCGTTGGCTAGCTGCCATGGCCATCGGCCTTGTGCTGCTGGCCCTTGCCTATGCACAGGCGCCAGACCTAACTGGGCAATTTGGCTTGAGCTCGCCCAGCGCTCGCCTGCTCGCCAACAACCGCCCGGTGCTAGAAGGGCGGCGCAGCCATTGTCTTGCGCCAAGCCAAGCACCTGTATTCGCCTCGGCTTCATTGTGCCTACCTACCGGCGCAGCTCCGCACACCTCCCTCACTCAGTAGGCGCTGGCCCGCCTTTTCACTGCCTACTGATGATTCGCTACTCTACCGTGTTACCCGGCGCCCGCGCCGGGGTATTGCTGCTGGGGCTACTTGTCGCCCGGCCGGCGGCGGCCCAAGGCTGGCTGGGCTTAGCCCAAAGCAACTACGGAGGCACCAACAATGTCTACCTCAACCCAAGCTCTATTGCCGATGCCCGGCACCGCGCGTACTTCAACTTAGGAGGGGGAGGCGCCAATTTTTACAACACGTACTTGCAGCTCGACTTACCGCAACGGCCTTGGGCCAGGGGCTTTAAGTTTCAGCGCGAATACCTGAGTGAACAGCTGACGGGCGATGCCAAGTTTGGTAGCGTTAGTGTTGAAGCGCGCCTGCCCTCACTCATGCTGACGCTGGGGCCGCGCTCGGCCATTGCGCTTACCAACCGGATGCGGGCATTTATGCAGTTCAGCAACGTGAGTGAAAACTTAGCTCGGCTGGCTCGCCAAGGCCTCGGCGATGCCGACGACCTAGGTCTGGCAGACCGCATACTCACGGACAATGGCTTTAATGTTGATGCCAATAGCTTCCACGAGTTTGCCTTCACCTACGCCCGCACGTTCACGCCCAATACCACGCATTTTTTCAAGGGTGGGCTCACTGTAAAGTATCTCGTGGGGCTGGGCGGGGGCTACTTACACAACACAGGCACTGCCTACCAGGTGTACGGGAGCGACAGCATTCAGCTCCGCAATCCCAACATAAGCTATGCCTACACGGGCGCCAATGACTACTACCAGCAAAGTGGTTTTGGAGTGGGCAGGCTCTACGGCGGCCAGCGCCTGGGCCGCGGCTACGGCGCCGATATCGGCTTCACCTACGAGTGGCGGCCTGACTACGAGCGCTACCACTACCAAATGGACGGTACCACGCTGCTGGATGACTCGCGCAATAAGTACCGCCTGCGCCTGGGCCTGGCCCTCACCGACCTAGGGGCCGTGCGCTACCAAAGCGAGCAGCACGTGCGCCAGGCCGCCCTAGCCAACGACCGCATCGTGCAGCTAGGTCAGCTCGATACCATTTCCTTTACCAACCTCGCTACCCTCACGCCCACCATCGAGCGCCTGATAGGGCTGCGCGAGCAGAGCAGTCAGTTCACCAGCTATCTCCCGGCTACCCTGCGCCTCACGGCCGACTACCGCCTGCTCAACCACTTGTACGCGGGCCTGCTCTGGACGCAAAATCTGCTACCCACGCGCACCGTCGGCAGCCGCAGTATCAGCTCGCTGGCGCTCACGCCCCGGGTCGAGTTTAGCCACCTAGAAGTAGCCGTACCGGTCATTCTGGCCAATAACTACCGCAAGCTGCAAGTGGGCGCCATGCTACGCCTAGGGCCGGTCATCGTGGGTTCCGACAACCTAGGCGGCTTGGTTGGCCTCACCAGTGCGACTGGCGCCGACGTGTACTTTGGCCTGGGACTAGCGCTACACCGCCCCCGCCGCAAAGACCGCGACGGCGACCTGGTGAGCAATAAGTACGACAAGTGTCCCCGCGAAAAAGGCACCTGGGCCTCCAGAGGCTGCCCCGTACCTGCCCCGGCCCTACTGCCCGAGCCACCTACTCCTGCCGCTCCTGCCGAGCCCGCTTCCACCCCAGCGCCCGCACCCGCCGAGCCCGCTTCTATCCCAGCACACGCTCCTACTACGCCCTAGGTCCTGCTTGGCTGCTTAGTGCCCTCTCACTGCCGTTGTCCCCGGCTATTTCCCGCGTTTTGGCGAGAGCGATGGCCGGGGGCACTTATTTTTGAGGCTTGCCACTTCATTCTTGCCGCGTGCCTGAGTTCCTTCACGACATCCCCGTCCGCCCCGACTGCCGCTTTTACCGCGGCGACTTACCCTGCCGCCCCAATAAGGAGCACGGTTACATGTGCGGTGACTGCCCAGTCTATGAGCCCGTTAGCAAGCGCATTTTGCTCATTAAGCTTGGGGCCATTGGCGATGTTATTCGCACCACGCCGCTGCTGCGGCGCCTGCGGCAAGAGTACCCGGGCTGCTACATTACCTGGCTTACCCTCACCCCAGCCATCTTGCCCCAGCGCGAAGTCGAGGAGATTTTGAAGTTTGATTATGCCAGCGCCTTGCAGCTGCAAGCCCGGCATTTCGATATCGCCATCAACCTCGACAAAGAGAAGGAAGCCTGCGCCCTGCTGCTCCATGTGCAGGCCGAAGCCAAATTTGGCTATACCCTGCGCCCCTATGACGGCGTGCCCTGGCCCATCAACAACCTGGCCGACCACAAGTATCTCACCGGTGTGTTCGACCAATTGAGCCTAGGCAATACCAAGCCCTACGTGCAGGAAATCTTCGAATTGTGCGGCTTCGACTTTCGGGGCGAAGAATACATTTTTGACGCGCACGAAGACAAAGGGTACGACTGGCACGCCCTGCCCCCGGCAGCGGCCGGCCCGCGCATCGGCCTCAACACCGGCTGCGGCGACCGCTGGACCACCCGCCTCTGGAGCACCGAAAAGTGGGTTTCGCTCATCACCGAGCTGCAAGCCGCCGGCTACGCGCCCGTGCTGCTGGGCGGCGAGGCCGAGCACCCGCGCAACCTAGAGCTGCAAGCCGCTACCGGCGCGGCCTACCTAGGTACCTTCCCCTTACCACAGTTCATCAACCTCATGAACCAGATGGCCGGCATCGTGACGCAGGTCACGATGGGCATGCACATCAGCATCGCCCTCGGCAAGCCAACCATCCTGATGAACAACATCTTCAACCCGCACGAATTTGACCTCTACGGCCGCGGTCAAATCGTGCAGCCTAATCGCCAATGCGTGTGCTTCTACCGCGGCACCTGCCGCCTGGGCATCAGCTGCATGGAAGACTTGCCGGCTGATAAGGTATTTCAGGCCGTGCTAGAAAGTGTGCCCGTAGTGCCGTCCGAAGTTCCCACGCAAGCCTAAGGCTGCTTAGTAGCCACCTCTTTGAGCGCGGCCACCATCACCTCCCACGAAAACTTGCGGGCTTCTTGCCGCACGCCGGCTGCGAAGGTTTCTTCGCGGTCGTTGGCGTAAAAGTCAACCAGCGCGTCGGCAATGGCGGTGGCAGTAGGCGGCACCACGTAGCCGACCACGCCATCGGGAATAAGCTCGGCTAGGCCGCCCACATCCGTCACCAGCATGGGGCGACCGAAGTGGTAGGCTACCTGCGACACGCCACTCTGCGTAGCGTGCTTGTAAGGCTGAATTACCATATCAGCCGCGCTGAAGTAATTCACTACTTGTTCGTTAGGAATAAAGTCGGTGGCTCGCACTAAGCGGCTTTCTAGGTGGTGCTTTTGAATAAGCGCCTCGTAAGGTGCGGCGTCTTCGTAAAATTCACCCGCTATAAGTAGCTTCACCGGCAGGGCAGCTATCCGCGGGTCGGCCATCGCTTCCAGTAAGATATCCAAGCCTTTATAGGCCCGAATAAACCCAAAAAAAAGTACGTATTTAAACTGAGCGGGCAGGCCTAGCGCTGCCAGCGCCACCGCCTTCGGCTTGGCAGGTCCAAAGTTGTCGTACAGCGGGTGCGGCCGGTACAGCGCTGGCCAACGCCCAAACCCTAAGCCCCGTAAGTCATCCAGCACCGAGCGGCTCATCGTCACAAAGCCATCGCAGGCACTTAGGAAGTAGCGCGTCAGTGGCCTGTCGCCAGGCCGCTTCTCGTGCGGAATCACGTTGTCGGTAATGGCAACCACTCGGGTGTGGCCATTGCCCCGCACCAAGCGCGCCACGGTACCTAGGGCCGGCCCCATAAGAGGCAGCCAGAACCGGAAAATGACTACATCGGGCCGCTCACGCCGCAACCGAAGACCTACCTGCCACCAGGTCAGTGGATTCACCGAATTGATACTCACCTCGATGTCAATATCTGTCGGACCCGGCTCTGTACTAAACTGTGTTTGACCCGGAAACAAGAACTCGGGGTACTGCAAGGAAAACGTGACGATACGCACCTGGTCACCGGCCGCCTGAAAGGCCCGTGCCAGCCGCTCATTGTACGTTGCTAGGCCTCCCCGCAAGGGGTAAGCTGGGCCGATAATTACGACGTTCATCGCAGGGTCTCCCGCACTAGGTAGTCGTTGCGCTTAGGCCCATTTAGCTGCACTAGCTCACCTAGGAAGCCCGCCAAGAAGAGCTGCATCCCCACTATCACGGCCACCAGTGCCAGAAAGAACAGCGGCTGGTCAGTTACGTTGCGCGCTTTAAGGTTATGAATGGCTAACCACCACTTTTCGCCCACTAGCCACAGCGTCAGTATCGTGCCGATAAAAAACGATAAGGTGCCCAGCGTACCAAAAAAGTGCATCGGCCGCCGCCGAAACTTCCCCACGAAGGTGATGCTAGCCAAGTCTAGGAAGCCAAAGATGAAGCGCTCCAGCCCAAATTTGGTGACGCCATACTTACGCTCTTGGTGTTGCACTACCTTCTCACCTATTTTCTTGAAGCCGTTCCACTTCGCGATTACGGGAATGTAGCGGTGCATTTCGCCATATACCTCAATGGCCTTCACCACGCGCTGGTCGTAGGCTTTGAGGCCACAGTTGAAATCGTGTAGCTGAATACCCGAAATGGCCCGCGTAGCGGCATTAAACAGCTTAGTAGGAATAGTCTTTGACAGCGGGTCGTAGCGCTTTTGCTTCCAGCCGCTTACTAGGTCGTAGCCGTCCTCCGTTATCATACGGTAAAGCTCCGGCAACTCCTCCGGCGAGTCCTGCAAGTCGGCATCCATGGTGCACACTACCCGCCCCAGGGCCGCGGCAAAGCCTACATTCAGCGCCGCCGACTTACCATAGTTGCGGTTGAAGCGAATACCTCGCAGAGCCATATCTTGGCCGGCCAGGGCCTCAATTACCGCCCACGAATCGTCGGTCGAACCGTCGTCGATTAAAATAACTTCATACGATAGCCCGTGCGCCGTGAGCACCCGCGCTATCCAGCGCGTGAGCTCAGGCAGCGACTCAGCTTCGTTTAACAAGGGTATCACGATGGAAATCTCCACCGGGAAAGCATTTGCTTTAGTCAAAATCTGCTGGTTTTCGCTTGGTGAACGCCGAAATGATGGCCCCTAGTAGAACTCCACCTATCAGACCATTTTTGAGGCCATTTACCACTGCCATACCGAAGGAAGGACTCATCTCGTCAAGTTTGGCAGTGTTCTTAGCTATTTGGTCATCAGGCACATTATTACGCTCCATAAATGCTGTCATCTCCTCTTTCATACGAGTCACAAAGTCAGCATCTATATAATTAACGTACACGTAGTTGAAGAGAGCAGCAGTCAAGCCCGAGATAAGCAAAACCACTAAAGCAATAATCACTCCTTGCCCATAAGTCATTGCGCCGGCATTTGCTCTCTTAAATGTCTTATGGGCAAGCACGATACCTACTATCGCCACCAGCAGTGATAAGCCTCCGGCAGTAATGCTATATACCAGCACGCTGAAGCCAATAATGCGTGTTACAAAATCTACTAGTACGCCTGCCAATGCGACAAGTATTCCGAATCGAATACCAACTGCGACGGGGCTCGCTGCTTGGGTCTGCATTTCCATACTGCTGTCAAGGTGAAGTGAAGAATAAGATTATTTGCGCAGAAATATACCAGCTGGTATTGCTCCTATCATTCCTAGCAGCAGCGTCCAAGTGAAAGTACCTCGCGCTAAGTCTGCTTTTGAGAGCGTCGCTGCTTGCTCAAGTTCCCTTTTCTCGAATGCTGCATTGCGCTTCTCCTTAGGTCGTATTCGCTGCTGCACCCGGGTTATTTCAATTAATTCGGCCCGGCTGTAGGCCAAGGCTTTATCGCCTAGAACCGTAGCAAGCCCCCAGGTACTACCAGCCGCCAGCACGGCCGCCAGCAGCACCGTTAAACCACCCACGGCTAGCGTACGCCCCACCCCTGGCCGGCCGGGCGCGGCTTCACGACGCAGTAACCATTGACTGGCTGCCGCCGCAAACGGCACTACCAATAGTCCCATTATCTGTTTAGGGCTGAATGGCTCATTACCAGTAAAATACAAAAACAACAGCCACAATCCACAGACTAGGCCCGCTGCGAGACCAAAGCGCAGACCAAGACGGCCCACGGCTCCCGACCGTACAGTAGCAACTGAGCTACGGGCAGGTTCATTTGAAGGCAACATACAGTAATTACTATCGAGCCGGCAAGATACAACTGCCACCCGCCGCCATGCCTAAACTGCCACTGCGGGCGGCGCTACAGCCACCCTAGGCCGGCCAAATCGTAGTATTAATCCTTCGGCAAGCAAGCACGCCAGCGCGAGTAGTAAGCAGTAGCGCCATAGTGGCTGCCCCGTTTGCTCCGCTTGGTAGTTAGCCACTGCTTCCGGCTGACCACTATCTAGCACCCGTACATTAGGATGGTTTGGTCCAATCAACTCGCGTAGCTCAGCCGCCGAATAAGCTGCCAGTTCTGACTCGTGCCGGTCTGCATTGAAGGCCAGCGTTGTCACGCGCTTTCCTTGTTGCTGCACCTCATAGAAGCCAGGCGTAGTCATCTCCGCCGGAATGCTCAGCTGTATTGCTGCTCCCTGGGCTCGTTGTGCTGGTATAAACACAGCACTATCCCGCACCAAACGGATAGAAGCTTCCCCCTTTGTTTCTGTCTGGTTATGCTGCCCCCTAGGTATCCCCAACGCCACAGTAGCTGCCGTAAGCCGATAGGCTGGCTGCTGAGTTCCCTCATAGCTCAGCATAGCCAAGCGGTATAGCACTGGCACGAACAGCGCGTGTGTAGTAATGTCGGAGTAATCTTGGTCAAACGGTGCCGCAAAGATGAATATTTTCCCGCTGCCACTCTCAAACTCGGTGAGATAGCTGTCGCCAGCCCGTAGCCGCAAAATATCTGTACCGTTACGTCCCCATTTAAGTATAGGTGCAGCCTGCGGCATCGCCACCTGCTGAGGCTGAGCACCAAAAACATCCTTAAAAAAGGGCGTATTCTTATTAGGTAAAGCTATTTCTTGCTGCACCAGAGCGCTCGTCCCAATATTATTCCATTGCTCACCACCGATACCTAGACCTTGAAAAAGCTGATGGTATGATTCACGATTCAGCACCTTACCAGCGGGTACTACCACCACACTGCCGCCGCGCTTTATCACCTGCACTAGCGCTTGGCGCAACCCCGCATCCACCCGTGGCAGCTCACTTAACAATATTAGATTAGACTGCTGCAATTCAGCATAGTTTACCTGCTGTGGTTTAACGAAAGAATAAGCAAATAATGGTTCATTAGCGTAAGCCTGCTGCGCTAATGGTACCGAGCCAATCTCTAACACACGAATCGTGGTTGCTGGCTGCAAAGTGAAATAATACGTGTTGTCAAAAGTTACCGGAGTATCCTCCGTGACAATACGCCCTAGAGCCAGCTTAGCATCGGGCACCTGCACCTGTACCACAGTCGTGGTCGTTTGCCCCACTGCTATACTCACACGAAAAGCAGCTACTTGCTGTTGCCCGACCAATACTTTAACCGGGCAATCCCCAACCTGCTCAGTCCCTCCATTCCGCAAGCGAATGTGCAAACCTATATTAACCCGCGTGCGCACAAATGCATCATCCAGCCAGAGACTATCGACATAAATATTACCAACGCTACGCCCTTGCTGAGGCACTAATACCATATTAGCATTAGCAGGTAGCTTCTTTACCATAGCACGGCCTGCTGCACTTTTCTGAAAGTCCGAGAAGATATATAAAGGCTGTTGCCCTTCACCTACCCCAGGCCGGTAAGCACTTATATTATCCCACGACGTTTTGCTTATCTCAGCCTGAAGGCCTTCTAGCTTTGTATTATATACTGTTTGGCTCAACTGCCCTCCCGACTGCTTAAGCAATAGAAACCGATTGGCACTTTCAGCTCCTCGGCCAAGCAGCCTAGCTCCCGCTACAGCTTCCTGCAACAACGCGCCCCGTTGAATAGAAGGCGCCTGCATACTTAGTGAATTATCTACTAGTACTGCTATAGCATGCCCCGCAATCCGATTATTTTGCTTAGCAGCAGGAATGAATGGCTGACAGAAAAGCAGCACTAGAAACGTCACTGCTAGTGCTCTAGTAAGCAGTACTAGTAATTCCTGCAATCGTCGACGACGCATTGTGGTCAATTCTACAGCTTTAATAAAGCTAGTATTTGTGAACACAATTCGCTGCGGCCGACGTAGCTGCAACAAATGAATAATTACCGGAATACCTAATGCCAGTAATCCCCATAAAAAGCCTGGATGTAGAAATTGCATATGCTATTAAGCCTGCTTCGCTGCGGCGAATGTTAGTAGCTTAACACTAAAAGTAACCCGTTTATTCTTTCTATTCTAGGCAGTATCACTTTTTAGCTTATAGCATTTACTAGAGTTAGAATAACATAAAACTAAATAATCCTAAATAAGAATTAGCAAACAGCTATTTGGCTAGAAACGAGCAGAGCCCCCTGCCGGGCGCTGGTAAAAGCGCAGAGGCAGGGGGCTCTGAGTTGTAAAGTTGGCGGCGACCGACTCTCCCACCGGTGAAGGCAGTACCATAGGCGCACCGGGGCTTAACGACTCTGTTCGGAATGGGAAGAGGTGAACACCCGG
>Ga0265798_10007896_pt1 | contig 13691 bp, 12 predicted proteins | sample P3T30metagenome_FD_192430 | JGI IMG/M metagenome (GOLD analysis project Ga0265798, IMG submission 192430) | Plant litter microbial communities from East Loma Ridge, Irvine, California - P3 T30 | ecosystem: Environmental > Terrestrial > Plant litter > Unclassified | place: USA: California...
GTATTAGGACTAGCTTGCCTCGAACGGGGCCCAGATATGGGATGCTGGCGTCGGTGTACCAGCAGCTTTGCTTGGGGGCGATGTAGTGATCTTGTAGGATGCGTGCGAGGTGTTCGTCTGTTGCGCTTCCTATGCCTTCTCTCTTCAGGCTGATGAGGATGGTCTCGCTTGGGTTCGCTACGAGGAAGTCGTAGCAGACTTTCAACACAGGCTCGAAGTATTTTGGCCCTGTCAAACTAATGGGAAATGCGCCGTGCACGAGGTATAAGTCTTTCTTCTGTGCATCAGTTGCGTGGACGGGTTGGACGCGTATGTCGAGGAAGCGGATCCCGTTTTCCAATTGTGTCTTTACATCATGGATCTGGCAGCGGACCGACGGTAGGGCATGATAGTGGGTGTGAGAATTATGCGTTCCAGGGATACTTATAGCTGACAGAGGGAGATTGTCTGGCATTGTTGCCATCCATGAGCTGTATTTGGGAAGGTGGTTGGAATGAATGACTAGATGCGGAACGGGTTTAGAGGGGTGAAAGAGCGCCTTGTATGTCGGTATGCGCGAGTTTCCAGAGAGTGGCGTGAAGTCTTGGATGAGCTTTTGAGTATACGAAGGACGGGTATCGACACGGTGGCGTTCTTGGCCAGATTGTATTACGAGGCGGAGAGCTGGACTCGATAATCTTGTCGTAGCTTCGGGCTCAGCGGTGCCTGGGAAGCGGAGTGTATACGACTCAAAGGGCTGAAGTATGATTTTGACATCTTTATGGTTGAAGCTTTGCGCATGTCCGCTGAGTTCAGGTGATGTGGGGGCCAAGGTGGTCGTGTTCTTTGAGCTGAAGATATATCCTTTCGCTTTTGATTGTAGGGTGTTAGGATCTTCAAACCGTTCGATGTGCGCTATCACTATAACAGTCGGCGTTAGATTTCGCACAGTAAGTGGCGGAGCAGCCATTCCAAAGTTCCGGCTTTTTGAATATGGCACAGTTTGATAGCAAACAATAGGGTAGCGTCCGCAAAATCCCCAAGACACCTGTAGCACGTGAGTAATGATACTGATCTCTCCAGACTTCTAGATGCGAGACTTTTGTAGTTTTTATTAGATGTGGAAAGGGAAAATAATTGAAGTCGAGATGGAATGCTTGAAAACGCTCGTGCGAGCTTTTAGGTGAAGAAATGTACGAGAGTAATGGTCAGCTAGATAGGTGCACGTTCAAGCGCCAAGACGACGCCATTAGGGAAGGCGCGCCTGGGACACAACATTTGGGACAGTAGAGGCGATGGAAGGCAAAAGAAAATGAATTCGTATATTAAATAGGGTGCGGCGTAAAACAAGGCTAGCGTACCGCAACTGTCTTTCTTTAGGATATCAAGATCCATGTCAATAAATCACAGTGGCAAAAGGTTACGTGTAATGTAAACCGGCAAAGGCCGAAGCCGGAAGATATCATTGAAACACCATACTATCTAGAAGGACCCAAAGCATTGTATTTTGCTCCACCAGGGGATGGCCTGGGTATCACGCAGTCGAAAAGCTAAAATTTTGCCAACCTAGCAATTGGAAAAGTACTGGTACAGCTGATATCCATCTGTACACATAAGTGAACGCCTCAAACGCACTCAATTCCATAACATAAATGTAAAAATTGCCCTAGTACTAGTACGGTAGTACGACCAACGCCGAGAATGCAGTTAACGCTAACAGAGCAGGTGATTCATATTTTTGGGCACCGCTCCCGTGGGACTTTCGATAATGTGCCGCTGCGCACTGCCAGATGATGATGGACGAGACTCATCTGTAGAGGATGTAGCACGTGCGAATGCCATCTCCTCTTGGAGTTGAGCACTTGGGGTGCGATCCTTGGTTGGAGTAAAGCTTTCGATGGGTGGCCGTTTCGGTGAGTGGTTGTTACGGCCATCTACATTCGATACAGGTCTGAAAACATAGTTTGACTTGATCCTGGTCAGACGTGTGGTCTTCCTGGGAGTGGTAGGAGCACGGGTCTTCTGGACGTGAATGACGTCGCTAACGTTCTCTTTAGGCTTCGATTGTGGCTGCGGCGTGTACTTGGACTCGATGACTGTAAAGTCGGCATCAGAAGTTTTCTTGGTCGAAAGTTTTGCAGCGCCCTTTGTAGCCTTGAAGACATTGTTGATAGCAGGCGCATCATTCTTTGGCTCCTTCTTCGATTTGCTCTTGCTCGCTGCCGCTTTCTTCGGTTGTCCCTTGGGCCTTTTTGGGAGTGCCTTGGTTGCGACTTTGCCAAATAGGTCCATCTGTGCATCCGTCTTGCGCTTTGTACCCTTCTTCGATGGCGTGTCCGGCTCTTCCTTGTTGAAAGATTTTGGAAGAATGCGCGGGCTTTGGCCAGGTGTCAACTGGCCTGCATTGCGAAGTACACCTGGTTTGCGAGGAGTGCCAATAACGACCTCTGCCCTTTGCTTCTCCTTGACCTTGCTAAGATCTTCGTCGGTGACCGTCTTATAGTCCATTGGATCATCCCATCGTCGCATTTTCGCATGGCGAGCAACTTCGTCACAAGGTCCCTTCACGACCAGATCCCATTTGTCCTCGAGATCTTTGCCTAGCGGCTCTGGGTCGTTGTTGAGCCAGACTGTGACACCGTCCTTTCGATCGCGAACAATATTGCACATTTCGCGAGCAATGCGTCGTACACCAGGGACCTTCAACGTGGTACCAGCCACAATAACAGCATCCGGGCGCATGCGCATATCATGTGATGCGCAAGAACCGATAGATTCGTCATCGGGATTGTGTTCATTGTAGAGAACCATGCGTGGCCGCAGTCGCCCAATTCCATGACTTCGCTTGTCAGCAAACTGGCGTATCTCATCGTTCTCCACGCAGCTTGGGCATGGAGGGGGTTTAGGTCCGTTAAATTGCTTGGCGTCAAAAGGCGCCAGAGCGTGGCATTTGGAGCAGACCATGTAGTCGAGGCCGCCGTGCACCTGCACAGTCTTTGGCCAAGGTCCCTTCTTGGGTAGTGGGACTTGTGTGCTCAAGGGCGGCAGAGAGGTATCTATACCGTCAACGTTCTGAGTATAGAGTCGCATCAAGCGGCCTTCTTGAGCGAGCGTTGCGAGAAGATGGTGGAAAGCAGTAGGCTCTGCTGACTTTGTGTGCTGTGAAAGTGTGCGCACCATGTCGTGGAACGTGGACGTGGACGTGTCGTCTTGATATACAGAGGCATCAAAAAGATCCTTGCCGGACGATTTGAGCTTGTGCTCCTTTTTGAGCGTGTTGAACAAGCCCGTAGACGATCGGAAGTCGGGTATGCCGGCTGACACGGATATGCCTGCACCTGCAATAACCACGATCTTGCGCTTCTTGTGCAGAACGTTCAGCAGGCGCTGCAGTTGTGGTAGTTCGTCTTGGTGTATATCGGTTGTCGACAGGTCGAGGTATTCGGCCGTACGCTCCTTGGGCTCAGCGAGCTTCCTTCTCTTCGAGGGGCGCGGGTTCTCGTCGTTGCTGGACGGTGGTGAAGGCATGTCTTCTGGCGCCGGCGTGGTCTTGGCAGAAGATCGTCGAGACGATGAGGGGGAGACGTATGCGCGCTGCTGAGCGAAGGTTCTGCTGAGCTCCAGCGGGGGGGTGGGCGACCGAGAGAGAATCGAGAGTTCAGAATCCGAGATCTCGGTCAAGGGCGAGCTGGGCCCTTCGTTTAGGGTATCGGCAGCCATTGTGAAGGGAAAGAGGTGGCTGGGATGGTGTGGCGTATAGATCGATAAGGCAACGACGATCGCGTGTGGAGTGCAAGGCTCGTGAGTGAAGGCGAAGGCGCGCTGCGACTTTGGAAGACACACCGTACCGCGTCTACGCTCCGACACGCTTCAGAACTTGGCCTATCGCGACAAAACCCTTTCTGTATATACCAAGGCGATGTTCTCGGAAAGTGCCGCGTGCAGAGATTGCGTAGGGACGGTAAAGGCGTGGGGTGAGCAGGAATGGAAGGCTGTGGGTCGTGACTACCACAACCTGTTGTTGGATCTCCGTCGAGGAAATCCGTGCGATAGGGCAAGCGCACTAGACCATTGCGACAATTTGGGGAAGCGCGACGAAAAATGGACAGGCGCGTCTGGGATAGCCGGGGTTGTGGTGGTGGTGGTGAGGAGGGCAAAGGGGTGGGCGTGGGTGTGGGTGTGGGTGGGCGGAGTGAAAGAGGGTTGGCGGTGGATGCGATGACGGGGAGCGCTGGTTCACCTCGACAACCATAAGACGCCGGGTAGGGATGCCAAGGAGGAAGCTAAGCACTGGATCTGTTTACCTTTGGAACGAGTCTGTGCAGAAGCAAGCGAGAAATGGCGCGCAGGACAAGAAACAACTGAGTTGCTGGCTTATATGGCAGACTGATTTGTTGCGCCGTGAATGGCGCCTTGGTCTTTGTTTGCCAGACTTCATTCTGGACAGCATGCTTCCATGTGCCAGCCGGCACTGACGGCGCACATGTAGCGAGCCGGTTCCCCGAGTATTGCAAGGCCGGCTCAACAGTGCGCGCAACAGCTGTGTACCATGCACAAATCGCGTGCATTTACACGAGTAGCCGTAATTTTGAATTTTGTTACGTCCTCTACAATATGCCTTGGCTAGTACCAGCCATGAAGGATGATGCTGGACACATGACTGCAGCACGAAGCAGCCGCGAACAGCACACGAGGCTAAGCCGCGCTAGCTCTAGTCTGCGTTAGCCGGGTTTCGCTTACTTCCGCGAGCTGGTCTCAGTCGGTCTGCCAACCAGAGCGTAGCCTCACCAACTTCATGGCTGCTGCCCAGGTCTCGTTTGGAGAAGCATCCCTTGTTCCTTTCTGTTATCTGTGATACCCGGCAACTCATTGTTTCATCACTCTGGCGCTACTTGTCCACCATCTTCTCATTTCACCGCACTTGCTGACTTTTGTTTTCCCATCACCATATCTGCGTTGCATCACCCTACAGGCAGGGCACGTCTCACCAGCATGGACGGCGCAAGCTACAACATGGATGTGGACGATCTCTTCGGAGACTCGGAACATGTCAACATTACAACTATCAACACAATCCCGCCACTAAAAGGCCTCGACGGGCGCATTGACGAGCTAGCGTCTAATGGCTGTTGCCAGTAAGACCTGTCTCACGTGAGTCTGCATGCTTCACTAAAAAAAAGCTATCAGGAAAATATCATGGTCCAAGAACGGTTGCGTCGCCTACATCAGCCCTGATGGCTATTCTGTCAACCTCAAGATCTTCTCGCATGATCCTGAGACTGGCAAGTGGGACCTTGGAAAAGCTGTGCCACTCGACTTGCCACAGGGTCGCGAGGTCTTTCCATTAACGCACCTGTCATGGAGTCATCTAGGAAACGATCTTGCCGTCATGGATGAAGCGGGTCGTGTCATGGTCTTCTCATGTGCCATGGCCTTGGACCGTATGCAATTCAGCAGAGCCGATATACCCCATCCCGAGTCTGAAGTAGATGCTGTGGTAGGCATGCACTGGCTGGCAATTCTGCCCTATTCACAAAAGGCAAGACTTTTACTAACGTCTCGTGACAACTATACTGACACGCTCCCAGAATCTAATCGCTTGGTCGGCTGCGCGCGAGGGGAACAAATGGAAATGGAATATCAGACAACACATGTTCAACAACGCGCATCATCCCGTCGATGGTAAAGCATCGCTCATCTACCTTAAGAGGCACGGTGAACTCAAGCTTCGCTTCCAGCAGAATGACAACTACTGGCAAGAAGCATCCGCTCAGCTTGGGCCCATGCTCTCAACCAAGGAGCCCTTCACCCACGCAGCCTTTGCGTCTAACAATGGTAATTCCTTCATCACATGCTACAACATAAATACTGATGTCTATAGACAACACTCTTCTGTTGGCAGCCTACGACGTCAAGAGACGGCTTTACTTGTGTCGCATCGAAACGGTCTGGAACGTCCCAGCAGATAAGCGCAGCCAGAATGCAGGTCCGTTCGAGAAGCCAACGATTCAAGTCTCATTAATCGCCATGGAAGACGATTGTAATCCCGTTGATATGACAAATGATGATCTGAGTACCAGTACAGAATCCAGGGGCACGGCTGCTGCTCAACTAACACACCTCAATTTCCTTCCTGTCACACCCCAGCAGGATGATGTCTCTATACCCACCATCCAGGCCATATTCTGCAAGCCGCCAAATCCTATATCATATGATTTGAACCCCCAGGAGTCGCGTTACAGCATCATCGTCAAGTGGGAAGTGCATCAGGAGCAAAAAAACCAACTACATCCAAGTCTCGACCAGGTGACATCAAAGAAGAAAAGCGTGAGCTCAGTGCCTGCTCAAAATACCTTTGTACTCAAGAGGCAGCATGATTTCGCGCTCCATGCAGTTGTCTTAGCCTTCTATCCCATTTGGTATGATATGTTCTTGGCCTTTTGCTATAACGACGGTGCAGTAGAGTTCAGGAAACGTTCCACTATGGAGGGCATCCTACCAGATGACAATACCAACACCGTGACCTCGCTCTTGCAAGCTGGATTCGTTTTCCAACATGCCGAACCTTCGCTACATGTGGCTTTCTCGCCCAATCACTGCATAGCTGTGTGCATGCAACTAGATGGCACCACAAAGCTGCGCTCGATGGAGTACTCACATGGGACATTGGCTACAGATGATGAGGAGCCACAACACTCGGCAGCGCTTGCAGCACTCACTCTTCAGTTTGCATCAGCCGCCAATCAATACTTCTCCAGTGACGATATCTTCGCCATTGTCGGACCAATAAGCGAAAAGCGAAAGCACGACTTCATCAACCATCTCTTTGAGGGGCTCCAAGTGAACGTCGACTGCGGTATTGACGACAACTCAACCAATCACTTCATCTTGATGGGACGCTCGCCCTTCTTCGTCAAGAACCTCTCAGCAATGCACCTTCTGGGGCTCGAGGGTGGCATCAACCGCTCCCTCAGCAGTAAAATGGCCTGGATGATCCTTAACGTCAAGTATCTCACGCAGATCCTGACGGCCGTTTTCCGTCTACATGGCGACCCAGGAAAAACAAACCTCAAGGCTGAATATGTGCCTCCGATGATTGGGACATGTAGATGGACAATGCACTTCATGGCCTACGTACTCGACGAGCTCTTCACACTAGGACGGGCCTTATCCGACATCCCACCCACAGACCTGACGCGCGAAGTCCTCGAGACCAAAATGCGTGAGCTCAACAACCCAGCTGTTTTACTCCTTCTCTCCGCCTTCCCCCGCGCCATGATGAAGATGTGGGCACAGCCAATCCAGTGGGTAAGCGTAGCGCCGAAGCCCACGCCGCCAACCCCAACGCACCCACGCCCTCGCCCGAAGCCAAGAGACTCTTCACGCCCCTCCTCTCCGCCGTAAATGAACTCCCGTTCGAATGGCGCTGGTTCGAGGTCCTCATCAGCGAAACCCAAAACCACGTCCGCGGCATCTACAAGCAGCGCAATCAAAGCGAAGCCCAGCGCAATGTCATTGAACGCGAACTCCTCATCGGCAAAATCCCAGATATTCTCTTCCCAGCGGCAAAGCGCCTCGTCACAGACACGCTCTGGAACAGCAACCAGCAAAACGCTTGTCTGGCTGATAAACTCGATCTCGGCAAACTCATGTTCTTCGATACTACTTGGCTTGGTCTCTCGGCTTCCAAACGCGCGGCTATCTGGCACGACACGCACGTCGTCGACGTGTGCCAGAAGATGATTATCCGCGGTACAGGCACCGTCACGCATCCCGTCAACACGGGCCACGGTTCGCGTAATCGCAGCGATAGCATTGCAAGTGCTGCTGGGGCGAATGGCGAGGAGAAGAAGAGGAAGGGTCTACTTAGGCAGTGTGTGAGGTGTGGTGCTTGCATGGAAGATGTGTTTCCGGGTCTGCAGGGGTATACGACACATCATTGTCAGTGGCTCATGGGCGTAAGCAAGCATTGTGTTTGTGGGAACAGTTGGATGCTGGTTGAGAGTAAGGGAAAGGCAAAGTGAGCAGGCTGAGGTGGGTGACGAAGAGCTTGTCGTGCATTCATATTGCGGTTCATGGATTTGCTCGTCAGAAAACAATGGGCTTCCCTTCGCTCAAGGCGGTATCCTCACTGGTAGAACATCAGGGCGACAATGGGAATATTGTTACACAACAGCAAGTCACGAGGCTGAAACATCACACTTATAATATTGGATTTGTACTTGTGTTCATTTGTCTTCTTATTCATTCAGTTGCAGACTAGCTGCTTTTCATGTATCTTATCAAAAGAGGTGCATCGAGATCGTAAACACATACACATGGACAGAAGAGCCGAGGCTCGAATATCCAGTACAGCCGCGTGACAAGCCATCTACGCCTTTGCCGCACCGGCCTTGATGAGGATGATATCACCATCCTCAACAACGTAGTCCTTGCCCTTGGTCATGATCTTACCCTTTGCCTTGCAAGTAGCTTCATCACCTTCTTCCCTTAGTGTGGTGTAGTTGTACACGACACACTGGATAAATGTCTTCTCAAAGTCGCCGTGGATAACACCAGCCGCTTGTGGTGCCTTGGTGCCGGTCCGTATTGTCCATTGTCGGACTTCGTCGGTACCAGTTGTGAAGAAGCTGCCAAGTTGAAGAGCCTTGCGCATCGTCTGGATGGCCTTGGGAAGCGCCGACTTGGTGCCCAGGTTCTTGAGCTCCTCAGCAGCCTCGGCGTCAGACATGACGGCGATGCGCTCCTCGAGTTGTACGGAGATGGGAATGATTGGGTCGCCAGGGGCGTTGGTCTTGACCCATTCAGCAATCTTAGGCAGATGCTTGTTCTTCTGGCGAATGTAGTCCTTCTCGCTCAAGTTGACGAGGTATACAACAGGCTTGGCGGAGAGCAGGAAAAGAGGGTTGATGTGCTCGACCTGACGAATTGTAAGTAACCATTCGCGAGGAGATTGACGTTGCACAATTGAGTTGGGATGTTACAAATCAGAAAAGGACGTCACTTCACGACGGTCCAGCGTTTATGGACCATCAGAGAGCTGGGATTATAGAGCAATCGCTCTTTGTCATCTTGTAACAGAGACAGTGAAGAAAAGAGGGTGAGCTTACCTCCTTGGGAGACCAGTTGCCCTTGCGGACGTCCTTGCCAGCCTTGAGCATCTCAAGGACCTTTTCGACGGTGGCTTGCTCCTCCTTGAGCTTCTTCATCTCCAAGCTCTGGCCGCCTCTCCTTGTCTCCTTGACGAGCGCTACGAGCGCCTTCTCGACGAACTCAATGTCTTTTAGGCGCAGTTCTTCGGCAATAATGTCCAAATCACGGATTGGGTCGACATCACCCTCGACGTGGATGATCTCAGCGTCGTCGAAGCATCGGACGACTTGGAAGATGGCATCGACAGCGCGAATATGTGACAAGAAGGCGTTACCGAGACCAGCACCAGTCGAAGCACCACGGGTAAGACCAGCAATGTCGTAAATCGTGAGATGGGCAGGCACGACTGATTTGGGCTTGTAGTGCTCTACCAACCAGTCGAAGCGCTCATCGGGGACCAGAACACGAGATTCTTCAGGGTCGATGGTGGCATATGGAAAATTCTAAGCGGGTCAGCGAAAATTTCGAAACGCGAAATGGCGCGCGACTTACGGCAGGGTTACCCAGTGAGCACTTTGTGATGGCTTGGAAGAGAGTCGACTTGCCGACGTTTGCTAGGCCAACCTGGCAATTACTGTTAATGTGAGAACGCGACAAGACAAAGCTACACAGGGCTCTCACTCACGATACCACTCTTCAGGTTGTTGCCTGGCCTGCCGAGCGGAAGCTTCTCCTCCTTGACCTGTTTCTTGGGAGGCATTTTTTTCTTCTTGGGCGCTGACGCGTATGTGCGGGCGTGGGTGTAGAAGAGGAAAAATTTGGTGGGATAAGTAGAAGAGCGAAAAGAGGCCGAAAATTGGCTGGCAGTGCTTGCTGCCGAAGGGTACAAAGTGGGTATCAACGAAGAGAAAGAAAAGGTGAGCGACCTGGTGGGGGGCGTGATGAAATAGAGGGGTGGGAGAGTGACTTGCAGCCGCTCTCCTGCGTCGTTTGCTGGGTCGGGTTGGGTGACGGCCGTGAGTCCAATCGAATTTTGCAGCTTAAGTTCCTGCGCTAAGACGCATTGACGTGCTTCCTGATTAGGCAAGAGCCCATCTTAGCGTAGGTGCATGATAGCCGCGCCTCCAGACCGCAACGACGCGGCCATGTCTGTCTGCCCTGTGTGCCATGGACCCTCGACCTCCGTCTTCCTCTCCCCACACCTCTCTCCGCATATTCTTCCCAGGGCTGGTCCCGCTCCTCTGATACTCTCGTAACCTCGGCTCGCATCCCTCAACATTCGGATCGTTTTGGCAGCATCCATGATACCCCACCCTCTGCTGCCCGTTACACGTAGACACACCTGAGTGCAATACATACTGCACTCCTCATATTGTACATACATACACGGCCGCTCAAAATGTCTTCCTCCACCCGTCCAAAACCCTCGCGCAAGACTTCTGGTCAGCAACATAGGAGTACACTTTCGTTACAAAGAGCAGAAGTCACTATACACGTCTATGATTTACTACCGCCGGGCAAAGTGTCGACGGTCCTGTGGGCGATTGGCAGTTCTCTGTTACACACTGGCGTCGTCATCGGCGACAAGGAATATGCGTATGGTGGACACGACCGGCGGGACTTGACCGGCGTGTACTGGACAAAACCAGGGCAGGAGCCTCCGGGCGGCACCTTCAGACAGGCCATTCTACACGGTTTCTCGTTTCGCCCTGCCGAGGAACTGGAATCGATCATACAAGAGGTGCGACCCATGTGATGTGGTTATTTTGAATTGCCTGGGCCAAACTAATTCTTAACCCAGGCCTCACACGAGTTCCAAGGCACATCCTACAACCTCCTGACCAAGAACTGCAATCACTTTACATCCTACCTCTGTGAAAAGCTCACTGGCCGCCCAGCCCCGAGCTATCTCAACCGAGCCGCCAGCATCGGCGTCGCTCTCCCATGCGTTGTACCACGGGAATGGATAGCACCACCGGATTATGATACTGCGGATGGAGAGCTGCTTGATGAGGACTTCGAAGACGAAGGGGCATCGATGCTGCGACACGACCGAGAGCGGGAGCGCCATCGAACTAATGAAGAAACCAGAGGCTGGGAACACGCGAGCAATTCTGCTGGAAGTAGTCGTGTTGATTCGGGCGGCGCAAGAGGCCCTATTAGGTATGAGGCCGGAAATCTTGCCCCCAGGCTCGTTAGCATCGCGGAAACAGATTCTAGTGGTAGGCCTATTCCACCCGCTGAGAGAGCGCCATTGCCAAGAAATTTGACATGACTCTCAATTTGGCTTTGTTTATTTGGTTACATGTGCTTTTCCATATTGCATGCTTGTGAATGCTGCAAGCCTATACCCACAAACTCCCAGCGGTGGTATATGAAACCACATACATTCTCCACACACACACACACACATATATATATATATACATCCTCGCTCCAAAATTTCAACCCAATCTCCTCGGCTTCTTACTCCTCGTACCACCAAACTTCAGCCTTGTCGAGTCTGACAGCTTGACAATCAAGGGTCGTATCTTCTTTCCCTCAGCACCCAATATCGCCTTCGTCACCGCCTCTCTTCCCTGCCCAAACCCCCTGTACGCCAATTCCAGCTTTTGGATCTGCGGCAACAGGCCCTTGTCTTGAATTCTGCTCATCAAAAACGCCGCCAATTGATAGGCAGCGTCATATGTTCCCCGTCCTGCTTTCCTGAAGCCAATATTTCCACACGCTACGGAGATCAAGGGGTCGCGGTTCGGTTTGGTGAGGCAAAGGTGTGTATTGTGCTTGGTGGCGTAAACATGTAGCTTGTGCCTGTCGTCTTCTTCCCATTCGTGCGCAGTGTTGCGAAGGCCTGGCTCTCCACCAAGACTGGGTATCATGGTGGCGAAGTGTTCGGGGCCCGCTTGTTTATAGTTGTTGTCTACATTGGAGAGCAGCGAGTCGACGGATTGGCTTGGCTTGCGGGGTGGTGCTGCGGCATTGTGTGTGCTCTGGCTAAAGGCCCGCACGGGTTGAGCATGGCGACACGATGCGCAAACGGTGGATGTGAGTGAGCGGAAGGTCCGTAGGGCGGCCATAATGTGTGGTGGATGGCCCGATCGAGGCTCGGGGATGCGCTGAGAAGGTGGCAGAAAGTTGCGTAGTTGGGAGGCACTAGTGCCGAATGGCCGATGGGAAAAAGATGGCAACCCGCCTGACGTTCTTCATTCAACATTTGCCGCGCCCGCCCTATTGAGAATTATCTGCTGGGCCGGTCCTGCCTTGAAATTGAAGACAAAGACGTACGTTTTATTTTGTCCAATCCTAGAGCATGCGACCGTCAACCACGAGCACATTTGCCGCCAGTGCGCGATGGAGGATACAGCCCGCCGCTGCAGCGCCCGCAAGCGCATATGGAAGAGCTGCAGCGTATAGACGGATATCGACCTTGCCTACAGGGTCACGACCTTATTCCGCACGCACTTCACTGTCCCTACAGTCTCTACCCTCGTCAATTCCCTTCTTGCGAAGCCAATTCATGCCCCAAGATACCCTCCTCCGCACGTCATCCGCATACGCCCGCCACTTTTCTTCTCGGCCCGGATTATACGAGCAGGCACAGAAGCAAAAGCCCGTAAATCAGGAAGAGCCTTCGCCACAAACGGAGCCTAAGAAGTCTGCAGCTTCCGAGGGAGAGCAGGCTGCAGGTGACCAGGCAAGGAAGGAGGGCGAGGAGGCCAAAGAGAAGAAGGAAGGCGAAGAGGAGACCGGAGAACAAAAGGAGGGGGAAGAGGGCGAAAAGAAAGAAAAGAAGGATGCCCCGCCACCTCCGCCCCACGGCGATAAGACGCCATGGCAGGTTTTCACCGAGACTTTGAAGCAAGAGTTCCAAGCCTCAAAAGATTGGAATGAGGGTACCAAGCAGTTAGGGGGTGCGCTACACGACTTCACCCAGAACCCACAAGTTCAAAAGGCTGGAGAGCTTTCAGAAGCTGCAAAGACCAAGACTACCCAGGCATTGAAGAAGACTGCGTCGGCCGTTGGCCAAGGTGCGGCGTGGACATGGGACACTATGCCTGTGAAGGGTGTTCGCGCTGCTGCGAGGGTTACTGGCAGTGGTCTCGAATACGCGACCCGGCCAGTGCGACAAACCAAAGCTTTTCAGGCCGTCAAGGAGACCATCGACGATGGTAGCTCATCGAGATACGGCGGCTGGGTCGAGAAGGAGGAACGCAGGAAGAGGCGAGAACTGCGTGAGCTCAACGAACTCAAGCGAGCTGGCGGTAAAGTTCAAGGGCCAATGGTCGAAGATCCAGAGTACGTTTTCCTTGACAGCTACACCATTTCTGACTAACGGCAAAAAGTGCTGGCACAAATGTAACCCTCCACAAGGACGCCAAATACAAGGAAGTATGGCGAGAATGGAAAGACAATTCTAAGCTCGCTCAAGGCTTCTTCAACATGAAGACAGTCTACAGGGAGTCTGACAACGCCATCATCGAGACTGCCCGCAGCATTTCTGACCGCATCACTGGCTTCTTTGCTGAGAACGAGACGGCCATGGTCATCAAAAAGTTCCGCGAAATGGACCCTAGCTTTCAAATGGAACCCTTCCTGACCGAGATGCGCGAATACATCCT
>Ga0265798_10007897_pt1 | contig 13690 bp, 11 predicted proteins | sample P3T30metagenome_FD_192430 | JGI IMG/M metagenome (GOLD analysis project Ga0265798, IMG submission 192430) | Plant litter microbial communities from East Loma Ridge, Irvine, California - P3 T30 | ecosystem: Environmental > Terrestrial > Plant litter > Unclassified | place: USA: California...
CCCCCCCCCCCCCTCCCCGTACGTACGTACGTACGCTGCTGCATCGGAATGCGACACACCCGTTCAATGAACGGGCCTCGACCATCTTCGCTCGCACTTGACACAGTGGTTCGTCGCTTCACATTAAAGACCGCGCTCCGATGGCCGTCGGGCCTGAGCGACCGTATTGCCGAACGGTTTCAATGGTGCTCAGGCTAATTGCCTGTTTCGGCATCTTGGCCTGCTGCTGTGACGGTGGTGTCGTACTTCGGGCCCCCGTTGTCCGACAATCCACGGACATCGGCACATGTCCTTTGGCATTCACGTACAAGACAGGTAGGTAGCCAATGGTTAGCACATCGCGCTTGATCCTCGCTATGGTACGCCGCAATGTCCAGCTTACCACGTTGCATTGTGTCCGTCTCAGTTCGCCTAGCTAGGGTAGATATAGCTGCTTTCTTGTTCTTGTTTACAACCTTGTGCAACACCTAAACTACAATCCACTTCACCCAAGCCCGTACTAGTCCACCCACGCCCAGCCTTGCCCTCCAACCTGGGCAACCTTCTGACATATCCCATCGTCAGGCTGCCAGAATTGGAAACTTGATTGACGGAAACGATGGGTAACGGTCAAACAGAGCCGGGCGCATCTCCTTGCTCCTTTTCAACCGCCTACCTGCTGGTCCACTTCTTCTTCTTCTTGTCCTTTGGCAATGGATTGTTGTACTTGTCTTCATAAGTCTCCTTGGTCAACACACCCTTCTCCTGAAGTTCAGCCACGTATTCTGGCTCAAACTTTGCGTACTGGTGCGTCCTCCACGCAGCTGCCTTGGAACGTCGTAACCACGTCAGTCGACCCTCAACTTCTGTATCATCAATTTCTTTGGCAGCGTTGTTGGCATCTTCCTTGGTCGCAAAGTCCACCATGCATAGTAGGCGGGGGGTTCCCTGTTTGTCACCGTAGAAAGGGGCTATATCGCCTATGCTTTCTACCCTGTACTTGGAGAACAATCTCTCCATGATCCGTAGAGCATTTTCTCTGGCCACGCTAACAGCAGACTCGGGGGACCAACCAGGTGTGTGGACCGAAAGCATCATTCGCCGGCGTTCTTCCAGAGTACGCAGCGCATCGCGTGCTGCACTGCCTTGGGCGATGAGATACCGAGACTTGAAAGCCACCGTTTGGCCCCCCAAGTCCGCTTCACCCCAGTGGAAGTCGTCTTTTATCGGCCGGACTCTAAGCCCTTCACTCAGCGATGTTCCCTTGCCCCACCGTTCGACTATTCGTTCAGCTTCCTCTTTACTTGCCAATTCCACAAACACAATAGTGTTGTTATGGAAGGTGAAGCGGTCTATCTGCATTTGCAGTTTCTTGCTAGCTGCTCGTTAGCCATTGAATTGGACCGCGGCCTGAAAACACCATGTAACAAAAGACTTACACAGTGAATCCGTCACGCTCTAGCAGATTGATTAATTCCTGTTTTCCCGTCCGTTTGGGAACTTTCAGCAGAACGACCGTCTGTGCATGGTTCACAGGTGTCGCACGGTCTACAATCACCTCCTCGCGTGCATCTGTCGAGGCAATTTCCGGTCCTCCTGAAGGCGTAATAGTAATGTCTTCGTATGCCCTTATACTGGGCGTAAAGTGGCGCCTCGAAAAGCATGTTTTAATTGATGGCATCCATGGTGTGACGCGTATGCAAGGTGCTGTCCTCAAGAGAAGACACCGGCCCCGCAAGAGCGTCCTAGGTACAGCCATTGGGGAGAGTAGCGCTGAATATGATAGACGGCAAGTTTTACGAGGTAAACTGGTCGTGCCGACAGTTGAAGAGTTCTTGCACTGGGTTGTCATGTGCGAAACAACGCTCAGCGATATTTCTCTACGTTTTCGTTGCCAAGGCGCTAACCAGGAGACAAAAAGCCCCAAACACCAGCTTTCGCCTCTAGGGCCTCGACCTCGAACTTGCAATTTGTGTCTCTTGTTGGCGTCGAACTAGAAAATCTGCAACTCGGTACCTGGTCCGGATATGGCTGCGTTCAGAGCTTCCATTACTGGGATTGTGTCTCATATAGCATCCTGCACCGCATTACCAGCTAGAGCGGCGCCACTTGTAAAAAGAGTTTCTTGGCAACCTCGTCTGATAGCTTCAATCCGACCTTTACATTCTTCCGCTTCGCTATCAGTAGATCAAACTGCCCAGCCTGCCGGACCATTCTTAGCACTATCACCACCATTACCCATTCTTCCCATTGACTGGCGACATGATCTCTTTGGCTTTTCCGCCGAAAGACTACCGCATATTATTCGCATATCATTACCCAGTCGCGCAGACGATTGGGACGTGAGAAAACTACTGAAAAAGCACAAAATCAGCGTGTAAGTGTTCGTGTCCACCAAATTTGACCCATGCCGCGCGCGCTGATCACGATGAACAGTAAATCACTGTGGATCCAGAAACGTTCCTCCAATTTACGGCGTCACCTTGGGTATTGTTATTTGGAAATCCCAGACGACGTTCACAAAAAACGGCTGCTTGCCGCTCTGCCGAGATGGCGCCTGGCGGGAGAGGAGCTTGCCATTCAGACAGAATGGCTAAAGGACCTCGCCACCAAAAACATCGTGTCCAGCATGTCAAAAGGATGGTATGCGAACCACTCGAGCGATATCTCAGCGTGCAGATACCGCAGACCGCACGACAGGTTTCCAGGATACCTCCGTGAGGCCAGACTACAAGGCAGGATTATCAGAGTTGGAAACCTACCCCCGTGCTCGGCATTTGCAGGGTTCCGGAAGCGCATCATGCAGGGGTTATACAAACGGCTCCATGGATACGACGTTGAAGGAGTCGACTTTCATACTCGGCGAACGCTGAAGCTACCTAGCGGAACGTACAGCGGAGATCATGTTTACATAATGTTCTCAAAGGCGGAGGATGCACAAGCTGCGTGTCACATCTTGCACGGGAATTTGATCGCTGGCCGCAAACCCATGACCATGGTATTGAAAAAACACCATATAATACCGAATCTTCGTCTTTAGCTTAGTCAACACGCGCCAAGAAAGTGAAGTAGTTAAAGTATTGGTTTTGTACGATATTGTATTGACATGCATTGGCTGTCTACTATCCTACGCTCTAGCTCGGAATTGCAGAATCGGCCCATCCTTCTTACTTGCAAATACATCTTGGATCTGATACTCAGTCGCCCTTGTCCTGCCGACCTCCAAATCTTTGCTTCCAGCACCCAGGCTTGTGCCTGGCGCCAACCTCATATCGTACAAGTACAACACCCGCGCAATCGTTACCGTCAGCTCTACGTACGCCAGACCCTTGCCGATACAGCCCCGGGGACCAACGCTGAAGGGATTGTATGCCGACTGTGCCGCAGCCAGGCTGTGATGGAGTGGGTTGACGGCGGGATCCGAAAGCCAGCGCTCAGGAATGTAGTCGAATGGTTGCGGGAAGTAGTCGGGGTTGTGATGGATAGCGTAGATAGGGACGCCGACATCGATGCCAGCGGGGATATGGTGGCCATCAACATCCAAGCCGCCAGCAAGAACTTCGCGTGGTAGAGCACCAGCTACGGGTGGCGTCATGCGCATTGTCTCGTCGATGCAGGCACGTAGGAACGAGCAAGCGCCAAGTCTAGGCCCAGTTACAATCTCCTCGACGTCAGCAAAAGCCTCGCGGATCTCCTTGCACACCTTTTGCATCGCCGACGGGTTATTGGCGAGGTAGAAAAAGGTACCGGCCAGGGCCGTTGACGTCGTATCTGAGCCAGCAATAATCAGCAGATTCGACTCTCCCCACAGCTCGTCCATGCTGAAGCCATTGCCGGTTTCCGGATCCTTTGCGTTGAGAAGGTAGTAGAAGAAGTCCTTGCGGTCGACATCCACACCAAGCTTTGTGCGCTCCATGGCCTGGCCCTTGCTATACTGCATGTACTGCGCGCGCTGTCCGGCAATCTTGCGGAAGAACAGCTTGTCCAAGTGCCAGTTGTGGATTGTAAGATGTGTGCCACAGATGAGATGGCGATGTGCGGCATTGCCCACCAACTGCGTCGCAAACCGGTTGACCGGACTCTCCAACATGCCAAAAGCCTTGCCAAACACCAAATCTCCCATAATGTCAAAGACGAGCCACTCGCACCAGTGCGCCGTGTTCCAGGCATCATTCCAGCCCCCGTCTTTCTCGTCGCCCACGCTCTTTTCTCCACTCCAGTTGTTGCTCTTGCGCCCTAGTAGCTCACAGCCTACGCGCACATTGGCCAAGATGTACTTTTCCAAGCTCTTGATTGCCGAATCGCTGAACGCATGGCTCATCACTCGCCTCTTGCGTGCATGTTGCATCTTGTCAATCGCACTGTGTACGCTGACGGCCTTTGGTGTGCTCGGGAAGGCTTCGTAAAACGAGGCCTTCTTTACATTGGACCGGAAGCCGTAAATTGTTTTCAGGCCCGTGGCGGTGTTGACGGAGAGCAGGTTTGGGCCCAGACGGACATGTGTTCCATACTGCTCGTGAGCGCGGTGGAAGGCAAGATGCCGAGATCCTTTGTACGCATAGTAGGCGAGGTAGATGTCTGTGATTTTGGCGAGAAAAGGACCTGGGTATTTGGCGAGTGGGTGCAAGGTCAATCGGTAGATGATCACACCAAGAATCTAGTAATTTTCGTTTTAGTCAAAGTCCAAATCTTGATGCGCGGGAGGAAGGAAGGGATGACGCACGTAGCAAGCCAAGCCTCCAAAGACGGAAGCAAGAAGCAGTAGAATAGCCATAATCGGGCGCTTTTACTGTACAACACACAAAGTCGAGGCGTGCCTGTCGCGTGTTGTATATATATATATATATATATATATATATGCAGATTGGGTGGTTGTTATTGCAATATGCAAAATCTCATCATCACACCCGATACACTCGTTTTCTTCTCACGCGATAGGGATGAGTTTTGTTAAAAGAACAAGCAAAGAAAGCAAACCCAACTTTTTTCTTGCAACGAGGAAAACCGGTCCTCCCTTAAGTACCTCCTTCCTTTTTCCCACCGCCATCCGCCCGCCCCTCTCACCCTCAATACCCTCAACTCCGCACTAACCACCAGCTGGTCCATGGCGCGGAACGTGACAAAGGCTGCGTAATGCCGTAGATTCTCGCAAACCGGCCCACTGCAAGGGCTGCAATGTATCGCGATCCCCTGGTGTTGCGCCCGTCTATGTCCGGCTAGTGTCGGCAGCTGCAGGCAAACAAAGCACGTGCGACGGCTATCGAGGCGAGCCGGCAACGCTAAAAGCGGATACTGAAGTTGGGAAAATCCGGGGGTGGGATGAGGACGGATATTGGGTCAAAGGTAAGTTTGTACCCACCGGACTTTGTAGGTATGTAGGATAGGATCAGGTGAGATGGTATTTGGGTGGTGGCGTCGAGTTGTCTTGTGATTGCACAGAAGTTTTACAACAGACAAGTCTGTAAGCTACATTTAGGACATCTGCCAGCTATTGTTTCTATTGCGAAAGCATCACAAAGCTATCTATCTATCTACAGCTTACTTCCTAAGTTTGTTGTCTTTTTTGAGGGGAGGGGAACTAGTACATGTCATGGCGACAAACGAGAATCACGGTTTACTCCTAACCTCGTTTCAACTACTCTTCTTCTCCTTACTACCCAAGCTTAAGCACCCCCTTCTCTCTTTGCATACTCCTCCTCCATCCTCTCCTCATACTCTCTCCCCTTTTGCTTCGCATCCTCTTCCTCGGTCACATCCTGTATTCTCTTTGCGTCCGTGGATCTAGGGTCCTCCAATCGCCTCCCCGCAGCATCCGTCTCGGATCGTTCCACGCGCGGGGCTTCGCCGTGTGCTTGGTGTGTACGTTGTGTGCGGGTACCGGTGGGGTCTGAGTAGGTTTGCTCGGACTGCGAGGTTGTACGACCGTTGATGGTGGTGGTGCTGCTGGTTGTGGAGAATGATTGGAAGGTTGAAGAGGACGGCATGGCTTGTTATGTGACTGGTTTCGATGGCAGGATGTATATGTGCATAGACAGTAGTCGGTTTTGGTGCCTTGTTTCGTTTTGGAGTATGCGACGTGTGCGTTAGGAGGCCAAACTCTGATTTTGTAGGGTGCTTGTGTGATGTGCAGCTGTGATCTCATACTGTGACGTCATGGGTCCTAGTGTTGGAAACTGACAAACGCACCACAAATTCAAAGATAGCTATGTGTGCTACGAGCTTGGAATGCATGGTACCTTGTTTATACTGAAAGATGTATCGTAAATAGAGCATATTGAAAATCGCTAAATGGACAGCTTTGCAGGCGAGACTGAGTCACTATAACTCAAGTGATGGCCTGTAAGAGATGTCCCAATCCCGCCAGCGTTCCAATTGCTAAGTTTTCACCAACTTCCTTTCTATTGGCTGGTTAGTAATGGGAACGATGGTATAATGCTGCGTGGGTAAGAATTCTTCATACATTTTGCGTCCCTTTGATTTCTTAGCAGCAGTATCGTCATTTGTATCGCTACCATCATCTTTCAAACTTGCTTCAATACTGGATGGGACTTTTGATGATTTCAAAGTATAGGACGGAGTTTGTTGGCTCAAGATGGGTTGGTTTGTTGGTTCCTGAAGGATGTTGGGCTTTTCGTCCTTGTGCGTGGCTACCAAAGTGGCTTGGCTCTTCATGGCTGTGTTCAAAGAAAGCGAAAAGGCAGGAAGCTTTTGTGGTTGTAGGGGAGACAGTAGATGGTGAGATATATGTGAGTATAGGTAATAGCTCTACTCCTACGCTCTCTTAAAGGAATGCTTGCTCTTGACAGAGTGATCGGAACAGTTGCTTTCGTAAGGCGTAGTACACTCGTCCTTTACTCAGCCTTGTTCCAGCGGATCAGGCATCCAGCCAAACAGGGATCTCAAGCCTTGATGAGGTATGATCAGCCTCTGTAACAGGCGAATATGAGGAAATCAAGGTTTTTTGCGCTGTACACAACACGGGGCGCAGGGTCGTGCAGATCGCGAAGATCGATCGGATGTAGTTGGGCGTATGTTAAGGTCCAACGTTAATTGGACGGAAGCTAAGCCGCTGTAAAGCTACCATCGTATCTGAAAAGGACCGTACAGAGATCTCGTCAGAAACGTGAAGTGGCAATGCGACGGCGGAGATGGAAATAGAAACCCCAAGAGCGTTGAGATGGTTCTGCGGGGTTTCAGTGATAGGTTCTGTCCTACGTCGGCTAGACGCCCCCACCCCCTTGCCCGCTCTCCGCCACGCGCTACGCCCCTGACATGGCTGGCGAGGCGCGGCTTTCCGTCATTCACCATCACCAGCTCAGCGAGCTCACCATGCGGCTTTTTGGTATAGCGCTGCTACTTCCGCTTACAGCCTCGGTACGCGTCGCAGAAATACCCAAAGCACTCAACTGTAGCGACCCCACAGACACTGCAAAGGTCAAAGCGTGCGCACAGCCTATCGCACATGTCACGGCAGTAGTACCCGGATTGTCCTACATTGCGAAGATTGAATGCAAGGACTGCCCGTATGTGAATCGCGAGGAAAAGGTTGTGAACGGCAAGGTGGTGGATGGGAAGATTGTGAATGGTGATCAAATACTCGTATGTCAACCCTCGGCCTCAAACCCCCACTCGACACATGCGACCAGAAGGCTAAACAGTGCCCATGGCAGCTTCTGAACATCACCCTCGCCCATGACAATCGCACGGTCCTCCTTAATAGTGAACCGCTGTACCCTCTTCCGACCATACCTACTCCTCCTCGCTTCGATATTGCCCAGTACCCGCCCGAACTCTCCAACACAGACCTCAGTGAGCGTCTACTAAACCCCGACTCTCGTGAGTGGCGGAGACTAGCCCTGTCGCGCTCTCCCATAGACTTCGATTATCTATACACGACCACTCGGACAGAATACGAAGGAAAGGACAAGGATGAAGGTGCAGAATATTGGCAGGTTGCTGTAGATGTCATTGGAAAATCGGAGGCATATCCTGGTGATTCAGCTTGGCAGTTTGACAACCGAGAGCAGAAGATGTTGTGGATGCTCGTCAAGGGAATACCGGTGAAGACGGAGAAGAGCAGTAACGGACGAGAAAGCAACGCTGCCGACCCATTCGGCCAGGTCGGCGCCGACAAGACATACGAATACCAGCTTGTCGACATGCGCCTAGTCGCTCGAGCTTACACATTCCCAGCCAAGACCCCCTTGACTCTCTGGGGCAGGATAGGCCACTTTCTCGGCAATGACGTCTGGGCAGAAGACGGAACTCGTTTCCTTTACAAAGAGGAAGAGTGGGGCAACTATGGCAAGAAGGGGACACTGCGCGACCTGTTTGGCGAATTCGTGCACTGGCACTCTTGGTACCTGATCTGGGTCATCCTTGGCAGTATACTCGGCGCTCTTGTCACGTCATTCGCCATCTGGAGACTTGTCAAGTGGATTCTTGCGCAACGCGAGCTGATGAAGTGGGACGGCATGGAGCATGTATGGGAGAACATGAGGAGGGAAAGGATTGCAGAAGAGGAGGGCGTGCTGCTGAACGGAGAATGGGCGTATAGAGACGACCCTGACGAGGGTGGAAGTTCATCACAACCACCGGCGTATGCTGAAGCGATGAAACCACTACCGAGCAAACCGCTGCCCGAGAAGCCGTTACCTGAGGTTCCGCTCATTGATGCTTGAGCAGGATGGTCTCACAACTAGCACTTCATTCCACATCTTCTCAACATATACCCAACTGATTATTAGATTATCTGTATACTAAATACAACACATTGGAAAATCGGCGTTGCGACAGTTTCAAATTCGAACAAATTCACTTATTGTATGCTCAAAGCTGCCCTGTTTGCGCATATTCACAGCGTAAATACTATTTTTCAATTGAGTACGAGGTGCTAGTATAACACTCTCTTCTTTTCTATATTGCAATCACAAAATTCCATACTAAGTACAACATCTTCTCGCCATATATCTAGCACCAGTTTAGCACTCATGCTATTCACATCAATCACGTGCCAGAGAACCGGCTTATCTGGTGGGAACCCTGTTGGCATCGAGTCATATTACTGCGGAAGACATAACACCGGCCCGAGATTATCTAATACGTACAGTATCAGGCGAAATAAACTATAACTACATGTTACATGCATTCCCTACGCACTTCCAACCTTCCACCTACTAATATTAACAATGCTTTTGGTGGAGGTTTCGAAATGCTGAATCTACGGTGGTATGATGGCTCATAGCGCTTCGAGCGCCTATCAGTGCCTAGTTATGACAGGTGTAGTTTCGGCGGAACAGCACAACTAGCGGCGTACCAAAAAGTGGAGAAAAGAGGAGTTGCAGATCGTTGAGGACTATAAAGAGGCTGCGATTTCTATGGTTGTTTTCGGAGGCTAGCGTTTTTATAGATTCGAGTTCGACAGGCCAATCAACTATCGTATAAATATCAAAAACGGAAAGTGTAGCGCAGCCATGGTCAAAGTCGCAGTAGCGGGTGGCACTGGAAGTATGCTTCCCCTCTATATATCCCAAGCTCTCACACCAAGACCTTGTTACGAGATTCAAAGACCAAACATGACTCTAGCTTACACTGTACAGATGTCGCGACCAACATGCTCAAGACGGCCGTAGCATCGGGAAACCATGAGATCACAATCTTCACCCGCTCTGCGCGTTCAACCCCGCATCCTTCTCCATATGTCACCTACAAACAAATCGACTACACCGACCTCGCTGCCCTGACCAACGCACTCCAAGGCTTCCATACCGTCCTTTCCTTTGTCATACCGATGCTAGACCCTGACAATATTGCGCAAAAGAACCTTCTCCACGCCTCCCTTGCCGTAGGGGCTACCCGCTTCGCGCCCTCAGAATGGTGCATCGCAAGCAACAACGGGGTGCCGAGCTATAAAAACAAAGATCTGTTCAGAGAGTACATTGAAGACGTCGAAAAGCAAGGCAAACTCGGCAAGCTAGAAGTCTGCCTCTTCCAACCCTCAGTCTGCACTGAGTACTTTGCCCATCCGTACCCCCTGGAAACAGACTACGATACCTGGCCCTTCTTCCTCGACTTTGAAAACAGAAGGTGCATTGTCCTCGATGACGGGAACCAGCCCATCGCCCTAACCGCCGTCCAAGACTGCTCGCAGATCCTGTCCAAAGCTCTTGATGATACAGCGAGGCCCTGGCCCCGTATCGGCGGTATCAAGGGCTCTTGCACTACCATCAATGAACTACTGGAGCTCGGCAAGAAGATTCGCGGCGGAGATTGGCTTGTCGAGTCTGTGAAAAGCGAGGATTTGCAAAAGGACGTGGTAAAGACTAGTTGGATTCCGCAGATTTCTCATCCGATAATTCCCAAGAGCGTGGAGGCGGCTTTCTCCAGGGAGTTTCTGACGTCATTTTTCGAGGCAATTAGGAGGGGCAGTTGGAATGTTAGTCAAGAGTGGAATGATAGGTTTCCAGAGTATAAGTTTACGAGTGCGGAGGAGTATTTGACCAAGGCATGGGCGGGGAGACCGTAGTGTTTGGTTTCTGTCGCTGCATGACGGTACTCATAAGCAAGAAATCTTGGAAATCTTGTATTGTAAATTAGTCTTTATCTAGAAATTTCAACTGAGGTATCTTGGTTGCTTTACGATATCAAACGATATATGCTCATCATCACCCAGCAGCCAGCAATGCATATAGTCAATGGAATTGGAGAGCATAAAATATGCACTTGAAGCGAGCACCACCAGCCATTCTCACACGCACAAGGTTGATCGAGAGCAGACGATACCGATAAATTTGTTTGACATTTCAGCAAGGGTCCCCCAAATCGAAAGGGAACACCTTGCCGCAAGATGCAAAGAACGTACATGTATATACACGAAAGTGCGAAGAAAGCACCTCAAAAAAAAAGAAGAAGATATATACAACGAAGCAAAGTCAACCGTCCCCTCTTTTTCTCAACACTCCCAAGAAACCCCTTGCTTCCGCCTCGGAGTTAAAGAGCCACTGTTTTAAACAAAGTAGCTCTTAATCGCCGGCAAAAGCGTAGTCCAGCCAGGGGTGCTCGGGGGCTCCATGTTGTAGATGTAGTTGCTCCACCACGGGCCAGCCGCCCACCAAATCGCACCCTGCCACACATCCGAGTTCTTCTGCATGTAGCTGAGACCGTCCTGGAGCGCACTGATGCACAGTGCGTTGTTTCCTCCGGCAAACTCGCCGATGATGCCCACCTTTTTGTTGTCCTTGAGCCACTTGGTCGCTGCCTGGAGTCTCTCGGAGAAGATGGTCTTGGAAACACAGGTGGCAGAGGTGCCGCTGCCGTCAGAGTCGAGGTACTGGTGCATCTGGTACACGAGCTTGTTCTGGGGGTCCTTGAGGTTAACAAGGCTGGCGGCGTTGCCGGACGAGACCCAGGTCCAGGCACCGGTCCAGGAGTTTCCCTCGGGCGTGATGGTTTGTTTTGTGGCGCCGGCTGCGCGGATGCCGTCAATGGCGGCTTGGTTGAGGTTGAAGACGAGGTCCTGGGGCATGTCGTGGAACTCGTTGTTTGTGTCGAAGACGACGAGGGCGTTGTCCTTGAACTTGGCCGCTACGTTGGTCCACCACGTCTTGAAGGCCGCTGTGTCGGTGATGATGTTGCCCATGAAGCGTCCGTAGTTGTGCGGCTGGATCATGGCGTAGCCGCCTTTGCTGGTGATGTGGTTGACTTGTTGGGTCAGGTTGCCGAGGTAGTTGGTGTCGAAAGCGCCGGTGAGGGAGTTGGGGGTTAGGCGCTCCATCACTGGTGGTTGTTAGTAAACTACAGGTTAACTGTGAGATTGAATGACTTACAAAAGTTCAGACGGATCATGTTCATGCCTTGACTCATGAACTGGTCGATCTTGCTCAGATCATACCAAGTGTAATCGACGCCGTAAACACCAGGAAACTTAGTCTCGCCAAACTCAGCACCGGACTCGTTGATGCCGAAATACTTCATCTTGCGGGTCTGGCGTTTTTCAGCCGGAGCCGCAAAGGCAGCGCTGACCAGAGCGGCTACCGCAAGAAGATTGTTAAGAAGCATTGTTAAAAGAATGTAGAAGAATGCCGAGGAAAGCTTGAACTGTCTTGTCATTCCAACAAACCTGGCGATAATCCCTTTTATACAGATTGCCATAGTGTATTACCAAACGGGTATGCCGGGCCTAGCATCCCGCATCCGTCCTGGAAATGAGCAGCCCATCATCTGATACCACTATGGAAATGACGAATGTATACCCCGCTGACCTGTGTCTTGCTGCCTCGATGCCGCATAGATTGCTCAAGTATATTACAGGAACGGCATGCGGCCGAGAATGGCTGGCGAGGCAAATCAGACGTTGGAACAATTGCGGAGTACCAGGGGTCGTCATAGGTGGGATAAACGGGAGTAAGGACAATGAATGTTGAAACAACGGGCCAACCGCTAGGTAAAGATCTGCAACCTGCGCTCCGAGATTCCAGGTGTGACTCGCGCAGGCTTCACCAGGCCAATAAGAACGCTCAATACAAAGCGTTAATGAGCCCGTGCATACCAGAGAACATTCGCTGCAGATGCGCTGCATATTAATTCTCCTCGTGCCATGCTTCTTTCTCGGCACTTTTCCCGGGTAAAGTAGCTCGCCATGCCCCTTGGCGAAATTGGAAAGCCGTGGGCCTGTACGCACCACGGAGAAGTCTTCCTGATCGAGCCCCAATGCACTTTGGAAAAAGAGACCACCGGGTACAAACAGTCTAATGACAGCATAAGACTTTCTTTTGAACGCTGCACTAGCCTCCGTAACGCATTCGTCGAAACGCCGATGCACCAGCTCCAATTTGTGAGCAAGTGGCTGAATATGGACTTGAAGTCATACCTCGGAGCGCACTTCTCAGCCACAATAAACAAGCACATGCACATGCCCATGTGAAGATCGCCAATAGAACTCCAATTCCATAGGTTTTTCATTCATCTTTCTTGTATACATTGTAGACGACTCCGGATATAAGCCCTAGGCCGCCACTGTCCGAAAATCCCCCCTTGTTTCGCATCTCTGCTAGTCTAGATGTGCTGACATCTGCACAAGAACTGCTAGCGCCTAACATTGCGCCCAACAGAGCCCTGGAAATGGTTCCTTGTTGAGGCAGCTGACCCATGTTGGGTGCTGCTACCATGAGCGTCGCGGCTACTCCTGACACCTGCCCGCTGTAGATTCTTCCACTGAGGTTGGATGCGAGTGGGTGAGCGACGTGGAACACTAGAAGGCATAGATGAAGGAACTCGTTCAATGCGAGAGTAAGTAGGTGGGTTTCTGTACGGTAGATTGAGGCTTGATCGGGTATATGCGGGTGCCTGTCGCACAGGAAAAGACTTGTTTTGCAATGAGCTATAAGCGATGTTGTTCGAATACGGTGAACTCCCGGGTTCTGGTCGAGTGATGAACCCGTGGGAATTCATACGACGAGTTTGAAAATGATCTGATGTAGACATGGGATCTACCTCTATTGCTTTTCGCCGATGCCTTGTTTCAATAGGCTCATTTCTTGAGTTAACCGGGGAATCGAAGAACGAAAGCCCGTTGAGGCTCCGGGGTTCATGCCAATCGGGTTGGGGGTCGCCCATCCTTGCTCTTTGTGACAGATAGGCCCCGGAATGAATGGAACTACCTTGACGTTCAGCGAGTCCGGGTTCCTGGTAAATTTGGGCCTGATTGTGACCA
>Ga0265798_10007898_pt1 | contig 13689 bp, 16 predicted proteins | sample P3T30metagenome_FD_192430 | JGI IMG/M metagenome (GOLD analysis project Ga0265798, IMG submission 192430) | Plant litter microbial communities from East Loma Ridge, Irvine, California - P3 T30 | ecosystem: Environmental > Terrestrial > Plant litter > Unclassified | place: USA: California...
GTGGGGAATGCCGTATGCATCGAGTCCAGAAGTGACGCTGTAGGTATCATCGCCCTCTCTGACCAGGATGAGGACTGTCGAATCGACGGTAGCTCCGGGGACTACATTGGCGAGTACCCGAGACTGAGCTGAGGGTTTGGCGCCAGCACTTGTAACCTCAGCAGGTGGCGGCGCAGCTGAAGCAGTGCCGCTGAGAGCGTTGATTGTGGGAGCAGTCTCGGTGGCAGCTTTCAATATCGTTGTATCTCTCGCGAAGACAGCAATATCTGGAGCGGAAGCCGCCTCTCCTTCCTCGTAGACTGGTAGTGCGACATCTCGGGGGCTGGCGAGCATACCACCTCTATCGGTGTTGACTGCAAGAGGCTTCGCTTCGCAGTCTGGGAGATTAATTATAAAGGCACTGGCGAGAGTGCAGAGCACGTCGAGCTTCCAGGCGAGCACCATGCTGGTTAGCAGCGATTGTTGTTGAGACTGGCAAAATGTGCAGAAAAGCCGGAAAAAGACGCACTTGGTAAACGATAGCAGTCGCAGTAGAAGAATGAGAATGTGTATCCTAGATACAGCAAGTGGGCTTACGCATATTATTGAATACAGACTTGGTCAGGTCCTGTGTGTTGAGCCGCGAAAACCTGGGTGGACAAGGGCCTACAGTGGACATGCATGGTATATTGGCGTCGCGCAGATGAAGTTCTCGTTTCGGTTCGAATGCGTCAGGGATTGGATGCTTGAGGGCCGTCTCTTCCATGGTACGCGGCAAGATGGTGGACTGCCATTGAGCACACAACCCGATTGGAATGTGTAATGCAATTGTCGTCGCCCTTGTTTTTTGTATAGGCGGCATGGCGACGGTCTCTCCCGAGTGCTGCGAGAACAAGTCCAACAGCCTCTTGTTCATGGGCTATATCACTCCTTCAGCCGCAGCAGTAGCGAACATCCGGCGAGGTCATCTGTAATATGGCCAAGAAGACGCAGTGGGTGCTGATGTGCCGGGGTGGCGTGGCCTGCATCGCATGCGCACGATGATGTAGAGTGTGAACAGGAATAAGTCGGCGAAGGTCCTGCGAGTAGGTAGTATACATATACATTTGCCCCTCTCTTCACGGACCAATGAGCTTTGTTGCCGCAACCGCTCGGCAGACAAGCGTCGTCAAGTCATGCCACGTTTAAGAATATCTGCATCGATTTCTCGTAACTCATCGGTTGATTCTGTCGGTTGGCGGGGGAACATGCATGCACTTTCGAGGAGTGCGGATTCGGAGCCGCGAATCCTGAATCCTTGGATGATCGTGCCCTCTTCGTTTGACTGGAGGACAGCTCGCCAGGTAAGACAGATAGCTGGTTCTCCCCACTCAGAGAAGAGACTTGCATCACGGCTGCTTCGATTTTCTTGAGTTCCGAAAGTGCCTGAGCCGACTCGCTCTGTTATTGAACCAACGACAGGGTGGAGATCTCGGGTGCGCATTCCTGCGATGTGACGCAGTGTCCCAAGCCACAATTCTCCTATCCCTTGCGTCCACGTGAGCATCTCACTCTCGACTGGAGCCAGATATGGGCGGTGCCTCAAAAAGGACTTGAAAGACTTCGAAGGGATGATTCCGTGCTCGGTGTGCCGAAGCGGACGGCAGGAGCAAGCCGAAATGTCGAAGAAGAGCGTTAAGAAATCGAATGTCCTAGGGAAAAACCGCATAGACCATTATCTTATAGCTGGCCACGACAACTGTCTAAGATCTGACGACAGCCAGATTGATCTCTGTATCCATTGAGCTGCGATGGACCTTCGATGATACCATACCGGGAAGGCTCATCAAGGGTTAGGGTTGGGGTTGTGCCTCTGTCTGGTAGTTGTAGCGGAGTACTACGTGAAACATGTACTAATGTATGCAGTACTGATCGAGGTGAGAGTTTCAGTCGACTCGGCTAGGCAAGTCTCTGCTTATCTTCGATATTAACACGCAATGGCGCCCAGACCGCTTCAGCAAGCTCTCATGCTCAAACGAACAAATGCTCAAGAGATTCCAAGCCAGCTCAAGACTTTAGCGATGCAACCCTTCAAATTGCACCTTACTATTCTCTAACAGTAGCAACCGCTTATCAGCCAATTCGTAGAGACAGAACTACAGTCAGGTAGTACGGAGCATAACGTGCTTTGTTGATGCGATGGCGTGCAGCTTCCGCCAAGGCTTGCCATGGAAGTCCACTGAGCACGACAAAGGTCGGCGCAGGCTCAGCATTTCGACTGTTGAATGTCGCCATCCAATCTGGTCTATCTCACCTTCGCCTACGCTCCATGGCGTCGATTGTGCAATTCTCCGGGCCACTTTGCGTGCGCAAGACAGTAGGTGATGGAAACAATGTGCGGTGTCTGGCGCTAGTAGCTCTGCTATAAGGTGTTTGTTGTACGCCTGCTGTGGTGTTGCTGATCGCCGTTCGCCTCAAGTTAGAATTTCACTTTGGTCTAGCAACATGGATGACAACGAGAAGAACGATGTGACGGCCCGGACGCTGTCGCCAGCAGGCGAAACCTTCAAGACCGGGAACCTGGAGTTTGTCGCCGAGCAAGGAGAGAATGGAGGCAAGACGACATACCAGGAAGCCAGTGGAGCTCCGGTCGAAGTCCATTCGCCGCTGGGTACCCATGTGAAATGGTATACCATCATTTTCCTCAATCTGGGCCAGATGATTGGTACTGGAGTTTTCTCAACACGTACGTGGAGTTGATCGGCGATGTCTGCTAGACTCCAAGCTAACATGGATACAGCCGCTTCGATTCTGAAGGGTACGGGCTCAGTTGGTCTTTCACTGCTGTACTGGTTTTTTGGATTCGTCATCTCACTGGCCGGGCTCGCGGTATACCTCGAGTTAGGGTCGTACTTTCCCTCGCGGTCGGGCGCAGAGGTGGTGTATCTTGAGCAGGCCTACCCCCGTCCAAGATACTTTTTCCCAGTCGCATTCGCAGTGCAGTCTGTGCTGCTGTCATTCAGTAGTAGCAATGCGATAGTGTAAGCCACTTTGTCTGTGTCTTTCGGAGGCCTACACTGACAACAAACCAGACTCAGTCAATATGTCTGGAGAATGGTAGGCCGAACGCCGGAAGCATGGGAACAGAAGGGTGTTGCTATTGCTGGTTACACAGTAGCAGTATTCTGTAAGTCTCTTCGTCAGTGCTGATCTTGGAATAACTCTAACAATCAATTAGTGGGCATCTCCAGCAACCGGCTTTCCCTTCTATTCTCCGACGTCGTGGGCGGCATAAAGGTTGCCACGCTTGTTTTGTAAGTGACGAGAAATCTTCAGAGGTGACATCTACTGACAATCCTCATCAGTATCAGCATCACTGGACTGGTCGTTCTCGGTGGCAACACCTCCATCCCTGACCCTGGTGTGAACTTCCGCGATTCATTCGCGGGAACGACGAACGACGCGAATGGTCTCGTCAACGCGCTTGTTCGAATCACATTCTCTTACCAAGGCTTCCAGAATTGCTTCAACGTCATGAACGAGATCAAGGATCCTGTGAAGACTATCAAAAGATCTGCACCACTGTCGTTACTGTTGGTGGCTGTGCTTTACATGCTCTGCAACGTCGCGTACTTCGCAGCAGTACCAAAAGCCGACATACTTGCCGCGGAGACAACGACGGCTAGTCTTTTCTTCACAGCAGTCTTCGGCGAACAGGCTGCCAAGGGCCTCAACATGCTGGTCATTCTCTCAGCCTTCGGAAATCTCGTCACCGTTCTAATTGGCCAGTCGAGATTAATCCGAGAGATCGGTAGACAGGGTGTGCTGCCTTATCCGAAGTTCTGGGTCACGACAAAGCCGTTCGGCACTCCCATCGGGCCGTATCTTCTCAAGTGGGGAATGACCATACTGATGATCGTCGCGCCTCCAGCTGGCGATGCATTCGACTTCGTAGTCGACCTCCAGAACTACCCCGAATCCTTGTTCTTCTTCGCAATGGCAGTCGGCATCTACCTCATCCGCCGCCAACGCAGCAGACTCGGTGTCGGAAGATCAGAGTTCAGAGCATGGGACGTTGCGATCGGCTTGTTCATCCTGGTGAAAGTCCTTTTGCTGGTCATGCCGTGGGTCCCGCCGGAGGGCGGCATCTATGCAGGCTCCGTGAGCTTCTTCTATGCAACATACTGCTTGGCGGGTCTTGGAATGTAAGTTTTGGCAATCTCATCTCTGCCGGACCTACACTGACTTATCTTGCCAGTATCGCTGCCTGTGGCGTCTACTACTACTTCTGGATCAATTTCATTCCGAAGAGGAGAGGTTATGCGATCCGCCAGAAGCGAACTGTGTACCAAGAGGATGGCGCTGTCACGCATGAGCTGATCCGGGTGCCGAATGCGGAGTTGGAGAAGTGGGATGCCGAGCATGATGCTAATGGCAACAAGTTGACCTGATCGAGGTGTAGCATGCTCGTGTGTAGGCACAGCTGGAATGAAGAATCTATGATCTTTGTTTTGTTGCAGTCAATGGAGTAGTGTCGCTGCCGGCTAAGGTTGGGAATTGTCAGTAGGCACTGCGACTCCCGGTAGCTCGAGGTATCATGTATGACACAGATCTGTGACACCAGGTTGGCGTGATACTGTTATTTCGAGTCAAAACAGGGCCGTGAGCATGTCGATTCCTGTCTTCGATTCATCGTCGCCTGCAGCGAAGTCGCCTGAAGTAGAGTGAATCGTAGAGCCGGTTCTTCAGAAAGGCGGTTTGTATGCACGACACACGCGATCACCACGTGCGTGCGGTCTGCAGGGATGGTTGGCTCGGAGAGTTCAATGTTGAGCCTTCGGGAAAGCGATGACGATATTCTTGGGAGTCACTCTTCAACGCCAAGCCCAGGCCTTGACGCTGAGTCAGTCAATGTTATTCGCTCCTGAAGATATATACATCGGATAGATCTGAAACAGATCACCGCAATACTAAATTACCGCAAACATGGCTCCTAATTCCCGCATCATTCTCACCCGCCACGCTCAGGCCGAGCACAACGTCGACCTCGACTATACAAGTTAGTAAACTCCTACAAATCGCCACCCAAATCAAGGAAGTTGAGTCCTGCTAACACAGACGTCAGTCCCCGATGCTCCTCTCACTCCCCTCGGAAAGAAGCAGGCAGCTGCCATGGCTCCCCAAGTCAAGCAGCTCCAACAAGAAGCCGAAGTCGTTGTCTCCTCTCCCTTGAAGCGCACTCTCCAGACTACTAAGCTTGCTTGGGGACCTGCTGTCGAGAGACTCGGTATCGAGAACGTCGTCTGCCTTCCCGAAGCCCAGGAGTGTAACGCACACCCTTGCGACACTGGTAGCGCCAAAGAGGTCCTCGAGAAAGACCCCGAGCTTAAAGGCTTCAACCTTGAGAAGCTTGTGCCCGAGTGGACTTCCAAGCAGGGTTTCTGGGCCGCCGACTACGAGAGTCTCCAGAACCGTGCCAAGTGGCTTCGTCAGTGGTTGAGGAACAGACCTGAGCAGACCATTGTGCTCGTCGCACACGGTGACATCTTGAGGCGTATTACCAGCACGCCTGCCGGTCCTTCAGAGTACATGTGGAAGAACGCCGAGGCCAGGATCTGGGAGTTCGACCCTAAGAGCGTCGACTCTGATGACTGCTGGCTCTACCAGCGCGAGAACGTTGCGGCTGCTGGCGGTTACGGTCCTACCTCCACTGAGATGGACATTGCCGAGGCGGAGTCAAACTAAGGATGGACTGCCACGGCAGTGAACAGGAAGAGTCACTCGCTTTGTACGCCGCTCATGAAGTGGATGTTATCACGCTCGTCCTTATACTCATAGACGCATGCTTAAATTAGATGAAATGAATACAGATCTCGAAAACGGGTGAATGCAACGGCAAACTTTCGGGCCAGCAAACGTCCCGGCTGCATGAACGACTTGAGTTGAGATCATCGCGTCACGGAACTCCGACCATGAGGGAAATTCAACTATACCGTGACTGCCTATAGTTTGTCTAACGTTTCTTTCGACTTCATGAAGTTGACTTCGGTAGAGTATCCCATTTACTACTTGTAACAAATACATGCAAGAATAAAGCACTCACGGCCAATAAAACGCAGCCCCAGATGCAAGCGTGGGCTGACACCGCCAATGCGGGGATGTTCTCGCACCTTACAGCTGGCTTCGTCGCCATCTTCTTTTCCATCCTCCTTATCTTGATCACCAACCTTCTTTGGACCACCCGTGAATATCATGCCCGGATACGCGATTCTGGAGGGTCTGCAAAAGACAAATTTGGCCATGTGCCCTTGATACCCTACGCCATTCCCATTCTGGGATCAACACTCTCCTTCTCGACACAGAAAGCCGGCGCTTATTGGCGGTGGCTTTCATCAGAATGCCGCAAGAAAGGCATCAACGCTGTGTCCATCCTCTTGAATGGCCGGAAGACGCACTTCATATTCACGCCTGATGGCGTCTCCGGCGCGTTCAAGAGCCGATCGCTGACGCGATTTGAGCTTGACCGCCAGCTAGGACGGAATTCGCTTGGGATGTCGACAGAAGACGCGCTCAAGGCGTTTTCATCTGACTTGAACCCAAAATCATCACTGACGACCGAACGCATCCATGCAAACCTGTTGCTTTCGAATGCTGCAGTCAATACCTTGACAGACAAATTCATTGAGGTCTTCCAAACGAGATTGCTTGATGCGGACTTTCATGAGGATGGCCTCGAGATCAATCTTTACCAGTGGATCCGCGAACAGGCCTTTCATGCGTCAATGGTGTCGCTCGGCGGCACCAAGCTCCTGGAGATGTTCCCTGACATCAGTGCCGATTTCTGGACCTGGGATGAAGGATTGGTCGGCATGCTTTTTGGCACACCCAGGCTTTTCGCGCGCAAAGCATACGCTGCACGCGACACCCTGGTCGACAAACTGGAACAATGGCTAGCAGCTGGCTACGCTGCGCCGGTCGATGGAAGCGACCCAGACTGGGAACCCACATTCGGCGCCAAAGTCATGCGAAAGCGTCACGAATACTACGCCCAGCAGAATATGAGTCTGCGCGGGCAAGCTAGTGCAGATCTAATCTTTTTCGGCGGCATCTTGAGCAATGCAATACCGTCCATCGGCTGGATGTTGATGCACATCCTCTCGCCGACAAACCCACCCGAATTGCGCGATTGGGTAATGGACGAGATCAAGTCCGCGCAGAGGGATGATGGCTCGATCGACGTGCCTTTACTATCGAAGCTTCCGCTGCTCAACTCGATGTTTCACGAGGTACTTCGGGTGTACATCGATCTACTGATCGTCCGCCAAGTCGACGCCGACACGACCATCGGTTCACACATCGTCCACAAGAGCGAGATGGTCATGGCACCATCGTGGCTCTCACACCGCAATCCTGAAAACTTCGTCAAACCCGACGCCTTCGATCCCGCTCGCTTCCTCGTCGACGATCCCAAGACTGGCAAGATGAAGTTCAGCACGGAAGGTCTTACTGGAAAGTTCTTTCCTTTTGGTGGCGGTCATTACATGTGTCCTGGACGGACCTTTGCAAAACAAGAGGTGCTTGGAGCGGTTGCCGTGCTGTTGTTGAACTTCGACATCGAATTTGTCGAGTTCGTCAAGCCATGGAGACAAGGCTACATACCTGCTGGCAAGAGCGCGGATGGGTTCCCGCGGTTAAAGGATGGATATGCTGGAAATGTGGTAGTTGGTCTGGAGGGTGACATGAAGATCAAGATGAGAAGGAAATGAAGACAAACATTGGATTTGAAACAACCGACCAGAAACGCCATGAATACCGTAATCATCGATCATAATTTCCGTTCCGACCTCCCTCCTCTTGAGCGCAACGGCAGCCACAATGTACCGTCTATCCATTGTTCAACAATTGACTGCACCGTCGCCGCACCGAAGTTGTAGTTCACCCGCTAGGTCCATTCACCATGAACCTCCTCAACTGCTCAACGTCAATTCGTCTCTTGTCAATCGACCTCTTCGACAGGAGGCAAACTCGCCTGCATGGTGACCAAAGCAATGGTGTCGGTGGGGGCACCGGACCAGGTCGTTTCTTCAACGAAGACCAGGCGTCGAGTATTAGATGGGCGTTGATCGACAGCGTGAGTCGGTAGTAATGGTGGAGCCTGTTGTCCTAGAGCATTACCTTGTGCAATGGCCGTCATTAGCATGCAGATCCAAGTATGGAGTCTCAATCCACACGTTGCGACATGTCTGAACTGACCAGTCTTGTTTCGTCTGGCAACGTGAATGCCATAGATTGTTAGCAGCAGCGTGGGGATGCCAATGCACAATGCTATTGTGTCTTGCAGCTGCATGGTCGTATCACCCTCGTTGAAAATGTATCATGCAGTGAAAACGGGTGACAGATTGTGTAAGTTCGATTTGTAGAAGTAGGTATCCTTGAACGAATCTAGTGATCTGTGAGACAACCATATCGCCAAGACTTTGCACCTTCCTCGGACCTGCCCTACAAAGGCAATGAAAGGTTGGCTGCTGGCTGGCTGGCTGTGAGCACAGCCTCTTGATTCTGCGACTTGCATGCGCCTGCATATCTTACCGCCCAACTGACTTGCATGTCTAGGCTGCCTTGGGACCATCTTCTGGCATAAATACTATGGTACTCAACACAGCTTGTTCGACACGCAGCATCTCCAATATTGTCAATGGTCCAAGGGAGAAGATTTACGGGCTATCTGAAGTGGCGCATATTGTCTCATCGGACCGAAGGTCTATATTCAGTGTAAATTCCGCCTCCAGGCGCTTCGAATCGCACTCGTTTTCAGGGGCAATTACCCAGATACTTGACGGCGATGCTCTTGATCTTTGCAGGGGCACCTATACAGCACGGAGCTATAATGCTCAATTACAGATTACCACGTCCAAGATCCGATGTCTGAATGTGTGAACGATAGAGTCTTCAGTTAGCATCAGGACTCACCAGGGGCTGATTTGGGTTCTCACATTGAATTGTCCTTTCACTTTACATCGATAGCACAACGATACATATTCATAAACTCAGTGCCCTCGCGAGGCGATGCTGCTGTTGGTATACCCCACATCCCGCCGTCAGTTGTGCTGTGTTCGCATTCCATCGATACTCTGGTCAAAACAGCTCAAAAAATCAGAATAAAATCAATTGCAACAACACTACTAGAACAAAACAATATCCAGATAGACAGGACGCTTGTAGGTCTTACCCGGAATCGAACCGGGGTCGCCCGGACAGTCCAAACACGCCTGTGATGAGACGAGGGATCAGAACCGGAAGTGATAACCGCTACACTATAAAACCGAATTTAATGAGCATATTTTACGTATCATTGAATATAATCTACTGCTGCATTGGCGATACCCAGCACAGTCGATGCTATCAACATGGTAACGATAGAAACGTTGCTTGACAAACGATTCGAATTGTGATTTTAGGCCGGAATTGGATCTCCAGCGAAGTATAGACGAGACGTCGGCAAGCTGAGACGTCCCTTACGATCTGTGAGGCTGCCTGACCATGAACGTCTCGGTATACACTTCTCCCTGCGGGAATCGTTCACTCTTGATCGACGTATTCATCTCAGCAGCTGTCTCGAAACCAAACTTGCGATAAAGCCGCAAAGCCTCGGGGGCCGCCTCAAGGAAAGCCTCATAGCCTTGCTCGTCTGCTTGATCACATCCATACTGTAACAACATGCTACCAGCACCCTGTCGTTGGTACTTGACTGCCGTTCCAACGATCTCGAGATCTATGGGAGGGGGTCAGTCCATATGAGAAGCAAATTTGGCATAATACTATGCTTACACCAATGTCCACGATTTTGCATCAATTCTCTGTGCTGAGTTGCCCACGCACCAAACGTTTCGTCGCACAAGCTGACATCCGACTCCTTTGGCCACTCCGGTAGACTGAGATCAGGAAAGACTCCGGGCTTCGGTTCCACCCATTTACAAAAGGCAGCGATCTCACCACTATCGACGTCCACAGCTTTGAGAAAGTGTGCCTTTGGGTCTTTCATCTCGTCGTAGAACATGGCTTCCCAGAAGGCGCGGATTGCGGGAACGCGTGGCCAGCAGGCAAGAGAATGTGGGTTTTGGAACGAGTCGAAATACATCTGCACACATGCCGGGACGTCTGCGGTAAGTAGAGACTGTATCACGAACGGCATTGTTGTTGGAAACGAGCGTTGTGTTCTGCATAGAGTAAGATATGGACGCAGAAATGAAAGTGATCGAGTTGCGGACTTGGTCAAAAATGGACCTTATCGATAAGGCGGAGATTGGATTTTTGGAGGCTGCGAGTTCGATTCTCAATGATTCGCATCGAGAGTTCTTCAACTTCACCCCTTTCGAACAGACATTTACATTCAAGTCGAGTCTCTTAGCCATCTCGACCTGGTACAATGGCGGCAGCTAGCAGAGCGTGCATCCAGGCACTACGCCGATCGCCTGCAAGGCTTGCATATCCGTCTGCCGGAGCTCTACGCGGTTGCAGGCCAACCCTTTCGCCTCTCCGGACAACGCGCGGGTTTGCTGCTGTTTCACGCTCAATGGAGTCCAACAACACCCACAAGACCTCCCAGTGGATCGAAAAGTGGTCATCCAGATACAGCCCCAATGACAACAGTACATCTGCCATAGCAGAACACCATGCCGAAGTGGAAAAGGTGGCAGCCAGCGTGCGCGCTTTCCACGAGCGTGGCGAGAAATTCAGGATCTTCCACGGCTCGACCAACAGTACCAGGAAATCCGCCATGGGCAAGGACCGGAGCAAGACCGTCGATACCAGCCGTCTGAACCGGGTGCTGTACGTCAACACGGATCCTGAGGACTTGTACGCGCTCGTACAGCCCAATGTACCCATGGACCGACTAGTCGAGGCGACACTGGAATATGGCCTTGTCCCTCCGGTCGTCATGGAATTCCCTGGCATTACCGTCGGTGGAGGTTATGCTGGCACGTCGGGCGAGAGCAGCTCCTTCAAGCACGGCTACTTCAACCAGACACTCGAGCAAGTGGAGATGGTTCTGGCCAATGGTGATGTTGTCACCTGCTCAGAACATGAACGTCAGGATCTCTTCCGCGGTGCAGCTGGTGCAGTAGGAACTCTGGGAGTGACTACCTTGGTCAAGCTTCGTCTACACAAAGCGAAGAAATATGTTGAGACGACTTACCACCCTGTCCAGGGAGGTATGACCGAAGCCATGGAGATCATTCAGAAGTTCACCACTCTGGATAGCGAATACGACTACGTCGACGGCATCATGTTCTCCAAGACTCACGGCGCAATTGTCACTGGTCGTATGACCGATACCCCAGCAGAGAATCTTCCCATCCAGCGATTCAGCGACGCCAGCGATCCATGGTTCTACCTGCACGCCCAAGACCGTGTCACCAAGAACAACGGACCAACAACCGAAGCAGTTCCCCTCCCCGAGTATCTCTTCCGCTACGACCGCGGAGGCTTCTGGGTCGGCGCCGCAGCCTTCGACTACTTCCCCGGCGTCCCCTTCAACGACTTCACACGTTGGTGGCTCGACGACTTCCTGCACACCCGCATGCTGTACACCGCAATGCACGCCAGCGGCAGGTCCGAGCACATGATCGTGCAAGATCTCGCTCTCCCATACGCCACCGCCAAAGAATTCGTCGACTTCACCGACGAGAGATACGGCATATACCCACTATGGCTTTGTCCGTTGAAGCAAAGTCCTCAACCGACAATGCACCCTCACTCGAACGAAGTCGAAGCCGACGGCAAGACACAAAAGCAACTGCTCAACATTGGTCTCTGGGGCCGCGCACCACCCACGCACGAGGCTTTCATGCAAGCCAACCGGGACTTGGAACAGAAGCTGCTCGAGCTCGATGGGATGAAGTGGTTGTATGCGCAGACTTACTACACCGAAGAAGAGTTCTGGTCGCAGTTTGACAAGTCTTGGTACGATGCGCTTCGGGAGAAGTACAACGCTTCAGGCTTGCCTTCGGTGTACGAGAAGGTCAAGGTTGATCACAAGAAGGATGCTGCTCCAAAGTCACTGAAGCAGTCTCTGATCGAGACTTGGCCGTTCAGCGGACTGTATGGTCTGAGGAAGGCGATTGCTTCTGGCGATTATGTGCAGTCGAGGGAGTCCTCGTGGAAGAAGTGGGTGCCTAGGTCGTAATCTCACCGTCAGGGTCGATCCCAAGCACCATGTCGTCAGATGTGGATGTTGTATAAAACATAGATTGTACATATTAGATTATTCGGCCTGTTTCTGCCACCATCGCCTAACTCGCCATTCTCTTGTCCTTGATCATTAAACGCCTTCCAAGTCCCCGTCTTCTCAAACACCCCATTCAAACACTTCTACTTATTCCCACCCTTCCAAAAGAACGTGATCCCCATCCAACCTACCCATACGACCGCAGCAACAACGCCATATGCCGCTTTCTCGCCAGTCCCACTCCCAGCAAGCGCCAGCCCCAACCCACCATTGATGAAAGCGAGCGAGATGATCGCGCGCGCAGCCCACATGTGGACATGCCCAATGACGGTCCTGCGCTTGTACTTGCGGAAAGCCATGTGCTGCAGCATGCCGCCGAAAGCGATCAGCCAGATAGCGGCGAAGGAGACGAGGCCGATGATTGCGTGGGCGGTGTTTAGCTGTTAAGCCGTCAGTACTCCTGTCAGGTGTGATGTAATATGTTCTCTTCGAGAAGAATGGAACAATTTACCTGGTCCGTGGTCATGGCAATCCAAATACCCATCCCTGCTCCGACGACTGCTAGGAGTAATCCCAAGGACTGGGTGCCTGCGTGGTAGAGCCAGGTCTTGGGGCCGTTGAGGACGCGCATTAGGATGGCTCCGACGACGAAGAGGAGGTAGGCGATGCAGGCAATTGTGCCGTGGGTGCCGGAGAGGCTGTCGGCTTCATCTTCTTCGCGCTTCTGCTTGTGGGTTGTAATATCGAGCGCGGTGGCGATGGTTACTGTGTGGTTGGTTAGCTGATGCCAATGCAGATGCGATCTTTACTATGCGAGCGGACTTACTCATGGCGCTGAGTGCGACAAGTCGTGATGAGGTTGGCGGCATGGTGTGAAGGGTGTGATGGTTTGTAGGTTTGATTGGAGTTGGTTGAGGCTTGAGGGGGACGTTGTCTAAGATGTTGGAAGCGTTCAATACTTATACATGCAGATACTATCGTTTGATCTTGCCATCTAGGGCGCTCGTCAAAGGTGCAGCAAGGTGCGAGGAGGCGCTGAGCCTTCCTTTATCTGATCCGCCACCAGGCCACGCAATGAATACGCAGATCTCCTGATGTTGATGTCCCGTCGTCGTGTGATGAAGTTTAAAGAATAAGCCACCTGCTACATCCGTCCAAGCCTTTGCTTGTGAAGCACATGTACGCGCTCTCAGGGGGTTAGTAATTGACAGTCTAATCGCGGCGTTACGAGAACATCTTTCTCGTGTGCACCACGGCATGCATTGGGTGTGCAGGCAGCATGTCCATCATACATACTACCGCGTCTGCCTGATCATTAGCAAACCTGTTCTAAATGCGCTGGACCATCATGGCTCCAACAAACGGCAACAACCACGTCCCATGCTTTCTTGAAACCACGACACACCACGTGCGAATCTCGAGATGTCATTCTGTAGCGAAGTACTAGTGACTTCTCAACCACACCAACCGGAACATAAGAGTGACATGCTCATGTTAAGCAA
>Ga0265798_10007899_pt1 | contig 13687 bp, 11 predicted proteins | sample P3T30metagenome_FD_192430 | JGI IMG/M metagenome (GOLD analysis project Ga0265798, IMG submission 192430) | Plant litter microbial communities from East Loma Ridge, Irvine, California - P3 T30 | ecosystem: Environmental > Terrestrial > Plant litter > Unclassified | place: USA: California...
CCGCAGGCCGCGGTGTTCGGCCAGGACCTGGACGGCGCCGCGCGCGCGGCCTTCATCGCCAACCTGCGCGCCAACCCGAACAACTACATCGCCCAGGAACTGGTGCGGCTGTCGCAGGCGCCGGTGTGGAAGGACGGCCCGTCGCCCGGCCTGCAGGCGCGCGCCGTCGGCCTGCGGGTATTCGCCTGCGCCACGCCCAACGGCTATGTGGTGATGCCGGGCGGCCTGGCCCGGGTCGCGACCGGTCCCGATGCGCGCGTGCTGACGATGCAGATGGGCGGCGCCAGCAAGGACACCTGGGTGCAGGCGCGCACCCGCGCCGAGGTGCATCGCCTGCACAAGCCCCGCATCACGGGCCAGGACCTGGTGCGCGAGGACAGCAACCTGTCCAGCCGGGTGGCCGAAAACCTGCTGTGGTTCGGGCGCCACGCCGAACGCTGCGACAATATCTGCCGCCTGCTGCGGGTGGCGCTCGACTTCCTGTTCGACGGGCGCTTCGACCAGCGCGGGACCGAATGGCCGGCGGTCGAGGCGCTGTGCCTCTGGTTCGGCCTGATCGACGAGAAACCGGCGTCGGCGGCGGCGGGCGCCGCCTTCACCGACGCTGAACTGGAGTCGGCCCTGCTGCAGGCGGTGGTGTCCCCGAGCGTTCCCGGCCTGGCGCGCCAGCAGCAGCACCTGCACCGGATCGCCGGCCAGCTGCACGAACGCTTCTCGGTCGACAACTGGCGTGCATTGAACCGCATGGCGCAAAGCGCGGTGCTGCCGGGCGCGCGGCCGTCGCAATCCGAAGTGATGACGATCCTGGACGACGCCACCGCCTCGCTGATGGCGCTGACCGGCTTTGCCATGGACGGCATGACGCGCGACCTCGGCTGGCGCTTCATGTCGATCGGCCGCCGCCTGGAGCGGGTGCAGTTCCAGAGCGTGGTGCTGCAACGCGCGCTGGCGATGGACGACAAGGGCAACCTCGACTGGCTGCTGGAGCTGTCGGACAGCATCGTCACCTACCGCGCGCGCTACCGCGCCCAGCCCGAATGGCTGCCGGTGCTCGACCTGCTGCTGCTCGACGAGACCAATCCACGCTCGATCCTGTTCCAGATGAACGGCATCCTGAACACGCTGGCCAAGATCACGCAAACCCATGGCGCTTGCGGCGAGCACCTGCTGGCGCCACTGAAGGCAGAATTGCTGGCACTCGATCCGGACGCCGACCTGAACCATGGCAATGCGCTGCTCGGCGCGTTGCTGGAACGGATCGCGGCCGCCAGCGGCGCCCTGTCGGAGCAGATCAGCGTGCAATTCTTCAGCTATACCGACAATGGCCGGCAAAGGAACCGTACGTCATGATCGCCCCTAACCCGTTCGCGCCCACCGGGACCGGCCCGGCGGCGGGCACCGACGTATGCGCGCGCTATCGCGTGGTGCATGAAACGCGCTACACGTACCACAGCACCGTGACGCTGTCGCAGCAGTACCTGCACCTGACGCCACGCTCGTTCGCCTACCAGGACACCGAATCGCACCTCATCTGGCTCGACCCGGTGGCGGGCGACAGCCGCGACGGCGTCGATTACTTCGGCAACTGCACCCGCCACGTGGCCCTTACCCTGCCGCACGACAGCTTGCTGGTGCACGCCCAATCGACGGTCTCGCTGCGCCCGCGCCCCGGCCTGGCCCGGATCGCGGGCTCGCTGCCCTGGGAAAGCGTGCGCGACATGATGGCCAGGGAAAAGAGCCCGGCCACGCTCGAGGCCTGCCGCTACCTGTACGCTTCGCCCCACGTCACCTGCTTTGCCGACCTGGAAGCCTATGCGCGCGCGAGCTTCACGCCCGGGCGGGGGCAGCTCGAGGCGGCGCTGGAGCTGACGCAGCGGATCTTCGACGATTTCGAATTCGATCCCAAGGCGACCGATATCTCGACCCCGCTCGAGCAGGTGCTGCGCGGCCGGCGCGGCGTGTGCCAGGACTTCGCCCAGTTGATGATCGGCTGCCTGCGCAGCATCGGCCTGCCGGCCCGCTACGTCAGCGGCTACATCCTCACCCATCCCCCGGAAGGCGCGCCGCGCCTGGTCGGCGCCGACGCCTCGCATGCCTGGGTGTCGGTGTTCTGCCCGGCGCTGGGCTGGATCGATTTCGATCCGACCAACCGCTGCCTGGTGCAGCACGAACACATCACGCTGGGCTGGGGGCGCGATTTCAGCGACGTCACCCCGATGCGCGGCATCGTGCTCGGCGGCGGCCGGCAGGAACTCGGCGTCGAGGTGACGGTGACGCCGCTGCCGCTGCCGGGCGAAGCGGAAGCCGCAGCCAACAGCTAGTACTCGGTCACCAGCACCTCGTGGCTGACCACCACGGCGCGTCCGGCGCGGTCGAGCACGGTGACGGTGACCGTGTACAGGCCCGGTTCGGAAAAGCCGTGGCTGGCGCTGGCGCTGCCGGCGCCGCCGCGCTCCTCGACCGTGCGCGCCGGCGCGCCGCTGCCGTCGCCCCACGACCACGCGATGCTGCGGGTGCCGGTGCCGTCGCCATCCACGAACGCCACCGAGGCCTGCAGCGGCGCGCCGACCTTGACCGTGTCGGGCGCCACGATCGGCCCGAGCGTGTGGCCGCCTTTGCCCCCGTCGTCCGGCCGCAGCAGCACCAGGCCGGCGTTCGAGCTGGCCACGATCGCGCCGCGGTCGTTGATCGCCAGCGCATGCTCCAGCACCAGGCCGGGAGGCGCCTGGTGCAGCAAGCGGTTCAGGTCTTGCATGCCGCGGCCCTCGGTCCAGACGAAGGCGCGCATGGCCCCGCGCTTGTCTTCGGCGAAGCCGACGATCTGGCCGCGGGCGTTGACTGCGCGCGCGACCGAGGTGCGGCCGCCCAGCGTGCCCAGTTCGCGCATGCCGGTGCGGCGGGTCCACGACATCGCGCGCTGGCGTCCGTCGGCAAAGCCGATGCCGCCAGCGATGTGCAGGCCGGGCGTCATCGCGTTGACCCAGGCCGAGGCGCCGGGACCGGTGCCGAGGTCGACCATGCCGGCGGCTTGCGTCCACAGGTAGGGCCGGTCGCCACCGTCATCCCAGGTCGCAAGACGGTTCCCCGCCACCTCGCCGCCCGCGCCGACCGCCACCGCTTCGGATTCCACGCTGCCCAGCGTGTCGATGTCGACCAGGCCGCCGGCCCGGGTCCAGGCGAACACGCGCGTGATTTCATCGTCGATCGTCGTCACGCCGGCAATCAGGCCGGCGTCGTTGAGCACGCGCCCCGATGCCGGGTCTGGCCGGCCGGGCAAGACCCCCAGGTCTTCCACGCCGCTTGCCGCGCTCCAGCGAAACGGACGCGCCGCATCGGCGAACGAGCCGGTGACGACGCCGCGATTGTTGATCGCCCAGCCATACGAACGGCCCCGGCCCGGTTCGGCGCGCAGGTCGAGCATGCCGCCGCCGGCGCTCCAGACGAAGGCGTTCTCGACGCCCTGTTCATTAAGCGAGGTGCCAGCGACCTGTCCTGCTTCGTTCAGGTCGTTGACATACACGCTGTCGCCACCGAGCGAGCCGATATTGCGCACCACGGCGCCGTCGTAGAAGAAGCCGGCCGTGCGGCCGTCATGGATCAGCGAGAACGCGGCCTGGCCTGCGGCGTTGATATGGGGGTAGGCGGCGATCACACCTGGCCCCAGATTGAGCGCGCGATAAGTCACCGGCGCGCCGCCCTGCCTGCCCAGCGCATCGCTGGCCTGCATGACCGGTTGGGCAGCGGCCCCGCCCGCCAGGCTGGCGGCCCATGACAACAACAACAGCAATGCGGCGCTGCTTGACAGCACCCCGCCTGGTCGAACGAATCGCATGGATGTCTCCGTTAGGGAATAAGAAGCTGGGCCCGAAGCGCTCGGGCAACGGGCTTCATCATGCGCCGCACGCGGCGCGCACGACATGACGCGATCCGCCGGCGTACCGCGGTTTGTGCCCGGCCAATGGCCTTGTGGCGGCGCTGCGAATCCAGGCACCGCATCGCGCATTCCGCCTTTCGCATATTGGCCAACTGTGCTTGCTTGATCGACAAGCTGTTCCGTATCAAACCGGGCCGTTCCGGGTGCGCCAGCGGCTGCAAGGCGTGGCATGCATCAGACAAACACGGTTTTGATTGACCTCGGGGAAAGTTACCCCATAGAATCATTTTCTACTAATCATGGGAGCGCTGCGCGTGAATGACGAGGAATTCGGCTGGCTCGTGAGCCGCCTGGAAACGCAGGCCGCCAATGCCCCGCAGGCGTTTCGCCTCAAGGTCTTCCTGATCAGTATCGCAGGCTACGTGTTCCTGGCCGCGATGCTGCTGCTGGTCGTCGTGGTGCTGGCCTGGGCCGCGATGCATGCGCACGAACCGGGCATGATGCGCACGGCCGTGTTTGCCGGTCTGCTGGCCTTGATGACGCTGCCGATATTCTGGGTCACGCTGCGCACCCTGTTCACGCGCTGGCCGGCGCCGACCGGCCGCGTTCTTACACGCGCCGAGGCGCCAGTACTGTTCGACATGCTCGACAAGATGCGCGCCAAGCTCGCCGGACCGCCGATCCACCACGTGCTGATCGACGACGACTACAACGCCTGCATCGTGCAGCGCCCGCGCTGGGGGCTGGTCGGGCCAAGCGTCAATTACCTGGTGCTCGGCCTGCCGTTCATGGTCAGCATGGGCACGTCGGAAATGCTGTCCGTGATCGGCCATGAATATGGCCACCTGTGCGGCGCCCACGGTCGCGCGACCGGCTGGATCTATCGCCAGCGCCGGATCTTCGAGCAGGTCGCTAGCCGCATCGACGACGACGCCGGCAGCACGATCTGGCATGCGGCGATGAACAAGGCGATGCAGGCCTTCGCGCCGTATTTTTATGGCTACACCTTCGTACTGGGCCGCCAGATGGAATACGAAGCCGACCGCGCCGGCGCCGGCGTGACGAACGCGCAAGCGGCGGCCTCGGGCCTGATCCGCAGCGAGCTGCTGGGCGACTGGCTGCACCAGGACTTCTGGCCGACGCTGTACCGGCAAGCCGACACGCGCGAGCAGCCGACGATTCTTCCCTACCAGGCGATGGCGATCGCGTTTCGCATGAGCCACGACGAATGGGCCACGCCGGCCCGCCTGCGCAGCGCCTGGAAGCAGGTATCCGGCGTCGCCGACACCCATCCCTGCCTGCGCGACCGCGTCGAAGCGCTCGGCCAGCAGCCGGCCTTGCCCGCACAGCTGCAGCGCAGCGCGGCCACCGCGCTACTGGGACCGCTCGGAGAACGCCTGGCCGCCGACTTCGACCACGCCTGGTGGCAGTCGGAATCGAAAGCCTGGGGCGAGCGCCACCGCCACGTGACGCGCTCGCAGATGCGCCTGCGCGAACTCACCAGCCAGCCCATGTCAACCATGCAGCCCCACGAACTGCAGGAACTGGCGCGCCTGAAGTCCGAGTTCGAATCGAACCAGGCGGCCAAGCCGGTGCTGGAACACCTGCTGCACCGGCAGGGCGGCCCGTTCCCGCTGGCGTCGTATGTATATGGCCAGATCCTGCTCGACGAGCACAACCGCGATGGCCTCGACTACCTGGCCACCGCCGCGAAACACGACCGCCGCCTGGCGGACCAGGCGCTCAATATCGGCATCACTTACCTGCTCGAGCAGCATGGCGAGGAGCGGGCGCAGAAGTGGGCGGACTCGGTGCTGGAGGCGGTGCCGGGCTGATTTGCCTGATGCTCGCCCAGGCTAGGGATGCCAGGAACTGGATGCATTCCAGGCCGTGGAAAAACAGTTGAAGATGTTCTGCAGTCGAATCGGGCCTGGTGCGTGAGTCCAATCGCCGGGATTCCACGCGAATTGCTGCGTAAGGAATTGCATCGATACGACTGTGAACCAGCCTTGTTTGGTTCCCAGTTGCGCCGACCAGCAATCTGCAAGGTTTTCATTGCTTCCGATCGATGGCATGTGATGAGCGCACTCGTGTCCATAGACAAAGAACTGAACAGGTAGCGGCAGCATGAAGAAGTTGGTATCCAGCCAGATGGTCGCAGGCTGGAACGGCGTGGCGGGTGTGGCGCGTCCAATATCGCCGAGTCCTGCCATGATTACGGTGGGAATATTGCCACATGCAGCCGAAAAACCACCGATGGTAAATGTCCCCGCCGGGAATACCTGCTGCCCCTGCGATGGCGTCTGAAACAGCAGAAAGAAGGCGATCACCGCTACGATCCTGCGCATCATATTTCTCTCCTTGAATGTGCTTCGACAGGGCCAATCAGTTTGATATTTAGCCGCACATTGCAGGGACACATGGATTCAACGTATGCGAAAAGACTTTCCATGTACCGCGCTCGGCCTGTGCGATGACCGTCTCTATGAATCGTCCACCGCGTTCGAAATCGGTAATGTAGGTAGCGACCGTAAAAGGTCCCTCGGGGGCTCCTTGGAGCTGATCCGCCGGAACCAAACCGTAGAGTTTTCGACCTACGATGCGTCCCCGAGGAGCGTGCTGAGCTTCGAAGACGCTCAAATAGAAGTCCTGGGCAAAACGCTGCTTGCTATCGTCCGAAAGCTTGTCGTATGCAGCGGCGTAGCGATGCTGGTCGGTCAACGCGAGGTGCGCATCGATCGCGGGTTGAGCACTCACCTGGGGAAACGCTAGCGCGACGGATCGCGGCTTATCCCGTTCGAGATAGACGTACGCACCAATTCCGATGCCGGCGATCGCGAAGGTCAATGTGACGATCAAACTGATCAATCGATAAGCATGCTCCTGCCTCAATTTGGGGAAGATGTTGCGGCGTATGACATCTCGGAAAATAAGGACGAGAGCACCGAAGGCGATGCCGCCCAAACCCGCGATCTTGCCCAGCGCCTGCAAATCCATACCGGTACTCATCGGCTTCCTCGTGGCTGAAGTGTGAACTTTAGAGTCGCTGAATTTTGGCTCGCGTTGTATTTACGTTAAGCCTCCGTTGCGTTTCTGTCAAGCCTCACCTTTGACGGCATGCAACAACCGCATTAACGGGACAACGTCGACTCGATAGATGCGCATGGCTACCTAAATGCGACATCCGCTCAGGGCTGCCTGCTTTTGTCACACCCCTGTCACCACAACGCAGCATGATGAGCCAAAGTGAACTCGGCAAGTTCATGCCGGGTCGGCCAACCGCCTCCGGGAGGTACTGCGATGTACACCAGCGACAAGAAGCTCCTGATCCTCGACGCCGACGGCACCACCATCGACGCCTTCTCCGCGATCGAATCGGCGTTTGCCCGCCACGGCCTGGCCCTTGGCGCCGAGGCCCGCTTCCAGAAGCGCCACAACCTGCTCAAGTACATGGGCGGGCTGAAGGAATTCCCCTCGATCATCCGCAAGAACCTGCGCAAGAACAGCCGCTCCGCGCTGGTCGATACCCTGACCGGCATCTATCGCCACGAAGCGCGGCTCTACGATGGCATTCCCGAGCTGATCCGCGAACTGATCGCCGCGCCCGACATCACGGTCGGCATCGTCACCCGCAACGTCACGGTCGAGCCGCTCGAAACCCTGCGCCAGCTCTTTCTGCGGCATGACATCGACATCGCCGAGCTCGACTTCCTGGTGCACATCCCGCTGAAGGAAAAGAAGACCGCGCAGTTTCGCGCGACGCGCGAGCAGTTCGGCATCAATCCGGCGCGCGCCTACATCTGCGGCGACGAGCACAAGGATTTCGCGGCCGCGGTCGGCACCGGCATGCACCCGTTCATCGTCTCCTACGGCTTCGAGGACCACGACCGGCTCACGACCAAGTTCGAGATCCCGCCAGAACTCATCTCGCGCACCTCGGGCGAGCTATGCTGCCGTATCCGCCACGCGCTCGACCTGGGTGTGCTGGCTCAGGCGCCGTACCAGAACAGCAGCAGGCTGATGGCGCCGAATATCCAGTAGTCGACCGGCGCGCCCAGCGCCCAGTGCTTGTGCCAGGACACCAGCTCCTGCTTGAAACGGCGCCAGCCGAAGGCCGGGTTGATGACGAACCACAGGTAGTCCTCGACGATCCAGAACAGCATGATCGAGGCCAGCACCGTCGCCTCGAGCCGCAGCGACCACTGTCCCATGAAGAACAGGGGGAAGTGGAAGAACAGTCCGATAAACGAAAACATCCACAGGTGGTAGCCGGTCAGCGCGCGGCCGCCGAAGAAGATGTCGAGCAGAGGATGCTGCTCGATGCGCCAGGTCGGCAGGTTCGCCGCCCAGCCGGCCTCGCCCTCGATTTCCACTTCCACCCGTGCGAACAGATACGCCGACACCAGCACCGCACCCACTGTTCCCACCAGCCTGCCTGCATCCGAAAACTCAACCATAGACCTCTTCACTTTTGCGTTCATACCGATACAGGACGGTTTCCAGCACCTGGCGTGCGGCGTGCGGGCGGCCCAGCAGGCGGGCGCGCGCGCCCATCTCCCGGAGCAGTTCCGGATGCGCCAGCAAGTGGCGGATGCGGTACTCCAGCGACGCCAGGTCGACCGCCTTGAGCGCCGCGCCATGCTCGAGCAGGAAATTCGCGTTCTGCTCTTCCTGGCCCGGGATCGGCGCGTTGACGATCATCGGCAGGCCCATGGCCAGGCATTCGGCGGTGGTCGAGCCGCCCGGCTTGGTGATCACCAGGTCGGCGCAGGCCATCAGGCGCTCGACCTGGTCGCTGAAGCCCTGTGGCGCCAGGCGGCCGGGGAAACGCGCGGCGAGGCGCTGCAAGGCTGCCAGCTCGGCCGCGTTGTTGCCGGCCAGGGCGATCAGCTGGAAGTCGCCGGGAATGGCCAGCAGCTGCTGCGCTACCCGCGACAGGCCTCCCAGGCCGGCGCCGCCGCCCATCAGCAGGAAGGTGGGCGCGGCCGGATCGAGTCCCAGCGCACGCGCGCACTCGGCGCGCTCGTGCCCCTGCCTGAAGCCCGGCATGGTCGGGATGCCGGCGACGTGGATGGAATCAGCCGGCACGCCATGGCTGCGCAGGCGGTAGGCCACTTCGTCGTTGGCGGCGAAGTAGCCGGCGAGATGGGGATGGACCCACATGCGGTGCAGGTCGAAGTCGGTCACCTGCACCCATACCGGGCAAGCGAGTTCGCCTCTGGACGCGAGGCCGGACAGGATCTCGGCCGGCTGGAAATGGGTGCACACGATGGCGTCCGGCCCGATGGCCGCGATCTGCTCGACCAGCAGGCGGCTGTCGCGCCGCTCGATCCAGCGCCGCAGGCGGTGGAACAGGCCATCCGCGCGCGCCTGGTCGGTCAGCCGGTAGATGTGCCGCCACAGGCCTGGCGCATGCTTGATCAGGAGGATGTAGAAGTCGGTATACACCTTGCGCAGGCGGGTGGTGGCGAAGGCCATCGCGTCCAGGTGGATCACGGTGGCGTCGCCATGCTCGGCGGCGCAGGCGCGGATCGCCTCGGCGACCCGGGTGTGGCCGGCGCCGGCCGGGACGCTCAATACCAGGATGGTCTTGCCGGCCATGCCGCGCTGGAGTTCGCCCTCTTTCATGAAGCGCGCTTCCCGGCGCGCGCAAGCGCCGCCCTGCCCATCGAATCTCGCTTCCGCATGCCGTCGCCTTTCGGGTCACGATATGCAGGCGAATGTAATCCTCGAATATGACCAGGCCGTGACGCGTAAGGCGTTAGTTGCCCGGGTCGACGTCCTTGCGGCCGCCGCCCAGGCCCATCCCCATGCCCATCCCCATACCGCCGCCGCCTTCCATATTGGCGCCTCCGCCCTTGCCGCCGCCGCCCTCGGGGCCCTTGCGCGCGGCGCCACCCTGGGTGCGCGTGGGCCCCTGCAGCGGAATCATGACGTCGGCCGGCATCGGCCCCAGGTCGAGCGCAGCGCGGATGAAGCTGCGCAGGCTGACCACCAGTTCGGCCGTATGGATCGGGCGTCCGGCCGCCATGTCGGCCGCCGCCTGCCCCGCCAGCCGGCAGTGCTCCTCGGTGCCGAGCAGCAGGATGTCGGCCAGTGCCGCCTCGACGGCGTCGCGGATGCGGCGCGCACGTTCGGAAGCGGCAGACTCGCCGACCGGCGCGATGCCGTCCTGCGCCGGTTCACGGTTACGCAGGTCGCGCAGGTGGGAAGGATCGACCGTCAGCTGCCCGGTGAACGAGCCGCCCAGCGTGCGGTAGGCGGCGATCAGGGTCTTGAGCCGCTCGTTGATCTGGCGGTTCATGCGCTCGCGGCGCTGCTGGATCGTCTGCATCATGAGGATGCGGATGCCCACCCCCAGCAGGGTGACGACGGCGAGGCCGAGCAGCGTCGTCATGGCCCCCTGCCAGGAACTGAAATCCATCATGCGCATCCTGGATCAGACCACCCGGTTCCAGGACGCCGACAGCCGCATCGCGCAGTTGATCAGGCCCACCATCGAGTAGGTCTGCGGGAAGTTCCCCCACATCTCGCCGGTCACCGGGTGGGTATCCTCGGACAACAGGCCCAGGTGGTTGCGCGCCGCCAGCATGGATTCGAATACGTCGCGCGCCTCTTGCGTGCGGCCGATCCGCGCCAGCGCATCGATGCGCCAGAAGGTGCAGATGTTGAACGCGGTTTCGGGCACGCCGAAATCGTCGGGCGCTTCGTAGCGCCGCATGTACGGGCCGTCGCACAGCGATTTTTCCAGTGCGTCGACGGTGGCGACGAAGCGCGGATCCTTCGGGTCGATGAAGTTAATCTCGGCCATCAGCAGCACGCTGGCGTCCAGGTCGCGTCCGCCCAGGCTCTCGGCGAAGGCCTGGCGCTCTTCGCTCCAGGCTTCCGTCAACAGGCGGTTGCGAATCAGTTCCGCGCGCTCGGCCCAGAAGGTGGCGCGCTCCGGCAGCTTGAGCTCCTCGGCGATCTTGGCCAGCCGGTCGCAGGCCGCCCAGTTCATCAGCACCGACGAGGTGTGCACGCGGGCGCGGGTGCGCAGTTCCCACATGCCGGCGTCGGGCTCGTCGTACAGGCGGAAAGCCTGCTCGCCCACCGCTTCCAGCTGCTTGAACTCGGCCAGGCCGGCGCGCCGGAACAGGCGATGATCGAAAAACGCCTGGGCCGCGCCAAGCACGATATTGCCGTAGACGTCGTGCTGGAAGTGCTCCTGCGCCTGGTTGCCGATCCTGACCGGGCCGTGGTTGCGGTAGCCCGGCAGGTGCCCCACGATCGACTCGGGCAGCTGCTCTTCGAGGCCGATGCCGTACAGCGGCTGGATGTGGCCGCCCTTGGCGCGCGCGACCACATTGCCCAGCCAGCGCAGGTAGTCCTCCATGGTGCCCACTTCGGACAGGCTGTTCAGGGCCCGGATCACGAAGAAGGCGTCGCGCAGCCAGCAGAAGCGGTAATCCCAGTTACGCTCGCTGCCAGGCGCCTCCGGGATGCTGGTGGTCATGGCGGCAATGATGGCGCCGGTGTCTTCGTACAGCGACATCTTGAGGGTGATCGCGGCGCGGATCACCACGTCCTGCCATTCGAGCGGCAGCGCCAGGCGGCGGCTCCAGGTACGCCAGTAACCGATGGTCTCCTTCTCGAAGCGGTGCGCGGTGTCCTCGATGCCGTCGGCCAGCGTCTCGTCCGGTCCCAGCATGAAGTTCAGCGGCCGGTCGAGCAGGAAGTACGACTCCGACAGCACATAGCTCAGCGAGGCATCGGTGTTCAGGCGCAGCGTCTGGGCCGGGCCGACATAGCGGATGTGGTGGCTGCCCTGGGTGACTTCGGGCGCCTTGGCGCCGTACTCGAAACGCGGCCGCAGCTGGACGCGGATGCGCACGCCGCTGCCCAGCGGCTTGACGCGCCGGATCAGCGTCAGCGGGCGGAACATGCGGTCGCGGCTCAGGAAGCGCGGCGCGAAGTCGGTGATCTGGATGCCGTTGCCGGCGCTGTCGTACAGGCGCGTGCGCAGCACCGCCGTATTCGGCTCGTACTCTTGCTCGCTGCGCGCGAAGTCCTCGATCTCGATATTCCACAGGCTGCCGTTGCCGCTCGGGTCGAGCAGAGCATTGAACACCGGGTCGCCGTCGAAGCGCGGCAGGCAGCACCACATGATGCGGCCCATGCGGTCGATCAGCGCGCTGAAGGCGCAGTTGCCGACCACGCCGCAATCGAGCGAGCCTGGCGTATCGTTCGCGCCCATCGGGGGCGCCTTGTGCGGAGCAGCGTTCATGGTGCGTCCTTTCCTTGGATTGTGATGGTGGCGGCGCGCGCCAGCGCCTGGCGCAGCTCGTCGGTCGAGGCGATGCGGTGACTCGCCACCGTGGGGCCCGGCCCGACCTTCAGGCCGATCCCGCCCAGCGCCTGCACCTGGTCGAAGCCGGCTTCATCGGTGGTGTCGTCACCGACGAACAGGGGCCGGTGGCCGGCGAACGGCGCCTCGGCCAGGAAATCGCGGATCGCGGTGCCCTTGGACACGCCGCCGGCCTTGACCTCGACGATCATCTTGCCCTGCATGAGCACCAGGCCGGGGCTCTCGTTCACCGCCGCAGCCATGGTCGCGCCGCACAGTTCCTGCAGTTCGGGCGCCTGGCGGTAGTGCAGCGCCAGCGCTCCATGCTTTTCCTCGACCCACAGGCCGGAATGCTCTTCGGCCAGCGCCGTCGCCGCGGCGCGCACGCGGGTGAAGTCGGGCGCCGGCAGGCGGCGCAGCACGCCGTCCGGCCCGCGCCGCTCCATGCCGTGCACGCCGGCCGCCGGCAGCACCAGCGGCGCCAGCATGCGGTCGAGTTCCTCGATCGGACGGCCGGACACGATCGCCAGCCGGCCGTCCAGGCGCTGCTGCAGCACGCTCAGCGCCGCCAGCAGTTCCGGCTTCACCACGACCAGCTCGGGCCGCGGCGCGATGTCCACCAGCGTGCCGTCGAAGTCGAGGAACAGCGCGCAGTCGAGCGTGTCGAGCAGCGCCAGCGCCTCGTGTTCATTGCCTGTCATGCTTCTCCCTTTCTTACCCGATTCTGGCTGAGCGAGACGATGCGCGAGCGCACCCGCTCGCGCTGGCGCAGGCGCGCCGCATCCTGCAGCATGCGTCCGGCCCAGCGGTATACATTGAAGTCGCGCACGCGGCGGCGCATGCTGCGCATCCGTTCGCGCTGTTCGTCGCCAGGCATGCGCAGTGCGCGGTACAGGGCTTCGGCCCCTTCCTCGATATGGTAGGGGTTGACGATGAGCGCCTCGTGCAGCTCGCGCGCCGCGCCGGTGAACTGGCTCAGGATCAGCACGCCCTGCTCGTCGTCGCGGGCGGCGATGAATTCCTTGGCCACCAGGTTCATCCCGTCGTGCAGGCTGGTCACGCTGCACACTTCCGAGGCACGGAAATAGGTGCGCAACTGGGCCTGTTCATGGTGCTCGGTCTTGAGGATGACCGGCATATAGCTGCCGTTGCCGAAGCGGTCGTTGATGCGCTGGGCCAGCGCGCGCACGCGCGCCTCGAAGTTCTGGTATTCGTCGAGTGAAGAACGGGTAGGCGCCGCGATCTGGATGAAGCTGAACTTGCCGATCATCTCGGGATATAGCTCGAGCATGCGCTCGACCGCCTGGAAGCGCTCGACGATGCCCTTGGTGTAGTCGAGGCGGTCGACGCCGATGCCCAGCAGCAGGTCGGCCGGCAGCCCCAGCGCCTGGCGGATCTCGGCGCGGCTGGCAGCGGCGTCGCGCTCGTCCGGCAGCGGCTCGGGCCAGGCGATCGAGATCGGATACGGCTTCACCTGGGTCAGTTCG
>Ga0265798_10007901_pt1 | contig 13683 bp, 19 predicted proteins | sample P3T30metagenome_FD_192430 | JGI IMG/M metagenome (GOLD analysis project Ga0265798, IMG submission 192430) | Plant litter microbial communities from East Loma Ridge, Irvine, California - P3 T30 | ecosystem: Environmental > Terrestrial > Plant litter > Unclassified | place: USA: California...
CTCAGCGAGATTCCGGATCTTCCGCTCGACGAGCTCGCGCTGTTCTTCGCGCTTGGCCTCGATGCGAGCCATGGCCTCCTGGAGTTCCCGCTCATCCTCGAGGAGCTCGTTGTAGGCGATGTAGGTTTTGTTGTTGGTGGTGACAGTGTTCATGGTTCTATTTCCTTCTCGTAGTATCTTCACTTGCTAACAGCTGCGCCGGAGGTGGCGAGCTCATCGATCTGGTCCCGAAGCCGCTGAATCTCTTCCTGGTAGGCCTGAAGAAGCCTCGAGGGATGGGATCCGATGGGCATAGGACCGTTGCCGTAGCAAGGACGGCCCTGCTTTGCTCCGCAGACGGTACAGATGGCTGCCCGTTCGGTGGGATAGCTCATGCTCCGACCTCCCCGCTGTGCTTGTTCACAGCGCCGGCTCGTCGGCCGGCAAGGGGAAGTCCCGATAGGAAGCGCCGATTCTCAGCATGGGGAACGAAGGCCACGGATGTGAGGCTGTCCCCGAGATCGGGCTCCCGAAAGGGAATAGGAGTGAGTCCCCGGCGAAGCGCCCTCTCGAGGAGAAGCTCAAGGCTTCCAGAGTCCTCGGTCTGAAGGGCGACGATGTACTGGCTCTCCTCATGCCATTGCTGGAACTCGGAGTGCTTAGAAATAGCAAAAGCAGCGACTCCATGGGCCGTCTGGGCAATCTGGTAGCCCGCGGTCAAGTCGCTGCGTGTGATGATGTAGAGAGGGTGAGCCGAAACCTAGGTGGGAGCCATGGTTCTCTTCCTTACTGTAAATGATTCTTCTGAGTGAACGGCTGTTGCCGTCGTGCCTTCGACGGGACTCGAACCCGCAACCTGGAGTTTTAGAGGCTCTCGCTCTACCAATTGAGCTACAAAGGCGTGTTGCAGAACACTCTATCACACCGTCTTAGCCCGTGCAACATCCTGGTAGAACTTTTTCGCAGTTGCCATAGGAGCTCTTCCCGTATAGGATGGTTCCATGTCAACCAATCAGACTCCGCAGGACCGTTCGATCTACGGTGGATACCGGGCAACGCTCAAGAGCATCCACCGCGGACCGAACACTCGGGCCGGCTCCCGCAAGCAAGAGGCGCTGCGGATCACAGCCGAACGCTACAAGGTGCCGATCTCCACAGTGAAGGCCATCGTTCGAGAACAGGAAGCTCAGGAGGGCATCGTCCACGAGCCCACGGCTAACCTCCTGGAGCGCCGGCGACTCAACGGGCTCTACAACGAGGAGCTTACTCGAGTACTCACTGCCAATCCGGAGCGTAGCTGCTCCCACTGCGGAGGAAAGGCCGACGACGAGATCGAGCTCCGCAGCGGTGGGACCATGAAGCGCGGCGCTTCCAGGCTCCGGCTCGATCCCGGCCACTATCGGAAGACCGGTGAGGCTCACTTCATCGACGCTTGCCTTCCCTGTTGGGTCATCGAGTTCGGCTACAGCGGCGCGAGCAGCGATAAGAACTCCCAGCCCCTGGTCTGGTCCGCCCAGACCGTCTGACAGATCCGTTTCACACTCACATTACAGGAGAATCCGATGCCACGACAGGCTGCCTACCCCGCCATCTTCAAGTTCGAGGAGAAGTACGGCGACGAGATCTACATCGTTCAGTCCGAAGAAGAGGTCAACCGCGTTGCTGTAGCCAAGATCCGAGAGCGCTACGCTGATGGCTGGTACCCCCGGGTAGAGGACTACGAGGCAGATCTCGACCGGGCGCTGGATCGGCTCATCAAGGAGTTCGAGCTCAACCCGGAAACTGCTCCCCGCAGCCTCGAGGCGCTCCACGCCCTGAAGGGTAGCAGCGATGAGGCATCGGTCGCGGCGCTTTTCGGCATGGATGTGAACACGCTGAAGGCACTGCCGAGCTCTATGAGCGAGAGCCTCGTTGACCGGGCGAAGCTCTTCGTGAAGAAGCTCACCTCCACCATCAAGGAGTACAGCTCTGAGATCGAGGATGCTCGAGATATCGAACTCATCGTCCACAGTGAGAAGGCCGATGAGCTCCTCAAGGAGCACCGCGGACGGACCACCAACCTCGCTCGCTGGATCCTCAACGCTCGCAAGGATCACGAGTACGAGAACTACGAGATCGACAGCCCGCAGCTGGCCCCCACCGCGGAACAGATCGAGTCCGGCCGCCTCTAGGGCTGGCCTCAGAAGGAGATTTCCATGGCCCTACCCATCGAAGCTGGCTACCGCGTGAGCGAGGATCCGATCTACTCGGATCGACAGCTCTCGCGCTTCGCCACGGATCTTCCCGACACCTACATCGAGGTCTTCGAACCTCCGGAGCCCAACGATGGTAGCTTTGCCAACTACATCGAAGCCTACAATGGTATCCGAGAGAAGCTCCTCGATCAGAACTACGAGACCTACATTCCCGAGATCGTGGACAGCGACGAAGAAGACCACTGGGTAGCCTTCACCGTTGTCGAGGGCGGCTACACTCTGGACGAGCTCGTCAAGAGTCACCCGAACGGTATCGGTGGTCGAGACTGGGCCTGGATCATCAACCGAATCCTCACGGTGCTCATCTACACAGAGCGTCAGCCGGATCTTAGGCTGGAGAACTTCCTCGTCCACCCCATCGGCCACGGAGTCATCCTGCTGGGCTGGCAACCCGAGGAAGATCCAGCGAGCTTCCCTCTGGATAACCTCGCAAAGCTCATCGCGCTCTATTCTGATGGCTCCAAGGAGAGCGATGAGATTCAGACCTTCGTTCGACAGTCGGGTAGGGACTACAAGAAGAACCGGGTGGGTCATCTCGATCTCAAAGTAGATAGCGCTGGAAGTGAGCTCCTGGGCTACCAGCGCATCCTCGAGGAGTTCCGGCTCAAGCTACAGAGGATCTACGGAGTGCGCAAGTTCCACGAGCTGACGGTTAGCGAGCTATCGGCTCCCTACCTCAGCAAGGAGAGCGAAGCGCTTCAGAAGGCGTAGTTGCTCAGCGACAGTCTAAGCCCTCGAAGGTTTGGCCATGAGCGATGTAACGGGAGCGGCAGCTGAAGCGCCCATCGGGGCTCCTACTGTCAGTGAGACGCATTTGACTGCCGGTTGCGCTCAAGAAGATCATCGTGTAGGATTGGATCCATGGAAAACATCGACCAGAAGAACCCGGACCTCGACGCGCTTGTCACTCACGCAATCGTCGAGCTCCTCACCAACCCCGAGTACGGCCAGAACTGGCTTCGGGAGCTCGTCGCCGAGGATGAGCGCGATCTCACCGAGGATGAGCTCGAGACCGTCGGCGTGGCCGTCGATCGGACCCTTGACCAGCTGGCGATCCCCTTCGTGGAGAGCCTTCCCGAGGCGACCCGAGGGGTCTACCGGGATCTCCTCAAGCGCCGGGAGGCTCAGGCCCACCCGCTGACCGACGAGGTGCCATTCCTTGAGCGCTGAACAGCAGAGAGCGGCGAGGCTAGAGGTCTACGGACTTCCGGCCTCGCCGCTCTCTGTCGTTTTGACACCCGAAAAGGTGCCGTAGAAGGCACGCAAAGCGAAAACATGAACGGCGTTTCCGATTTGACGGTCAGTTTCTAACTTAATACAGTTGTACTCATCGCCGCGACCTACCAGCAGGTCCTCCGATTCCCACAGTAAGCTCCACGCCTTCCGAAAGGGCCTCCCATGGTCTCCCCCTCGATTTCTCGCGCCAACTCCCATCACATGGCGATCAACAGCTCAGTTCGAAGCCCGATGGCTCTTCCCATCGTCCTTCTCCGGGACAAAAACCAGGATCTCAGCCACGAGCAGTGCCTCCTTGCGTCCTTCGCTCACATGGTGAAGCTCATGGAGCTCCGCGGATCGGATGCCTGGGGTCAGGACTGGCAGGAGCCCTGGGACCGCTGGAAGACCGGCAAGTTCCGCAAGATCGTCAAGCGCGCCAATCCGCAGCGCTTCACGGGCCTCATCGAAGATCCGCAGTCTGTTCACAGCGCCATTCGAGTTGGCGACGAGCTCATCGAGCTCTTGAGCTTCCCGCCCTACGAGCTCTCGGATCAGGATCCTCGCGTCAAGCCTCTCCAGGTTGCCGGCCTCGACTATCCGAAGCACGATGAGCCCCATCCCGCATCAGCGGGAGAGCTCATTCTGGCCTACGATGGCGCCCTGGGTGCTTCCACCGGCAAGATGATGGCTCAGGCCGCTCACGCCGCACAAATTCTCAAGCTTCGCTTCCCGGAGATCCAGCCTCACATCGAGACCATGAGCGTGGTCAACAGCTTCGATCAGGATGCTGTTGAGTGGCTCGTGGAGGTCGTAGACGCTGGCTTCACCGAAGTGGCACCCAACTCAGTCACCGTGAAGATCGGTCGCCGCAAGGGCTGATCGATACCATATGACCATGGCCACAGACGGAAGTGAGCACACCATGAACGAGGACAAGCAGATCCTCTCATTCTCCGAGGAGAATCGATGGCTCTCCAACTTCTGGGTAGCACCCATCGAGCTTGAAGCCTTCGGCGAAACCCACCACTTCGACTCAACCGAGCAGCTCTTCCAGATGGCAAAGCTCGAGTTCGCGGAGACTGAGCGCGATGAGCGCCGGGCGCTTTTCGATCAGGTCGCAACCCTAGACACTCCGGGAAAGACCAAGCGATTTGGCCGGAAGATTCCCAACCTCAATGTGGAAGCCTGGAATCTCCACCGGGATCGGGCGATGGGACTTTCGCTGAGAGCTAAGTTCAGCCAGCACGATGATCTTCGAGAGAAGCTCCTAGCTCTCGAAGGGTACTATCTCGAGGAGGGTAACCATTGGGGCGACCGCTACTGGGGAGTCGACGGCACCGGTGAGAACAGGCTCGGAAAGCTTCTCATGGCGCTCCGGGACCACTGGCTCGTTCAGCGTTCCAGGGACTCCAGCTGGAACCCTGAGCCTTTCATTCCCCACTACTTCGGCTAAACAGCCACAGACTGGACACAGGAGGTAGGCAGATGACCCAGAAGGTCTATGTCTTCGGCGACACCGGCGGCCACGGGCTGCAGCTCTTCAAGAGCCTTCAGGAGATCGGCGTGGACCTGGAGAAGCGTACCATCCCCGAGGATGTGCTCATCATCCACCTCGGCGACCTGATCCACCGGGGACCCCTCAGCAACACCATCGTGGGGCTCGTAGAAGATCTCATCCTCCTCAATCCCGGTCAGTGGCTCCAGGTTCTCGGTAACCACGAATCCCAGCATCTAAAGCAGGGCATCTCCTTCTGGGCCTGCGACTGTAATCACTACACGGTGAATACTATTCAGGGCTGGTATGACAGCCGTACTGCGCGGATCGCTTGGGCCATCGAGGATGTGCTCCCCCAGCGCTGGACCGAGGGCGGTCGTCCTCTCGGCCAGGAAGAGCTCATCGGATCCTTCCTCGCCACCCACGGAGGGCTGACCTTCCCGATCTGGAAGAACATCGGCCGGCCCCAGAGCGCTACCGAGGCTGCAGAGCTCCTCGTGGAGAACTCCGACTGGGCCATGCAGTCCGTCGGTGAGGCCATGGGCATGCAGCGCTTCGGAGTTGTTGGCCCCGTCTGGGCTCGAGCTGCCAATGAGACCTACGCCTACTGGGAGATGGCGGAGCGTAAGGATGGCGAGAAGATGCCCTTCGGCCAGCTCATCGGCCACAGCGCACCTTTCTACTTCTCCAAGGACACATGGTTTGGCAACACATCCATGGAGTTCAGGCGTAACTCCAAGGTGCTCAAGGATGAGCTCCGTACGATAGCCTTCGTTGCCGGCAGCGCTATCATCTGCATGGACCCCAACTACGGTGAGTACCTCGATCCCAAGACCCATCTGAAGCAGCCCTATCTCACCTTCGAGATCAAGGCCTAGAGAAAGAAGCTACCAATGAACCTCACCATCGGAGAACCAGTTCCGGCCACTGCTCTGGCCAACCGCTACTCGGTAGAGATCGAGGTCATGAGCGGAGACGGCGACGACTACGACAAGTTCACCGTCTCCGGCTTCCAGCCCGGCGTGGATGAGGAGCTCCTCGAGAACCTCCTCGGGCTCCTCGATCGGCTTCGGGACTTCTACCCTCAGGGTAGAGGTGGTGGTGAGGAATACAGCTACACCAAGGTTCCGGGCTTCGAAGCCTGGTTCAGCTCTTCGAGCGTGGATCATGCCAACGAGGAGTGGTTCTACACTCCGAAGTCCGAGGAAGAGTGGCTAGAGCTCACCGAGCTCGGCAAGCGCGTCGAGAGCTTCCAGGAGGGTGTTCATGAGCGGGCGCTGCGACTTCAAGCAAAGATCGACGCCATGCCTGAGTGGCCTAGCGATGTGACCATGCTAGACGCCTACGACTGCCACGGAGAGGCGGACTTCGTGTCCTACCGCGTCTTCTTCCACAATGAGAACCTGGTCAAGCGCGAAGTTCGCGTGGACTTCTAGCCCATGGCAGTCGACTTTCATCTCGATGGAGCGAGTGAATCGCTGGTCTACGAGTCACCGCTCCTCGAGGCACAGATCATCGAGAGACCCAATCGCTATGTGGCCCAGGCGGCCGCGCCGGATGGAACTGTCCACCGGTGCTTCGTTCCCGTGGGCGGTCGCATCGGTGGACTGACCCTGGACGGCCTTCCCTGCCTTCTCTCAGGTCCCTACTCCAAGGGCGCCACAAGCCACACGGTAGAGGCCATCGGAAGCCACTACGACCGGGATCACGCGGAGTTCCAGTGGATCGGCATCAACCAGGGAGCCAGCAACCGCTATGTGGGCAGCCTCCTCGCAGCTGACCTTCTCCCCGATCTGTCTCGGGGCATTCCCCGGGACACGCTCAGGCGAGAGCGAAAGCTGGCTGGCAAGCGCATCGACTTCTCCCTGGGAGCTGGCGATCCTCCCGAGCTCTGGATTGAGGTTAAGACCCCTCTGATCTCAGTGCTCGCAGAGCTCGACGGTGACATTCCCATCAAGACCGACTTCGGCGGAGGCGCGCCATCTCAGCGCATGCCGGAGCAGTTCCTAGAGCTCTCCAAGGATCGAGCCAAAGGAAGTCGAGTTGTGTTCCTCGGAGTCTTCGGCTACCGGTCATCGGCGACTGTAGATCGAGAAGAGCGTTTCCGAGCGAACCTTAATCTCGATGGGCTCGTTGACCGAGGGTTGGAGCTCGGGATGGAGTTTGGAGAGCTTGAGCTGTCCCAGAGCGCCCAGGGCTTGGAGTCTCGAGGATACCGAAGACTCTTCGAGAAGTAGTCGAGTTGTAGCCATGCTTTCACTGTGATAGCATGGTGATGATCGGAGATCGAATGGTCTTCGGCAACCAAAGTAAAGGAGAAGCACCATGGGTGCAGGAGCGTTTAACGCAGCAAGCTACCATCAGGCCGCGGCAACCCGGGCAGCAACGGGCCAGGCCGACTTCGCCTACACCGAGACTCAGCGCTCGGTTCCCCGTAACCAGAGGAAGGCATCCCCTGCCCTCGATGTGAACGGGGTCAAGCTCCGGGAGTCGCGGGATTCCGCAGAACACCCCGAGAGCACTCCCATCGTCACCCTCTTCGATGTGACCGGCTCCATGCGAGCTGTCCCGGTGACGCTTCAGAAGAAGCTCGGTGACCTCTTCGGAATCCTCGAGCGGGGATCCTATGTGAAGGATCCTCAGATCATGGTGGGCGCCATCGGAGACGATGTCTACGACTCGGTTCCCATCCAGATCGGTCAGTTCGAGTCCGACAACCGGGTAGACGACCAGCTCCGAGAGGTCTTCCTCGAGGGCGGTGGAGGCGGTGACAAGCGCGAGGGCTACGCTCTCGCAGCCCACTTCATCAACGAGCATGTGGAGACCGACGCCTGGGTGAAGCGCCAGAAGAAGGGCTACCTCTTCATCATCGGCGACGAGCTCAACAAGGATCGACTCTACAGCCGCTCGATCTCCAAGTGGCTTGGCTCGGATGACACCGGCGAGGACATCGCGGTGGAGTCGGTCTACGAGAAGCTCAAGGAGAAGTGGGAGGTCTTCTTCATCCTGCCGAACCTGACTTCCTACTACAACGACTCGGATGTCGAGCGCCACTGGAACGGACTTCTCGGAGAGCGTTTCGTGAAGCTCGATGACCCGAGCACGGTGGCTGAGTTCATCGCGACTACCATCGCCAACCACGAGGAAGCACTCGAGCTCCAGGCCTAGTCCTCCAGCTCCAGCCTTTCCCAGAGGGGCTCTTCGGTATCGTACCGGGGAGCCCCTCGCTCTTTGTCGCTGCACCGAAGGAGAATCCATGGAACTCGATCAGCTCAAGCCCATTGGAGCCTGGGGCAGCATGCATGGCAATGAGCAGTATCTCACCAACATGACTCCAGTCTTCGAAAACTCCAAGGGAGTTCCCTACACCACAAGCATCGCCGCAGGCCCCTGGAGGCTGAGCGATCTCAAGAACATCCGCGGCCAGGAAGACTACTTCTTCGACTATGCCGACCTCCAGGCTCTTGTCCGTTCAGAGCTCGAAGAGAGCTGGTATCTCTGGATCGTCGGTCCAGAGCTCCAGAATCGGCTGCAGGAAGCTGGCGTCGACTGGCAAAGCTACCTACCAGAGTCATTCACCACCGGCGAGCTCTATGGCTTCTCGACTTTCGCGGCCACCATCGAACAGACTGATAAGATTCGAGGAGCGCTACTGCAGGAACTTGACGCTACCTGGCTCCCCGTGATCCAGGACTCCAGCCTCCAGAACAGCGCAACAGATCGAGCGATCTCTATTGCCCGGAAGCTCGACTACGATGCCCGTCGCTGGGATCGAATGAGCTATTACTACCTCACTGGCGATGATCAGATGCTGAGCCGGGAACTGCGCTTCCAGGATCTACGGAAGTGGCGTGATGACCCTTCCTCCGATAGGGAATGGGCAAGGAAGCGGATCGAAAAGCACCTACGGAGTCTTCGGTCGGCCTCTTCGAATCCCGGGAGGAAATGACAGATGGCAGATGATCTCGACCTGAGCTTCTTTGAAAGGCTCCGCTTCGGACTGGGCAAGAACACCGTGCGCATCCTCATGGACCTCGATGGCGCTGTAGCACCCGAGGGCAGACTTCCCGAGGGAAGCTACAAGACATTTTCGGGAAGTGGCTACGCCAACTGGAGGGTTCGCAACGAGGTCCTCAGCTGGCTCGATGAGCGCCGTAGCGACGAGCGTGTTGAGCTCATCTGGAGCTCCACCTGGCAGGGCTACGCCAACAGCATTCTGGAAGAGTCAGGCATTGATCCCATCGAGTGGATCAGCTTCGATGAGACCTACCAGAACCCTGGCGACTGGTACAAGCGCGACGGGATCCGGCTCTTCCTCGAAGATGCTCCAGATCCCATCGTACTCGTGGATGACGAGCTTCCACCGGCATTCCTTCGACTTCAGAATCCCCGAATCCTCCCCATCAAGACAGACAGCCTACGGGGTCTCACCGACGAGGATCTAAAGCGCATCGACAGCTTCATCGATGACTACAGGGATCGGAAGATCCGATGAGCTTCGAGACACTGGACGGCGGGGATTTCTCAGAGCGCCCCTGGGACTTTGGCGATGATCTCGGCCAGGGAGGCTGCGTGATTGACGATCTGATGGTCCCCGAGAACTCCGGCGGCTGTGGCACCATTGCGCTGGAGCGTGCCATGGGCATAGGTATCTGGAGAGGCCCCAGCGAAGTCGATGTGATGGTGGAGCTCCTTCGAGAAGAGTTCTCTGAGGTCATTCTGGGCCTGAATCTCCTGGAGACCCATGACTTCACAGCCTACCTCATCAGGAACATGGACTGGGAGCGCCAGAACCTGGACCCAGAAGATCCTGAAATCAGGACTGCTGTCAGAAAGGTCATCGAGGATCTTCGAGCAGGCGGGAGCCTCAGGAGGCTCGCCGAAGAGTGGATCCTGAAGCACAGAAGGCTCTGGTAGACTCTCAGGGAGTTGCGAGACTACGCGGTTCCATGTAGCATTGACCTCATGGAACCGATCGAACCGCAGGATCTCATCAGCCTGTCAGAAGAGCAGCACGAGGACGATGTCTTCGGTAAGGCACCGCAGCCCTGGCAGCTTCGCAACAACTGGCGCAAGCCCAAGCGTAGGCACAAGTCTCGAAAGGTCGAGATCGACATCTGGGCTGAGGAGAACTAACCGTGAGCTCCCTCGAATCTGCACCCCGAGACGGAACGGTCTTCGAGGCTCTCTTCGCCGGCGAGTGGCTCCGTGTCTACTGGTCAGATCGAGCCGATGACGGTTCACCCTACGGCACCGAAGGCTTTGCCCATGAGGAGGGTGGCTATCACCTTCTCGAAGATGAGTTCGAGTCCTGGCGCCGTGTTCCGGAGCGCGAGCTTCGCTACGGAGAGCCTTCACCTCTCTCCGGCCATCGGCTCAAGCAGCCCATCATCGTTCTCGGGCTCTCCTTCGGGGACGAGGCCAAGGGTTCCACAGTTGACTACCTGAGCTGGGCTCTCCCCGATGCCGCAGCAGTCGTGCGCTGGTCGGGCGGGGCCAACGCTGCCCACAATGTGCGCCACGGAGACCGCCATCATACCTTCCGGCAGTTCGGCTCAGGCACTTTCCTGGGCCTTCCCACTTTCCTCGAGAGCGAGGTCGTTGTGAACCTCGAGGCGCTCATGGGGGAGGCGGTCGAGCTCCAGTCTAAGGGAGTCCACGATCCTCTCTCGCTGATCACTGTCAACGGAAACGCTCGCATCACGACGCCGATCCATGTGGCCCTCAACCGGGCTCGAGAGATCCTTCGAGGCAATGCTCGCCATGGTTCAACCGGCCTTGGCATCGGTGAGACCATCGTCCAGGGCTACGCTGATCAGCACAGCATCGAGGAGGGCGAGTTCGTCGGCAACTTCGAGATCTCTGGCCCCACTTTCGGTGGAGACGGCTTCCTTAGTGCTCTGAAGCTCCTGCGAGCCTCAGAGAGCAACCACGCTGCTCAGATCGAGATCATCCTCGAACATCAGGCCGCCTATGCCCAGGAGCTCATCGATGCCGCCAAGAAGTTCATGCCTGCCCTGGCCACTGAGCTCGATTATGGCTCGATCCCTGAGATCGCAGAAGAGCTCCTTAGCATCGCAAGTAGCATCGAGATCCTCGAGTACTCTGAGTTCGAAGCAAAGCTCCTTCGCACCATGGATCTTGGGACGGTGATCTTCGAGGGCAGCCAGGGGATTCTCCTCGACGAGAGCTGGGGCTTCCATCCTCACACTACCTGGGCTCGGATTCAGCCCTCCGGACTGATCGAGTGGCTCTACGAAAAGGGACACACTCCCTATGTGCTCGGGCTTCTTCGAAGCTACACGACCCGCCACGGAGCCGGTCCTTTCCCCGCCCACGACAGCTTCCCGCTCAGCGAGGATGACCTTCCCGCAGATGACAACAGCTGGGGACGCTGGCAGGGAGACTTCCGGGTAGCAGCACTGGATCTCCCTCTCCTGAACTACGCTCGCACCGTCCTGGAGCGCAATGGAGTCCAGCTCGACGGCTTCTCGATCTCCCACCTCGATGCGATTTCCAGCCACGAGGGCGGAGAGCTTCCCTCGGTTTGGGCCTATGGTGGCGATCTAGAATCCGCGGAGAAGTGGGACTTCAGGATGGAGCTCGATGGCCCCTTCTCCACGCTGAACAGCGACCTCTTCCTCGAGGAAGAGATCATCGGAAAGCCTGTGCTGTTCAAGCATCTCAACGAGGAAACGATGCTTCAGGAAGTATCCGACCGGCTCTCCACCAAGCCCGTACTCCTTGCTCGAGGACCCAAGCGCACTGACCGGGAGCTCGTTGCAGCTCCCGAGAACGGAAACTGAAAACCATGGAGTTCAAGGACCAGAGCGAGCTCTACTTCCAGAGGATGGACTCTGCGGTTGACCAGAAGGCTGAGCTCCTTCGCTGGATAACGGGTCCCGCAGTGGCTGAGCTCGGACCAGGGTCGGGTTCGCTGACTGAGCTCATCGCGGACCGACTAGAGATCGAGACCGTGCTCGCGCTGGACGCATCTTCTGATGCTGTGGCCAAGCTTTCGGAGCGCTTCGAGGCCAATCCCAGCGTGGACTTCGACACCACGGTGCTCGGCGAACATCCGGCTCCCTTCGGCGGTCGCCACTTCAACTCAATCGTGGCGAGCTCCGTGTTCCATGAGGTCTACTCCTTCCTGGGAAGGCCTGCGCTGGAGCTCATCGAGAGCCAGGTCCTGAAAGCACTCGTCCCGGGTGGTCGCTTCATCCTCCGTGACGGAGTTCAGCCAGATGGTCACGAGCTTCCAGCCCGCATGACGGTCTCTGAACGGCTCTTAGGGCTCGCCCAGCGCTACTGCACTGAAGGCCGGGAGGATCTTCGTCCCACCATCGATGGTAATGTGGTCAGTGGTACTCGCCATCAGGTCGCTGAGCTCGCCTTCACCATCACCTGGGGAGGACTGTCCTTCGACCGAGAAGTGGAAGAGCAGTACCAGCTCTATGAGCTCCAGGAGGCGACTCGCTTCTACGAGGACTTCGGGCTCGAGCTCATTCATGCCGAGACCTACACTCAGGAAGGCTACATCGAGCACCTCGCCGATAGCCCCATGGAGACGGTCAACGACCGGGGAGATTGGGAGCCCTGGTTCCCCGTCACCAACGCCCTCTGGGTCTTCGAGAAGCTCTGAAGCCAATTCGCTGATCTAGACTCGGTATGGTGAAACTCCGATCACTTTCCACAGCCAAAGACAGAGGTGAGCACAGATGACTGAGAGCAACAGCCGATCCTTCGAGGGCATCCTGCGAGGACTAGAGGAAAAGCGAGCAACGCTCACTGAGAAGCGCAGGAACTATACGAAGAACCTGGTGACTCAGACCAACGAGGAATCCAAGTCGGGAATGCCCTATGTGGTCGATGTGGCGGGCATGATCGCCAAGGCCAACGGTGCTGAGCTCTTCCTCGATGGGCTTCTCAACAGCCTCCGTTCCGACAGCCGAACGCTGGGAGAGGGCGGCGCCGTGAAGCGCGCTCTAGGATCTGTGATGGAGCAGGTCAAGCATCTGGAGGTGGGTGATCGTAGCGGTTATGTGGCCGCAAGTGAGCTCCATGAGATTGGACGATTCCTCATCGAGTGGATCAGCTCTGTAGAACTTCGAAGCGCTGAAGCCTGAACTGGGATATTAGCGTACAGCACTGACAGCATCTGCGAAAGGAAACAGGAACTCGACAGATGAGCCGCAGAAAAAAGACAAAGCGTGAGCACAAGCCCAACAGTCCCAGGGGCACAAAGGGCACCGTAGTCCTTGAGTTCTTCGATGAGCGCAACGGTGAGGATCAGTTCACCCTGGAGCTCACCGAGGAGGACTTCGCCAAGTACGAGGAGATCGCCCGGGAGCGGGGGATCACCATCGAGGAGCTCATGGTGCAGGTAGCTGAGCGCGAGATCGAGGAACGCAACACTCAGTGGGTGCTTCCAACCGTTGACAGCTTCGGTAGGCTCGATCTCGCCAATGGCATGCCAATGGACTTCTCCAACATCGCTGACCAGAAGGGAGCCTAACATGAGACGCATCGAGTTTCCTGTTACGGGAAACCTTCGTCCAGGTGATGTGCTTCGAACGGTCTACCTCGACAAGGATACCTGCAGTGTTCGGGACACAGAGGCCGCCGAAGGTCGCAACCTCTTCGAGATCGCCCTTGATGACTACGAGCCGGGCTGTACTCAGGAGCTCTGGGATCTAACTGGAGCTGGAGCCTTCGTGCACCTGGACTGGAGAGACA
>Ga0265798_10007903_pt1 | contig 13675 bp, 21 predicted proteins | sample P3T30metagenome_FD_192430 | JGI IMG/M metagenome (GOLD analysis project Ga0265798, IMG submission 192430) | Plant litter microbial communities from East Loma Ridge, Irvine, California - P3 T30 | ecosystem: Environmental > Terrestrial > Plant litter > Unclassified | place: USA: California...
TCTTGCCACGCCCCTTCTTGCCTGGCTTGTCGGTCTTCGTGCTGGTCTTTGGCGTCGGCAGTGCTGGCGCTGCAGCGGGCGCGCCGCCGGTGGCCGCCTGGGCCTGCTCGATGAGGGAGCGTTTCGGCGCGTGCCAGGTGATGAGGGCGGCGCCGAAGTCGGCGTCGAACTCGGCCGGTGATGCGACGAGCGACAGCGGCTGCGGCAGGTTCGACTTGGCCTTGGTGTCGAACGGCACCGGCGTCACGTTGACGCGCAGCTGGTCGTCGCCCTCGGCGGCGATGGTGATCATCAGCGTCGCCTTCTTCGCGAGCTCATGCAGGGAGGTGAACATAGGTGGTTCCTCTTCGGTTGGTGGGTGCCCAGGTGGGCGCTGGTTAATCGTTGTCGTTGGCCTGGCGCTTCTTCACGTCGACTTGGTCGCGGCGCTTCATCTGGCGGCGTGCGACGGCGCGCAGCACCACGCGCAAGGCCGGGTTCTTCAGCATGTCGTCGATCGAGGCCGTGACGCGCAGCATGCGGTGGGCGATCTCGAGCGAAGCGCGGTCGGGTTCGGTGCGTACCATGGTCAGCTGCCGACGAAACTGGCCGGGTTGGCGGCCATGTAAGCGCGCCAGATTTCATTGCCCTCGTCACGGCCGGCGAAGAAGGCGTCAGCCTCAGCGGTGCCCGGCTTGAAGGGGCAGAGCGGACGGCGGCCATAGGCCCGGAAATTAAGCAGCCAGCGCACGCCGCTCATGTATGCATCGCTGCGTGGAGTACGTGGGCGGTCGAAAGCGCCACGCATCAGTGCGTCGACAAGGACGTCCATCAGCGCACCCCCGCAACGACGGTGATGCCGTAGGCCTGGTCGCCCAGAACCTCAGCCGTCAGGATGGCGGCGGCCGTGCTCGACACGGCGAGGGCGCTGAAAGAAATGCACACGGTGGCGGTGCGCACGGTGATGAGGAAGGGCTTCATGCGGGTCTCCAGTTCGCTGCTCGGCGGGTGCCGAAGTCATCTCGTTTCAACTAACTACAACCACAGGTTACAGCAAGTTCAGCTGTAGTGCAAATAAAAGTTGTAATTAAGCGCGGAGGCGTTGAAACAACCTAAACTGACGGTCGCCTGGACGGAAAAAAGCCCCGGCTGGCGGGGCATGGGATGGGCGGAGCAACAGCTATCTGCGCATCGGCAGCTTGAGTGGGCGTTACTTAGGTGCGTGCGCTGCGCTTACTTCAAGGCGAAAGCTGCGTATTTCATGTCGTGGAGGGACTGTTTGGCGCAATGCTTATTCCATGCTTTCGACGTGGTGCTGATGGCACCTTTCGCATAGGCCACATGTTCAAAGTTCATCCCGCCAAATCCATTTCTTCCTCGGTAAGTTACGCACACGACGGTGCCATCGTCGTTGGAAAGTATCTGATCCCACTTCAAAGAATCGGGATCTCGCATGTTCGTTTTGATCAGGGCCAGGACGCGAGCGGTCGCTTGAAAACGGTCATCGGATAACGTTCGTTCTTTTACGGGTGCCGGCGCCGGTTGAGCCCGATCTGGCGTCGTCATAGCAGGCGTGGCGGGTGTCGACGGCAGGATGCTGGTCAGTACGTACCCACCAAGGATCAGCCCGGCGATGACTGGCAAGCGACCTATAGGCCGTTTCGGCTTCGCTCCACATTTCGGGCAAGCGGCTGCCTCTGTGCTGACTTGTTGCCCACATTCTCTGCATGGAACCAGTGCCATTTTGATCTCGTAACTGGGCGGCATCGAGGCGTGCCGTGGCGCCTAAAACGGTAGCGGCTCGTCTTTCTCGGCTGGCAACACACTCAGGTCGATCTCGTGCAGTGTGAGCTGCTCGAGCTGCAGTAGGGCCAGTAACGTGTAAGTCTGGAAAGGGGCGTAGGCGTCGAAGCCATCCCTCTCAACAGATACGAGCATGATCGGCTCCAATGGGAAGTGCTTCTGCAGCCGGGCCAAGAGTTGATCTCCAAGGCCTGGCTGAAGCCAGGGTGAATCGACAATCGCGACCCGGACCGGCGCACCATGTGGGGAGAAAGATGTGGTCTTTAGCTTCACACGCTGGGCCTGAACGCTGATTTCGGAATATGGCCCAGCACCAGGTGGAGCGCAGTAACCTCCTCAATATCTACAATGATGTTGGGAAAATCCTTGTTCACCGATTCAAAACATGCCTGGTCGTCCCGCTTCCATAGCAGCCGTTTGATCATTCGTCGGCCATCCTCTAAGAGTACGATCACCTCGTCGCTTGGGAAAACATCTGCGCAAGGATCCACGCCCACAAACTCCCCTGGAAGGTACCGGGGGCTCATGCTCTCGCCGCGCACGCGCAACGCGTAGGCCTCAACGCACGACGTGTACCACGCCATGTAGCCCTCCGGGTGCTCCGGAGGGAAATCATCGATGTGGAGCAACCCATCCGCGCCAGCCTGAACGCGGCCGGCGACAGGGATAAGGCGAGGGGTTGCCAGGATTGCCGGGGCGTCCTCAAGTTCCGGCGCCGGCTGCATCGTTGGCCGCGACTTCTGCGGCACAGCTGCATCAACACCGAACTTCAACGCTGCTGGCGTTACGCCTAAAAATTCCGCCGCCAGTTCGAGATTCTTCCCACGAGGCTCCGAGCCGCCGGATATCCATTTTTGAACTGCCTGAGGTGTCACCCCAACGAAGCGGGCCATCTCGGACTGGTTGCCGCCGTTTTTCGCTGCCAACAAGGTTTCGATTCGGTTCGCCATTGTTTCCATCCAGTTATCTTACAAGCGCAGGTTGTAATAAGCACTGCAAATTTCAGTTGTAGCAGAGACCGCTTTACTGTAACCTCCGGTTGTAGACAACAACTAAGGCAGGGACATGGAAACCGGAATTGCAAAAGCTATTCGACTTGCGGGCAGTCAAACCGCGCTGGGCAATATGGTTGGGCTCACGCCACAGGCGATCCAAAAGTGGAACACGCAGGGCTTCGTTCCCGGCGATCGCTGCCGGGAGGTGGAAACCAAGCTCGGCGGTCAGGTGACGCGTTACGAGCTTAACCCAGCCGTATTCGGTGAGCCGCCCGAAGTCGAAGCCAAGCCACAGTAACAGTGCATCAAGGAAATAGCATGCGGAGCAATCCACACAAGACCCGAATCGCGATGTACCGCGACTGCGTCGAGGAATGGCGGAAGCGCGAGGGGTGGAGCCGGGAGACGGTCTGCCAGGTGATCGTCGAGGCGCATGAGCGCATCGACGGCCCCGCCAGCACCGGCATCCGCTTCGAGCCGCCGACCACCGACGTGTACGAGCGCCAGAAGGTGAACGCCGAGCGCATCTTCCGCTGGCTGGACGACGTCACTAAGGACAAGAACCTGCTGCCGGCGAACTTCGAGGCCTCCATCGAAGAGGCCATGCCGATCGACATCTACCTGAAGTTCGAGAACATGCGACTGGCGCGCAAGGGCGTCGAGCTGCGCCTTGTCGAAGCCGAGCCGCGCCCGGCGCTGGACCTGGCACCGCACCTGCGCAGCATGGTGAAGGAATCGGCTGAGGCCACCACCTCGCTGCTCGGCATCGGGCCCGACTCGACCGTAGACGAGCTCAAGGCCGCGTGCCGCGAACTGCAGGAAGCCGAAGACTCGGCCGCCGGCGCGAAGCGCGACATCCAGTCCGAGATCGCACGGCGCAGCGGGATGGTGCAATCGTGAGGGCGCAGGATAAGAAGGTGCCGATCAGCCAGCTGCTCGCGGCCGTCGAAGGCGTGCTGGAAACGGGGCCGCGTACCATCGGCGCGATCGCGCAGGAGCTGGGCTATTCCGTCGTGGCCGTGCGCGCTCGCCTGGAGCAGCTGGAGCTCGAGCAGCGCGCGCACCGGGTCAAGGTGCCCATCAATTCGTTTTCTGGATTCGCCTTCCAGTGGCGCCACGGCGCCGCCGCAAACGATGCATGCCCGCCGCCGGCCGCGCTGGCGCAGCAGCGACCGGGCCTCGCCGACCAGGGCGTCGTCCCGTTCCAGTCAACGGTGCGTACCTTCCCAGCCATCAACCGCCGTGACCCGCTGGTGGCGGCCTTGTTTGGCCCTCCAGGGCCGGCTACTGCATGACCACGCCGCAGATCGAGAACGGATTCACCATGATCGCGAACGAACTGCTGGAGGCCATCCTGGGCGGCAAGTTCTCGCATCGTGAGCAGTCCGTCATTTTTGCGATCATCCGCAAGACCTACGGATACGCGAAGCGGGAAGACGACATGTCGGCCGCGCAGATCGGCGCAATGTGCGGCGTCGCGCGCCAGCACGTCACCTCGACGCTGAATGGCTTGGCCAGTCGGAACGTGATCAGCAAGCGCCCAGGCCGGTTCGGCATGATCGTGGGCATCCAGAAGGACTATCGGAAGTGGGTTGGGATGGAGCACCTCAAGGCAATGACCGCAGGTTTCGATTCGGCTGATGCAGCTAGTCCCGAATCGGGACTAGTCCCAAAACAGGACATGTCCCAAACCGTGACAGGCGGTAGTCCCGATTCGGGACAGGTCGATAGTCCTGATTCGGGACACACAAAAGAAACCCTTTCAAAAGAAAACCACCAAAAGAAAACATCTTGCGCTCCGCAAGCGGATCGCGAAGCGGGCGGTGAGACCCCAGCAGGCCAAAAAGGCCGGGCCAAGACGGGACTCAGCGCCGATATGCATGATCGCTTCGAGCGTTTCTACAAGGCATACCCGCTGAAAAAGTCGCGTGGCGCCGCCGAGAAGGCCTTTGCCCGGCTCTGGCCCGATGAGACGCTGTTGGCCGCTTTGCTTGAAGGCCTGGAGAAGCGGAAGGCTTCCGGGACCTGGGTGGATCCGAAATACATTCCGTACCCAGCCACCTGGCTGAACGCGCAAGGCTGGCTCGATGACATCGATGTCGAATACTCGGCCGAGGCACGGGCTGTGATCGAGGCGTTCAACGAGCTGCTGGGCGAGCAGCTGGGCGAGGTGTCGGCGACGCTCTACCTGCCTGCCCGCGCGGCACTGATCGCCGAGTTCCTGACCTTCTCAACGAAGGGCGACCTCGCCAGGCGCTACTTCACTTGGCTGCGCGACGAGAACGACTTGCCTCCGAAGATTGGATTTGATCGCCTCATCGGCCGGCAAGGGTACGGCGACGCCATTGGCAATAAATTTTTGAGGAAAGCAGCATGACGAAGCAGAACGGCGCCGAAGGCGTCACACCCCACTCGATCGAGGCAGAGCAGGGAGTCTTGGGCGCGCTACTGCGCTTCAACGACGCTTTCGACCAGGTCGGCGCCCTGGAGGCCAAACACTTCTACCGCGAGGACCACCGGATCATTTACGCCGAAATCGTCCGCATGATCTCGCGCGGCGAGCCTGCAGACACCATGACGGTATGGGTTGCGCTCGAAGCCCGGGGCGGCGTGGTCGTCGACGGTATCGGCCCCTACCTGAACCAGCTGGCGCAAACGGTACCCAGCGCCGCCCGGGTTGACCGGTACGCGGCCATCGTAGTGGACCGGGCGCTTCTGCGCGCGACCATGCACGTGGCGGATTCGATCAGCGGCCTGGCGATGAACCCGAAGGGCAAGAGCGCCGACGAGGTGCTGGACGCGATGCAGACGATGGTCACCACCTTGGCCGAGCGGCGCGTGCGCAACGAACCGAAGATGATCCGCGACATCTTGGTCGACTTTATCGACGGTGTCACCAAGCGCTCCGAGGGGCTGCTGAGCGCAATCCCGACGGGATTCGTAAGCATGGACCGCCTATTCAATGGCGGCTTCCGGCCAGGCAACCTAATCATCGTCGCTGGACGCCCGTCGATGGGCAAGACCGCGCTGACCACCGACGTGGGGTTGAACATCTCCGCCAACCACAGCGTGCTCAACTTCAGCATGGAGATGGAAAGCCAGGAGATCGCCGGCCGCGCGCTGGCCAACCGCGGCCGCGTGGAGTTATCCACAGTCATGGGTCAGATTGCCGATACGGACGAGGGGGCCTGGGCAGGCGTCACGACTGGATGCATCAAGCTCGATGCCTTGCGCTTTGCGATCGACGACACGCCGGCAATCTCGCTCCTCGACTTGCGCATGAAGGCAAAGGCCTGGAAGCGGCGCCATGGCCTGCACGTGATCGTGGTCGATTACCTGGGCCTAATGTCGGGCGGCGAAGGCGAGAAGCGGCACGAGCAGATCGGATCGTATTCGCGCGGACTGAAGGCCTTGGCCAAGGAGCTGGGCGTGGCAGTGGTCGCGCTGGCCCAGCTGAACCGCAAGGTCGAAGAGCGTCCGGACCGGCGGCCGGTGCTGTCGGACCTGCGTGACTCCGGCGAGATCGAGCAGGATGCCGACATCGTCATGCTGGTGCACCGTCCCGAAATGTACGACCCCGAAAACCCGGAGCTGCGCGGGTTCGCCGAGGTGCTGGTACGGAAGAATCGCAGCGGCCCGCTGGGCGATATAGCGCTGCGGTTCGACGGGCCGACCTGCAGCTTTTCGGATTGGTCAGGAGCGCCGCCGGCGGCCGCGCCAACGAAAGGACGCAGCGGATCGAGGTTCGAAGGATGAGCGCGACCGTCTTCAAGAAGGGCAAGATCTACCACTTCCGCTACCAGGTGGCCGGCAAGCGCGTGCAGCGCAGCACCAAGCTGGCCAACAAAGCGGCCGCCGAGGCGATGGCCAAGCGCGAGCACGACGCCGCGGTGGTGCGCGCCAACGGCGGCCAGCCGGTGCCGACGCTCGACGAGCTGGCCGGCGCCTGGGTGGTTGTCCACAGGCCCGTGGTCAGCGACGACCACATCCGCAGCGTCGAGACCTTCCGCCGGCTCCACATGTACACCCTAGGCGACAAACCGATCAGCGACATCACGACACAGGACGTCGAGCTGGCGCGCATCGAGCACCTTAAGACGCGCAAGCCCGCCACTGCGAACCACTGGTTGCGGATCCTCAGGCTGCTGACCATGTGGGCGGTCAAGCGAGGCATGTTGGCGGCTCCGCCGTGGCGCGTGCAGCTGCTGAAGGTGCAAAAGCGGCCTCGCGCGTTCCTGCCGATCGACGTGGCCCGGATCTGGTTCGACGCTGTCGATAAGGCGACCAAGCAGTCGCCGGGCGTTGGTACCGCGGTGCGCCTGATGTTCGGCCTGGGCCTGCGCGAGAGCGAGTCGGCATCGGCGCGCTGGGAATGGATCGACTGGGAGCGCTCGACGTACACCCCGGGCATCACGAAGGGTAGGGAGGCCGATGCCGTGCCAATGCCCGACTGGCTGCGCGAGCACCTGCAGCCGCGTCGCCAGGTGGAAGGGCTGATCGTGACCAAGCCGAACGGCCAGGCCTTCGCACCAGGGTTCGCGCGGACCGCCATGCGCATAGCGAACGCCGCATGCGCGATCAAGGGCATCACGCCGCACCGCCTGCGCGGCACTTTCGCCACGCTGCTGTCCGAGGCCGGCGTGCCGATCCAGACCATCCAGCAGGTCATGCGCCACAAGCATCACGCCACCACCATGGGATACCTGGAGAAGAACCTCGACAAGGCGGCCATCGCGCAGAACGTGATTGCCGAAAAAGCGGGATTCAGTGGCGCGAAAGTGGCGCGCGAAGTGCCAGAAAGCCTTTAGGTAAAGGCTCTCCGGATTATCTACAGTCATCGGTATTTGTCCAGCAGGGCGCCCGATGAGCCGGCAAGCGGCGCGCCGACCAGCGCCGCAAACATAAGGGGAACCCGATGAGCACCACCAGCACCAACAACTTGACGTTTGCCGCGCTCCGAGAGGCCAACACCCTCCGCCTGCCGCAGTTCAAGAACCCCCATGGCCAGCTTGCGCACACCGAACCGGACGGCTCCGACTGGAGCCCGGCACAGTGGCTGCAGGCCGTGATGGGTGAGCTGGGCGAGTATGCGAATTTCAGGAAGAAGTTCGAGCGCGGCGACCTGACGGCCGAGCAGTTCGAAGTGTTGGCTGCGAAGGAGCTAGCCGATGTGCAGACCTATCTCGACATCTTGGCGCGTCGTTGCCTCGACGTGCCAGGGACTCCGCACCCGGCCGGCGTCGATCTCGGCCAGGCGACCCGCGCGAAATTCAATGAAGTGTCCGACCGCGTCGGCGCCGACGTCTTCATCGACAACCACGGCGGCGTGTACCGCGCCGCCTGACCAGCACCACCCCGCCCGGCCAGCCCGGGCGGCTACGACAACGACAAGGAGAACCGCATGAACACCGCCACCGAAACCACGATCCAGCCAGCGCCGGTCGAGCGCGATGAGATTGGCCACTGGTGCCATCCTGCAATCCCGCTGTTCGACGAAGGCCAGGAAGCCGAATACCGCCCATGGCTCGCTGCCAATGGGCTGGAGATCACCTACAAGATGCTCGAATATGAACCAGAGCATCCGCTGTATGACGCCTGGTTCGAGCATGGCGAACACGACATGTCCAGCTGGACGCCAGCGCCACCTGCCGGCGATGGCTGGTTCACGCTTTCCATCCACGACACCGAAGATGGGCCAATCTGGGTGTGGGCACGTTTCCTGCCGGCTGCAGCATGATCCGCGGCCGCGGCGCCGACGACATCTGCGCGCTTTGCGACGAGTACTCGGTCAAGTTGGCCGACCCGGAGCAAGCTGCGCAGGGAAGAGGGCTATGCCAAGTGGCCGAGCCTGGGCGCCAGCTCGGCCACGTCGACTGGGATGGGCGTACCTGCGTTTCATTCCGGCTCGACTGGCCGAACCTGGCCGCACGCCGGCAGTATGTGGCCGTGCAGCGTCGCGCGCGCGACAATACCACCGAACCGGCAGAAATATTTGAATGACTGCCGGAAATTTCTGGAAGGCATTGGCTAACATGATGGCTTACTCAACAGGAGAAGCCATGGCCCTCACCGCAACGTTCGGCACCCTTGCACCACCTACCTTGCGCCGCGTTCGCCGCGAGGAGGTGGCAAAGCCGACATTCAATAAGCCCGATCCGTACGCGCTGCTGATGGCGTGCTGGGTCGACTACATGCGCGCGGACGACCGCGACCTCGGCGCCGGCGGCATGAAGCTGGTTACCGACGCCGCACCGGACTACAACGTGCACGACAGCCAGCGCGCCGCTGACCTCAAGATCGGCGAGGCCGTAAATGCGATGGTCGACAGCCTCTCGGCACTGCACCGCTGGGCGATCTGCACCAGCCAGCGCATCTCGAAGGGTTGGCGGTTCCCGAACGCCAACTACACGGCGACGCTCCAGGAGGCGCGCATCGAGCTGGAAGAAAAGCTGAGAAAACACGTTGCAACTCGGCTATATTTTTTGTAGAGTAGCGCCACTGGGTGTTTTCGCACGTCCAGAGAAAAGAAAAGCCCGCTAACTTAGCGGGCTTTTTTCTTTCTGAAGCAGCAGTCTCGTTAATCGCGCTTCGTTTTTTCAATCAAGTTTTCAGCGATTGAATTGATCAACTCATTGAGGTAGTGAGTATCACTTTTCAGCTGCTGGGCGTTATTCCCGTCGGCGAAATTCGAGCCCTGAAGTTTAATGGCCCCTGATGAAAGCCCGGCTTTTACAACCTCCAGGGCGCGGTCAAATGCATTTACGCGAGCGAGTGGCAAGATAGCTCCTATTTGATAAATGTTGGGCTTTCAATAATACATCGTCCCGAGCGATGTCTGAGCAGGTCGCCTCACTTTCAAGCTGATCTGGCGTCGGCCAGAACAGGCGAGCGCACCCCAGGCGCGCGACGCCGCCGGACGCTGTAACCGGCAAGAATCTCCTCTCCAGGCACCCCGCCTGGTTCGCCGCCTCTGCACTTATGCACAGGCGGCTTTTTTATTCCTGAGGTGCGCATGACCGTCGAGTCCGAAATCATCTGGCTGCGCATCCTGCTCCAGGTCTACCGCGAGCGGGAAGTGTTGCAGGCCAGTCCTGTGGACTTCGACGCCTGGTACAGCGCGCGTAAGCAGCAGGCACATGCCGCTTACATGCAGCGTACCAGCAAGCATCTGGTCTGCGACTGGCGCCTGACCGGCACCTCGTCGGCCGAAGAGATCCACCAGTTCTTCAACACCAACGTCACAAGGGGCGCACATGCGACCGACTGCTGAACAGTACCGCGACAGGCTCATCCGCATCGTGGTCCCGGACCGGCCGGCCATGGCCTACCCAGTGAACGACCCGCAGGCCCTGGGCGACGTGTGCAACGTGCTCGCCGATGGGGCCGAGGCCAAGCGCCTGCTGCGCGCCAAGGGCTGGGGCCAGGTCGGCATGACCATCCTGGAGATCGCCCAACTGCTGCCGTGCGCGCCGCAGCGACCGGCACGGAAGAAGAAGCGCCGCTGATGGTCGCGCGTCCGAAGACGATCTGCCGCAAGGGCGGATGCGGCGCGCTGATCGACGCGCCTGGCTACTGCGCCAAGCACGCCCAGCTCAAGACCGGATGGAACCGATCGCACGACGGCGCCACCAGCGGTGAGCGCGGCTACGACTACGCCTGGCAGCAGCTGCGCAAGCGCGTGCTGAAGCGCGACAAGGGCCTTTGCCAGATCAAAGGCCCTGCCTGCCGCTTCGTTGCGCGCGAGGTTGACCACGTGGTGAGCAAGGCTGCAGCCCGCGAAAAGGGCTGGACCGACGCCGAGATTGACGACGAAACCAACCTCCAGAGCACCTGCAAGCCCTGCCACGAGGCCAAAACCAAGGCTGAGAGGGGAGGGGGAGGTTGATTCTCTAGGGCAATTTCGCTCTAGACCGTCCGAGTACATTCATTTTTACATCCGCAATTCAGACTTTCAGGAGCGACAGCATGCCCAAATCCCGAACCCCTTCGGCGGTGCTGGAGGCTCGGGGTGCTTTCGACAAGGATCCGGGCCGCCGCCGCGAGGACTTTGAAGCCGGCGCCTTCGACCCGACGCCGCCGAAGTACTTCAGCGTCAAGCAGAAAGCCGTCTGGGCCGAGATCGTCGGCGTGCTGCCGGCCAACGTGCTGCAGGCTACCGACCGGATGGCGGTCGAGCTTGCGGCGCGCTTGATCGCGCAGTTCCGTGCGCAGCCGGACGCCGAGGTGACGTCTGCCCAGGTCGCGCAGATTCGCACCGCCCTGGCGGTGCTCGGGATGACGCCGGCCGACCGCTCGCGCGTCTCGGCCAAGAAGGAAACTCCGGCCAACCCGTTCGCGGCCCTGATGGGCGGCGGCAAAAAGGCACACTGATCATGCCGGCGGATTTCGTCGGCACAGCACTGGGATACGCGCAAGCAGTCGTCAAGGGCAAGATCGTCGCATGCAAGTGGGTCAAGCTCGCATGCAAGCGGCACCTGGACGACTTGAAGGCCAGTCGACGGAAGGCGTTCCCGTACTACTTCGACGAAGACGCGGCCAACAGGATTTGCACGTTCCTGTCGCTGATGCCCCATACCAAGGGCAAGTGGGCAGGCAAACGCGAGACGATCACCCTGGAGCCATGGCAGTGCTTCGCGTTCGCCTCGCTATTCGGCTGGAAGATCAAGAAGAACGACCGGCGCCGGTACCGCAAGGCCTACTTCGCTGTGCCGCGAAAGAACGGCAAGTCGATCATCGGCGCGGGCATCGGTCTGTACATGTTCTCGGTCGACGGCGAGTTTGGCGCGGAAGTCTACTCGGGCGCGACCACCGAAAAGCAAGCCTGGGAGGTTTTCCGCCCAGCTAAGCAAATGCTCGAGCGGACGCCCCAGCTGCAGGAGGCGCTCGGCGCCGAGGTTTGGGCGAAGGCGCTGCTGGTTCCGGCTGACGGCTCCCGCTTCGAGCCAGTGATCGGCAAGCCAGGCGACGGCGCCTCGCCGTCGTGCGCTGTCGTGGACGAGTACCACGAGCACGACACGTCCGAGCTTGTCGACACGATGGAGACCGGCATGGGCGCGCGCGAGCAGCCGCTCCTGCTCATGATCACGACGGCCGGCTTCAATATCGCGGGCCCGTGCTACGACCAGGAGCAAGATGCCAAGAAGGTGCTCGAGGGCGTGCTGGAGGATCCGGAGCTCTTCGCGCTGATCTACACGATCGACGAGGGCGACGACTGGACCAGCGCGGCCGCGCTGCGCAAGGCAAATCCGAACTACGGCATCTCGGTCGACGAGGACTTCCTGCTGGCCCAGCAGCGCTTGGCCAAGCAGAGCGCGTCGAAGCAAACCCGCTTCAAGACGAAACACCTGAACATCTGGTGCTCGGCCAAGTCGGCCTGGCTAAACATGCTCGAGTGGGCCAAGTGTGCCGACCGCACGCTCCGCCGCGAGCAGTTCAAGGGCGAGCGCTGTTACCTGACGCTCGACCTGGCCAGCCGGTCGGACGTGTGTGTGCTGATGCTGATGTTCGTGCGCGTCATCGACGGGAAGCAGCACTTCTACCTGTTCGGCGATTACTACCTCCCGGAGGCGGCAATCGAGAACGCAGAGAAGAACGCCAACGCCTATCGCAAGTGGGTGATCGAAGGCTTCTTACAACAGCACGATGGCGCCGAGATCGACTTCGACCTGATCGAGGAAGACATGCTCGCTCTGGTGGCCGAGTACGGCCCGGACGAAGTCGTATTCGACCCGTACCGCGCGGCGCAATTGGAGCAGCGGCTGGTCAAGAACGGCATCGCCGCCGTCGAGTACCAGCAGATCGTGAAAAACATGTCGCTCCCGATGAAGGAGCTCGAGAGCGCGATCAAAGCCGGCCGCGTGCACCACGACGGCAATCCGATGCTGGCCTGGATGATGTCCAACGTGGTAGCCCGGCTGGATGCCAAGGACAACATCTACCCGCGCAAGGAGAAGCCCGAGCAGAAGATCGACGGTCCAGTGGCCGCGATTATGGGCGTCGGCCGTGCAATTAGCGGACAAGAGCCCGCCACATCATTTTGGGATACACCTTGAAATTCTTCGACCGAATCCTGGGGCGCAAGTCAGCCCCGCGCACCGATGCCGAGATCATGAAACTGATCGACGGTGGGGGCGGCGCCATGATCGCCGGCGTGCACGTCAATGCGCGCACCGCCCTGGAAGTATCGACGGTGCTGGCGTGTGTGAAGGTGATCGCCGACGGCTGCGCTACTCCGAAGTTCGAAGTCTTCGAAGAGAAGAGCGACGGGACGCGTGAGCGCGCGGTCAAAATCCCCGAATACCGGTTGCTATCGCGGCGGCCGAACGAGTGGCAGACGTCGTTCGAGTGGCGCCGCCAGATGACGATCCACGCCGCGCTTACTGGTGCGGCCTTGTCGATCAAAGTCCGCGGGCTGAATAACCGGATCCGCGAACTGATCCCTGTGGAGCCTGGCCGCTGGGATGTCCAGCGCGTCTCGCGCTACGAACTGGTCTATCGGTGCTGGGACGAGTTCGGCTTGATCGGCACGTTCAGCCCGGACGATGTCTTCTTGTTGAACGGCGTGCAGTGGGACTGGGTGAAAAGTCTCGATGCGGTGAAGCTGGCGCGGTCCGCGATTGGCCTGGCCATGGCCACCGAGCATAGCCAGGTGGCCATGCATAAGAACGGGTTGCGTCCGAGCGGGGTGTACACCGTTGACAAGGTGCTAACCGAAGAGCAGCACACGCGCATGACGGCATGGATCAAGCGCTTCGCTGGAAGCTCTCGGACTGGCGACCCGCTGGTGTTGGACAACGATGCCAAGTGGACGCCGACTGCACAAACCGGGGTGGATGCGCAGCACGTCGAAACCCGCCGGCTGCAGATCGAGGAGATCTGCCGCGGCTACGCGGTCTTCC
>Ga0265798_10007904_pt1 | contig 13674 bp, 13 predicted proteins | sample P3T30metagenome_FD_192430 | JGI IMG/M metagenome (GOLD analysis project Ga0265798, IMG submission 192430) | Plant litter microbial communities from East Loma Ridge, Irvine, California - P3 T30 | ecosystem: Environmental > Terrestrial > Plant litter > Unclassified | place: USA: California...
CGACCGGCGGTACCCTGGAGCAGGCCGACAGTACTGGCTGGATGGGCTTCTACTGCCTGAACATGCTGAACATCTGCCTTGAGCTCGCCAAGCGACGACGCATCTACGAAGACATGGCCTCCAAGTTTTTCGAGCACTTTTTGATGATCAGCGACGCTATGCAATTCCGCAGCGATGGCGAGTCGAAGCCGCTCTGGAACGAGGAGGACGGGTTCTACTATGATGCCATCTCTTGGGGTGGTCCATGGAGCCATCAGATGCCTGTCCGTTCTCTCGTCGGTCTCATTCCTCTGTACTCAACCATGACGCTAGAGCCGGAGGTTATCAACCGCCTACCCAGCTTCAAGAAGCGAGTGGAATGGTTCATTGCTCACCGTCCAGAAACTTCGAAGCGCAACATTCATACGCTCTCCAAACGTGGTCAGGGCAACCGCTTGCTTCTGTCACTTGTCAACGAAGACCGACTGAAGCGGATAATGAAGAGAATGTTGGACGAGGATGAGTTCCTCGCCGACCACGGTATCCGATCGCTTTCAAAATACCACAAGGATCATCCCTATAGCATGGACGTCAATGGCCAGAAGTACGAGGTAGCTTACCTTCCCGGTGACTCAGACAGCGGTCTCTTTGGTGGCAACAGCAACTGGCGAGGTCCCATCTGGTTAGCCGTCAACTTCCTACTCATCGAATCTTGCCAGAGGTTCCATCTCTACTATGGCAACGATCTGAAGGTTGAGTGCCCTACGGGGTCGGGTGACTACATGCATCTCGGCCACGTTGCAGAGGAGATTCAACATCGTCTTCAGCATTTGTTTGCTCGCGGAGATGACGGTAGAAGGGCCATCAACGACGGCAACCAAATGCTCGACTTTGACCCGAACTGGAAAGATTACATGTGGTACCACGAGTTCTTCGACGGTGATACCGGCCGTGGCTTGGGAGCGACGCATCAGTGCGGCTGGACCGGTCTGATTGCGAAGATGATTCACGACACTGGGTAAGTTCAACGACATTATGTATAGTACCTTCACTAACGAAGTGCAGCATGACCTGCCGTCTGCCACAAACGCCGCGCACACCTACAGGCGCTGCCGACCATTACTTCGACGATGTGTTCACCACGACAGGCAAACCAGCGAAGCGCCAGACACTCCGTCGGTCTTCTACTAGCCGTAGCATAGGCTTCCGAAGTGACTGGGGAGAGACCTCAACCAACGGCGAAGAGGAGGACGCTACAAGCCCGATCAAACGCAAGAACTCGGTCGGTGTACTGGACCAAGCCGCCCTTGACCAGAAGTCGGCAATGGAGGATCGTCTCCACCATTACGTAGCTGGTCAACTTCAGCGCATCAAGACCGGTATGCAGGACTACGAACCGGATGAATTTGAGACCATGACGGATGGTGGCTCCGACTCGAGACCGCAGACGCAGAATGGTCGTCGCAACGGACGTGGTCGTGACAAAGGCGACTATTTCGAGCAAGACCCGTACTTCAGCAAGTGAGGTCTGACAGGATGTGTGGGTATGGAGCGGTAATCATCAGCGGTGGAAGTTGTCAGCGTATGTCCTAGACCTAGAATAGACCTAGAGTGAACCTCCCAAAAACATTACGATATCTTCTTTTCTTCTCCGAATTACCTCCGTTGGCATATCTCGGTGATGCGCTCATGAAAGTCATTGCGACAACATGCAGCTCGCGCATAGGAGAGACGGATTTCTCAATGCGATGCTAGTGGAAATTCGTCTCGCATCTCTTCCAAGATCTCTCGAGGCGGTCAGTCGGGAAAAGCAGACATGAGAGTTGATGGTGGGCCAATTGGGTGGGCGCGACATCTAGACCAAATTGTTAGCGCGGCGATCGAGGCCGGTGGTTGCGGCGGTCGCGATTGTTGATTGTGGGGTCCTGTCCAAACACCCCTCCCCCAAGCCAGCCCATCCAACGTCATTGACTCTCTGCCCTTCTCTGTTACCCTCTTCTTGTCGCTCGCTCACGTTATTTACCTTCTCCTTCTACTTCTTGTTGCTACCAGGTTTGTCGCAGCCCCGTTACCTTCTGTTGTTTGCTTTGGCTAACCATCGGAATGCGCGACAGCAGATAGCACGAACGCACGCAATACGCACCGGTCCATACGATAGCACGAATCGAGAGCAGATATGTCGGGATTCATAAGTACAATGTTCGTGTCCCTTTCCGCTCTCCTGCTGCAGGATGTTCGACCCACGAGACGAAATCGCGTCCTTGATCGCTAGCCTGTCGCGCCTGAGCCTGGCGCCGGAGATGCGCAAATACACGGATAAATAGCGACAAGACCACAATGTGCAGGCCATGCGATATTATCGGGATATGCCAGTTCGAAAGAGACATCAGAGTCCATGGCAGAAGGCTGGAGAGAAGTCTCGCTTGAGATGGGAGATTCTATACCACGAACACAGGCTGACTTCTGCGCCAGCAACCCGCGAACTCGCGCACCGTTCAAGCCGTCGAAGAATCGAGGCACCAGCAGCTGGCAGCTAAAGCAGTATGCCGAGGCCACACTCGGTAGCGGCAGTCTAAGGAAGGCTGTCAAGCTACCCGAAGGCGAGGACAAGGACGAATGGCTTGCCGTCAACGGTAGGAGGATATCTCTGCTGATTTGGAGAGTCGTTCTGATACGCGACCCCAGTTGTCGACTTCTACAACCAGATTAACCTGCTCTACGGCTCCATCACAGAGTTCTGCTCGCCACAAAGCTGTCCTGAGATGAAAGCGACCGACGAGTGAGTATAAACCAAGTACTCATATGCGCAATGCTGACCATCAACAGGTTTGAGTACCTCTGGCAAGATTCCGAGAACTACAAGAAGCCTACCAAGATGCCCGCACCCGAATACATCGAACACCTCATGGCATGGATACAGTCCAATGTCGACAACGAGTCCATGTTTCCCTCGCGCATCGGCGTCCCCTTCCCGAAGACATTTCCAGCGCTCATCAGGAACATGTTCAAGCGTCTATACCGCGTCTACGCACATATCTACTGCCACCACTACCCCGTCATCATCGAGTTGGGCCTGGAGCCTCATCTCAACACCAGCTTCAAGCACTATGTGCTGTTCATAGACGAGCATGGGCTGGCAAGTGGGAGCAAGGACTTCTGGGGACCGTTGGGTGATTTGGTGGAGAGCATGTTGAGAAGTGATTGAGCGCATCCCGACGCTCGATTAGAGTATAAGAGACGGAGAACAGACACGAGACTCTACGCGTGACGAGCATATTTTGACGGCGTTGAGGAGTATATGCATAATTTGCATAACTACGGAGATATTACGAGCATGTACGCTTGTTAACGATGTATTAGTAGCGGTGAATTAACACAATGATTTCGAAATCCACCGCGCACATCTCGACGGCAATCGCCGGTAATCCAGGCCAAGGGTGTAAGAGCTGCCCAGGCGGCAACTCGTATCCAAGTTCCAGAGCGTTTGCTGTCTCAGCAGAGTGGACTTTGGAGACTTGAGCGAACGCCGGGTGGGGCAGAGTTCGTGTATCGGTGGCTTGGCAGATAGTAGACATGGAAGACGTTCATGCCTTGCTCTCTCAACCAAACATCCGGTCCATACTTATGCCACGTACTTCGGTCCTTTCCTAATCGCGAAACTGCGAACACCGTCTAGCGATGTTGGCGATGGCGACTGCTATATGACAAACGCGCTATTACGCATGACCAGCGACTATGCTGACGACGTCGATTCAGCCGGAGCAATGCTAGCAACTTGTTTACACAAAGTTCAAAGCATCCTAGCAAAATAGACACTGCGTGCTTCAGTATGGCCTCTAGTCCGGTAGCGATATTGAAGTTGCGGCCAATCGGGTGCATCTGCTTCCCTATTCAGCTACGGTGCTCGACCTCTTTGAGGCCACGTGAACCGAGCGCCCGGAGTATTATCAGCCTTCAAGGTTGCGTCACACGGCAGTGCGGTGTGAACGGTTGCAGCTCAAGAAGCGGAGAAGTTCGTTTTGAACGGTCGCGAGAATAACCGAGATGAGCCCTGAAGGGGGCAGGGCGGAGCGTGAGACATTGGGCAAACCTTCTCGTCTAACACGAGAGCGAGCATAAAGCACAACAACGGGCAACCCAGCTGTACAAGTTCCTCGGTTTTGTCGCGTCCGTCCCGGCATTCATTTACGCGACCTTGCGAGCAGATGTCGCGATTGCCGAATTGCGGGGAGCGATACAACGTTGCGTGCAGAGTGTGGGGAAAATGCACCACGAGGCAATGACAGGGGCAATCTATAAGGCCAGACAATGCAAGTCAAGGCATCGGGTAGGTTGACAGCGTGTGGGAACTGTGACAGCGGCTCTCTGACCTCTCAGATGCCACTACCCCGGGTACCGTTTCAGTACCCAAGCTCCGCCCACCCCTGCACGGTGCACAGCATGATGGTTCTCGGCCTCGAGTATCGAAAACAGTTTAATCTCTCCTTGCAGCCGGACTAAAGAAGGGACCCCTCTTTTTCAGCATCCTTCAAATACAATTTCCTGGCACTGCGCGCGGATCACTCTGGCTAACAAACCATGCCATTCGGTTTCTACTTCGACTTCAGATCAACCATTCCGCAATGATGCCGCAACATCTCCGCAATATCGCCCTCGCCGTCGAGCTCTTCGCGGTCTTTGCACGATGCGCACATCTCAACTATACTGGAGAGGCCGTCACATCTCGATTCTGGGACTGCTGTAAGCCATCATGTGGATGGAACGGCAAAGCAGATTTCTCGAGTCCGGTAGAATCGTGTACGGCCGACGACAAGCCCACGGACGATGCTGCCGGCACTGGTTGTAACGGCGGTTCCGCGTTTCAGTGCTCCAGCCAGCAGCCATGGGCCATCAACGACACTGTTTCATACGGCTATGCCGGTGCCTTTATTCTACCCGAACTTACTCACGGAGGTATAGAGGGCGCCTGGTGCTGCGCATGCTACCAGCTCGACTTTACGAGTGAGCCTCTGATCGGCAAGAGCATGATTGTTCAAGCCTCGAATACCGCCTACGATGTAACCGACCGAAACCGGTTTTCACTTGCAGTAAGCCTTCAATAAACGTTCATCATCATAATAGCAAAGCTGAACTATCTAGATTCCTGGCGGTAACACAACATCGACAAATGCATGCGCCCAGCAGTATGGCGTGGACCAAAGCGTCTTCGGTGAGCTCATGATGGGTGTCAGCTCCACCGAAGACTGCCAAAAGCTACCCGAGAACCTGAGAGCCGGTTGCGAATGGCGCTTTGATTGGTTCAAGGATGCATCGTACCCTAGGTAAACATGCCCTCATCTCGATCCGCAGGCTACACAAATTATATAGACTAACGTCACACAGTGCGAACTTCAAACGCGTAGTCTGTCCCGCGGAAATTACAGCCAAGACAAACTGCATCCGTAATGACGACAAAGTGCTGGCTGGCGAGGCTTCCGCCGCCCAGAGCCTCATGTCTGGCTCCCCTACTATGGCTTTCTTCGCCGCTGGCATACTAGCTTTAATATCGATATAGCATCGGTGACGCCGATGCCGTGCGTCACCCTTCGCTTTTGGCAACCCTCTTTCACGATCGTCACGTTCTTTTCTCATCTCTCTTGTGTCCGCTCATCTTTGGAGGCTGGTTGGCAAGCCTTGTCAGATGATGGATGTTTTCTCATGCATGGATACCCTATCAATAAAATATTCGCATCAAAATGGATTGCATGTTGCGCCACAAACGGCGCGTGGTAATTTCTCCACTACGTCTTCAGTGCCGGAGTTGCCGGTGATGTTACTACGAGTGTACCGTCTTTCTTCTCGTAAATTCTTCTCAGGTCCAGAAAGAGCCAGCATGTATGCTAGCAAGACGAAGGCTTTGCATGACGAAGGCTTTGCATGGAAAGGTTCAGGGGCGTTCATTGTAACGCTGTATGGCAACACATTTACGCCTTCAATGACAAGCCACTCTACACTCGCTCGAGAACCCCACATTGTGGCGTGAACTCAACAGGAAGAAATCATGAGACATGGCTGGTGGTGTAATGAAGCAGCGAGAATGGTTGGTGGAAACCGAAAAGTCCAAGGCATTAAACGTCCTTTAAAAAGTCAAGAGACCACTCACAACACCCGATCTAGCCAATATTCATAAGCCATCCTATCACGAGCGCACGCCATTCCGCCACGCCTAAATCCCCTTCGCCCTCGAACGCCATCATAAACTCCACAGTGCACCTCCCAGATACGCCCTTACCTCAAGAAAAACACAGATGAGTAAGAACACCGCTCCTTACCCAGCCTTCCCACGCTCGACTACCGATCAACACACGCCCTCAAACCCTGCATATCCATTTAGGCAAATGACATCCGAACAAGATCTTTCCCGCCCATTCTTGAAAATCACACGTTACCCCCGCCAGCCGGCGATGCGCGAGCGACCGCTTCGCTCCGCACCGAAGAGGGGAGATTATCCATATTGAGCCGGCGAGCGCTAACGGAAATCTGATATATTACATGGATATGGCTGGACTGGACTAATAAGGTGTACTAATTCTGGGCGGGTGGGCAAATGTCACGAGTTACGGAGTAAATGGAGGAGAATGCTGGATGGAGGGATGGGGAAAAGGAAACAGGGCGATGAAGGGGTGGGGTTTTGCCACTTACTGGGCAAGGGGATGGCTGGTCTGGATGGTAGGTGTAGACGAGTGCGTTTGTGTGTGGTGCGAGGGTGAAGGATCGGGTGCGCGTGAGGGAGGTGCGAGGACGCCGTTGACTGGAGGATACAAACACCTACCTTCGTGCCTTCCCTACTACTGTACCCCTCGCTTACGCGCAGCAAGATCCTTTCCGTCGCGTGCATCATCGCACAACACAACGCGTGAAATGAGAGTGCGCTTGCCGTGAGATTTCGCCCAGGTACTCAAGTCTTGTTTTTCTTCTTTCTCTGCCTAAGGCCTCGGCGATGCCCAGTTGTGGATTACGTACCTCGATGGGGGTGGAGGTGCGTATAGCTTTGCCAGTCGGACGACAGTTGCTGCTTCGAGTAAGGTTTCCGCGCGATCTGGGTAATGAGGAATGGGGAACGAGAAACCGAATGCGCTTCCCCTGTTGCGAAGGCGAGGGGATGGTGGAACTAAAACTCTGGATTGGACCCGCGAATCCTGTGTAACGGAGATTGAGGAGCGGGAATTGGGTTTGGGGTCGTTGGAGTCTGGATTGCCTTGGCTGTAGGGTGTCTGGGTATGGAGAGGAGACGACCTTGTTGTATAGGCCTGGGATCAACAAGAATCTCACGGTGCAGCGCATTCCACGAATACATTCATCACGTAGACAAGAAGCGCGAGAACCGATTGCAAACCCATCCCAGCCGCACTCAAGTCATCCCTCCATTCCAATCGACCCCGCCACCCGCGATCAACTTCCACCCCTCGCCCACGTCGCAACACACGACACGACACGACACGACACGAGACACGCTGACGCACAGACAGCATGATCAGCAACTCGACCACCCCTGCGGCAAAGGAACGGCTCGGATTGCGTCTTGACAAGGCAAGTACCACACCGTGACGGGTTGGACGGTTATACCCCAGATCCATCGCTCGCAATGCGCACCCCTGCGGACAAACGGGCCTGAGCGCCGCCGTGGTGTGGTTGGATGTGCTAACGTAACTTTACTGGAAATGAGACAACGGAAACCCGCCACTCGGATAGGGCGTACGGGACTTGAGTGTGCGTCAAGGTAGGTACGTACCAGATGTGTGACTGCCGACATGAAGGGGTCTGGGGTTGGGTCGAGGAGGATGAGGGTTTTTCGGGTCGTTATTTAGGCGGGTTGGGTTTGTGGTGTCTTGCAGTTTTGCAAGATTGTTGAAGAGAATGTGTAGTAGGCTTTTGAATGTGAGCAGGGCGCGACATTACAGATATCAAAATTCATCGTATATTGTTCATTCGCTATGGTATCATAATGCTCTCGGGTATGGGTATATCTCATCATCAACCTCATCATCTTCAATCCCCCGCAACCTCGCCGGCGTCAACGGCGCAATGGGGCACAATGTCTGCGTGGAGAACCTCGCTGTGGGGCTCAGCGTTGGGCTGTCCATGCTTTTCCACTCTGTATACGCATCTTTGCTCTCCACGAGCGTTGGCGCAGAACCCAAACTACCCACACTCCTAACAGTCTCTAATATGTCACCCTTCTCGCAGGAGTCGGCCGTGCTATACCGATCCAAGCTATTTCTTCGCGATCGGGGAAAGTAGCTTCGTTTCTGGTAGCGCTGTTCGCCTGTGGTGCAGATTCGAGGTGGGAAATCTGGCCGGCAGTCCACCTTACTGCTGAGGTCGCCTTTGGAGCGCGAGGCCAGACTGCTGGAGAAATCATCCTGGATACAGGGGAAGATCTTCTGTACCACACGATTCTTTCTTGTGTAGCGGCTGAAGTCTGAAGCATCCGATTTCCTCGGTTGTTGTTGTTGCTGTTGTTGTTGCCAATCACCACGAAACTCGCGATCAATGGGCGTCGCTTTGGTTCGAAAGTTGAAGATCCATCGTGTGACGAGGCCGCGTAGGATCGGTATGTTGGCTACGATGATTGCTACGTTGTTCTCAATGTGGTTGATGCAGTAGTCGATTGGATAGGTCCAATCGGGGTTGAATAGAGTGTAGAGGCGGTCGCGATACGATAGGTAGATTTTTGCTGCGCCGATGGCAGTGACACTGCGGAGAGATCAGCTATTATCCTCGCATACTAGGTCAGTTTGACTTACGCGAGACTGCACGTAAAGACCACCAATACCACCAAACGCGACCTCAATCGAGCACTCATCATTCTTCGCACAATGATGAAAGGTATCGGAAGGATCAGAACATCGGTGAGTAGGTTGGCGCATGTGACCCAAATCAACATCTCGCCCATCTTGTGTCTGCCCATGCAATGCAGGTTGCCGAAAGTCCTCGGCTTCCAAGTGTTTCCAGTTAGAGGTGGGCAGATGAAGATGTACAAGAACCATGGTATCAATGCGCTTCCAACAGTGAAGACCAAGATGGCGTAGAGTACTCGCTTGAGCCATTCAATAACGGAACCGGCCCGAAGGAGGAGAAGGATGATCGACGCTTTGACCAGTGGTAATATGGGGATGTTCAAGAGATTGAACGCCATGACAACCTGCTGCTGTTAGTTGTTTCGTCGTAGCATGGCGAGGCCAGACATACGGCATAATACTCATCATAGTTTGGTTCTATCTCGTTCGGTGGCACCTCCCAGATATGTACGCCAACATGCCACATTTTGACATCTATCCAGTGTTAGTGAGAGCCAGTGTCGGCGCTTACATCCGTACGTACGTCGATGAGAAGGCCCTATGAGGGCTATGGAAAGCAGTAACGGAAGGATGATAAGCCAGTCATCTGTACAAGCACGTTAGTACGGTCCGCGCAAGAGATGTTGGACGCCATACCCCAGCTTAACCGTAAGTTCAGCTTCCGTCGTGTGTATATCCTCAGAATGACGAATATCGAAGCCAAGAGGGGAGTGCCGTAGATCACCCCCAGGCAGGTGAGTTGAAGAGGATAGGTAGGCATCTCGACGACCTACTCTCAGAAACCTGAAGAAATCGCGAAAACCACATCTCGCCCTGCTGGTGGGTGGGCTTCCTCATATAAACCCGGAACAAGGTCAAGGGCTGCGAAACCCTTGTCCCCTTACGCGCGCCCAAGGCAGGCACAGCCGGGTGTCTCCCAAGACGTCCCCCGCAATTTGCTACTTACTGCATATTAACACTTACAGAAACAAGTTAAGCAGAGGCCCTTCTATTTGCCAAACGGTCTAGTCTCCCGTCGGTCACCCTCACGTGGATGTGCTTGCTGGCTGCACTCTACACATGCCACTCAAAAGGCTTGTCATCGCTATAGAAGCCGGTCGTACTCCATGGTGCGACGGTCTGGATATCGCACTTGCCGCCTCTCAATTAATTCTCTTACACGAACAGCGCACTACATGAGAGATGGCTGGCTTCCAACATCTCGGAGACTGTGCAGCCGAACACGTCCAACGGGGCCTGTTGCGCGGTCCGGTTCGTGGCTGTCAGAGACATGAGAAGCGGGTGTTGTGTGCAGGCGCCAATTGTTCTTTCGCAAGTGGGCATCCGCCAGCGCTAGTACGGAGGGCTTGGTGTAACGTATTCATCCTGGAACCTGGACCGATCACAGCGTGTCTAGTATCCGATCCCTGTTGCAGCGAATCTGGGGCCGCCGCTTAAAGGGCAAGACCCAATGGAGAGCGTTAGATATAGTGAATGCGAAGCAGCGGACAGCACCACTGTGGGGATGTCTGCAAGCGAGAGAATAGAATACGGCGACGGCGCAATTCTGACAATATCATCTCGGAGGTAAAGGCTGCGTGGTGGAGCAGTTTGCGTGAATGCGTGGAGATTGTCGGAGCTCAAGCGTGTTCAACAGGTATCACGTTCCGGGGATGTTTCGAGAACAACGGCTTTGGGTAACGCGCCCTCGATGCGACGGCGGAGGTCACTCGGCCCAAGACCGTTTCAGAGGGTCACACTGACGTTCCGCCCAGTGCCCACTTGGGATCGTCATACTGTATCCTTCATTTAATAGCATTGCGACAGCGGAAGTCGGACGAACAAGATCAGACGGGAAACTGCCGGCGATCTGTGCGCTCGTATATTGGGCTACCTACAAGAAGCCTGCTCGGATGAGGTCATCGGCGGGCGGAATAGCTTGATGGGCGCACTGTATCGCATCCAGAAGTGCAACGGCCTGAGGTTTGCATCTGGTAGTAGGTCAGACCGAGGTCGTTCGCCTGCGCGTAAAGAGAAGGTGCCAATGACGCGTGAAACCACATCACCGTCATGTGTGAACAGTCAATCTCGCAGATACGCAAACAAGCAAAAATATAAAAAGATAAGAGTGTGGAGCGGAGCTCGAAGATTGCGTAGCAACGTAGAAGGTTGGAGCTTCAAAATTCTTTTAAGGTTAGCGCAACGTTGGCCGCCGAAACGCACGATGTCGCATACACGCATTCCGAGATGTGGGATTTCCTTTTGACGCAGTTCATCGGTTTTCTCTTTTCCCCGGAGATGCATAAAATCGATCTGTTCAGCACAGATTAGAGATTCCACTAGACGTTGCGCAGCGAAAAAGAGCAAGCGTAACTTCTCAAGAATTTTGCACAGCTAGAAAGATGTACAATTGAACTTGTGGTGCCTCAACCATCCAGAACCATTGCTTTGATAAGCAAATATATTACAATCGTGGCTATGTGTCGGAGCAGCGCGAAGATCTAGGGTCCGCGTGGCAGCTTCAAATGGCCCGAATACCAGGAAATGTTGAGCGTGACCCAGACTGGACGGTAGCATGCAAGCATATGGCCTTCGGCGTTACCAAGAGCTCGTCGTGGGTCAACTCTATACCAGAGGCATGGTCCAGTTTCGCATCTCCCGTCGTTAAGCAGGCTTCCTCCCCGATGCGAATGACGCGATCATGTACAGCACTCCAGTGCCCATACCAACACCGGCTCCTCCCAGCATGGCACTCCCAACAGTTATCGGCACCCGGCCGCTCCGTGCAGCGATCAGAGCCCCAGCAGCACCGGTCCCAGCCGCGCCAAGTGTGACCCAATCTGTTTTCACCTCGCCATGATTCTCCAGTATCCGCCATGACCTATCTTTCCACTCTATTTCTTCTCGGCCTCTCATGCGGCCCCATGTCATGATCGCGCCAGCTGCTGTTCCTAGAACGAGGCCGCGACCGGCAGATCTGAGCGTACGAGATAGGATTATAGCGTAATCGATCGGGGAATTACGGTATCGTGCTGCGATGATAGAGGCTGGAAACTGGAAGAGTGAAAAGAAGGAAAATGACATGGCTGAAGCGCGCATGACATGCAGGTATAGGATGCTGCGCGCAAACGGCTGGTCTTCGGCGTAAAGAGGATGTGGGAACAAGGACGTCATCTCGAACGTTTGGCGCGCGATTCGTAGATGATTCAAGGTCGAGGGCGCAATGTGGTTATGCGAATCGGACTGAAAACGATTTCGGTCGAGGCTTGGTTCGATCGTGTATTGGCGTTGTGTCTAGACGTATCGAAGTGTGGGCGAACTTGAACAGGCTACAGGTAAGTATTGAACCTATTGGGGGGAGATCAGTTCATGATATGTTCGCAGCGAGAGGGGTTGCCTGAGAGCATGCCCGCGTGCTTCTCGTCCGTATGCCCCGACGAGGCCCTACAGTCGGAGAGAACCTGATGCCGGTTGCGACTGTCGGCCGCAAGTAATACGGCAGCCTTGTGTATCTCTACGATATGGCTGCCTTAGGTTCAGGCCACAACGGTGTTCTGCCAATGATATTCGCACAAGCCTCTGAGCTCGCGTTCCGTGGCTTGCGGCCTGCCGAGGCGTCCTGCGCGTCTGGATCTAGGAGCACTCGGCCACCGAGCTCGTCGCAGCTTCTCTGAAGGCCTTCTCGAGGTCCTGTGCATTGGTCCTGCTTGCACGGAATGTCATCGCAAGAAGCTGAACTTTGAAAAGTTTTCCTCGTGTCATGCGTCGAGATGGGACTGTCAGGTGCTGTCAGGACAACAAGGAGATCCATGGTCGCGCCAGTCGATGGCGATCGTGTATGGAACGCCCGTCATCTCTGATGCAGATGCCCAGGACGGTACTATGCCAATGAGGACTTCGTGATACTTCCCCGGACAACGCCTGTGGCTGCCGCGCCCGCAGCTGGTACTTGCGCGAGATCATGCGGAGAAGGCGACAACTGGACGACGCGAACGCCATCTGACACGGGCCGAGTCGCGATCATGCTTGGGATCACGAGAGGGAGGTTGGGCGGTTGCACGATGCAGGATTTCCAGCGTGCACCGCGCGTCTGCTGTTGCGAAGCCCCATGACGTCACCGAATCCGTGGATCATAAATGCACCATCGCAGCACAGACGCTACAGGCTATCACCAAAGCTCACTACCACTTAGCCGGCATCTAACGAACTTTACTATCCTCGGGAACTAGCATCGCGACCACCCTGAAACAAACAAACAATCTACCAACCTCCACGACCAATCGTCAACATGCCCATCGGCCAGCAGGAAAGCGGTGTAACTTCTGGCGTCAAGTTTGTCACGTCGACTGTAGGCAATACGGTTGGCGGCGTTACAAACACTCTAGGGGGGGTTGTTGGCGCGGTTGGACGAGGCTTGGGGGAAACGGTAGATTAATCTGTACTAACTACAAATGAAAATATACTGACTCTGAGCGCCTTTGCTTAGGTCGAGGGCGCCACAGGCAGTGCCGGTCGACCGGTTGCACGAGGCCTTGCCGATGTATCCACGAGCATTGAAAAAGGTGCAAACGACGTAGCAGGAGGTGTCAAACGTGCTGGGGAGGGCAAATAGGTCTCGATAAGGTTCGACAAGAGTTGGACTTGTCAGTGAAGACTGGGGCTTATACCACATTCTCCACGGCCTACATCCTGGCGTATAGCGGGGGACGGACAAGACTACACACAGCCACCAAATGCTATCAGCATGGGATGTCGCCAAGTCCATAGGTACATATCTCGTATGTAATGTACCTCTGACGCCAGTGTCCCATACTAACTTGAGTTGGCTTCTTAGGCATTGTGATCAGATATGTGTCCAAGACGCGATGCCGGAACA
>Ga0265798_10007906_pt1 | contig 13674 bp, 15 predicted proteins | sample P3T30metagenome_FD_192430 | JGI IMG/M metagenome (GOLD analysis project Ga0265798, IMG submission 192430) | Plant litter microbial communities from East Loma Ridge, Irvine, California - P3 T30 | ecosystem: Environmental > Terrestrial > Plant litter > Unclassified | place: USA: California...
CGGGTGCTGACCTCGTTCTTGAAGGAGGTCGTCTTGCGCATGGGAGCGGCGTTGCGCAGCTGCTGTGAGAGGGAGCTGCGCTGGAGAGAGTAGGCCTCGAAGGAGCTGCCGTTCTCCTCTTCCGAGGAGCCACCGAGAGTGAACATGGGCTGCTTCTTCTTGCTCAAGTCGGCCTTGGCAGGCAGCGGCTTGGTGACAAAGCTGGAGGTCTTCTTGAGGATGGGGGTGGGGTTCAGGTTGGTGGTGGACCGTACCGAGGTGGAGATGTGGCCAGGCTCGAAGCCGCGAACGACGCTGTGCTCGCTCACGTCGGTGGAGGTGCTCGCTTCGGAGCTGACGGCGGGGCTCATGATGTCGCTGTTCACCGTGGTGGCTACAGTGGAAGTCGAGGCTTCGGGGATGGGGCGGGCGGTGGTGGGGGGCGAGGTGTTGTGTTGGGCGGGCTTCTGCTCGGGTACAGGCGGGGCAAGCTGTGCGGGCAGAGGTGAGAGCGGCTCAATGAACTTCTTCTCTTGGATCGAGTTGACGACCTTCTCGAGACCGATGGGCGTCATGTGCTTGCCGCGGGCCTGGCTGGTGGCAGAGTCGTGGCGGCGCAGGTCGGGGCGGTCGGCCGAGAGATCAGAGCGGGAAGTGGTGATGATGGCGCTTTCCACATTGGAGTCGTCGGAGGCGACGCTGGTAGAGAGCGCGGGCATGTCCGCGGCGCTAGCCGACAACTGGCGCTGGAAGGTCCACTGGGGAGCAGCCACGGGGTCTGGCTGGCAGCAGAAGGTCTCGCGGGACCACAACCGCCAGGCCATGTTCTCGTAGCGTTTGCCGTCTTCCATGGCAGGCGAGCATCGTGCAAATACTGAGGGGTGAGTTAGTCGCTGTTGTGCGCTTCACATGCTATCATGGCGATGTATCATGTGTCTATCGGCATGCATGTCACTCACCAGACCAGAGGCCGAACAGGTTCTCGGTGCTGCGGGTTTCGATGGTGCGCATGGAGCTGTGCTCGACACGCACTATGGGCCGTTCGGCGCGGAGAGGCATCGTAGGCGTTGTGTTGGGGTTGAGGGGGAGTTCGTTAACGGTGGTTCCGCTTGCGTCAGTGACGATGAGGTTCCGGGTGCGTCAATGGAGTTGCCGAGCAGAGGGAGTTGCCGGCGATGCTACAGCGCTGACAGATACATGGATAGACGGTGGTGAGTGAATGGGTGTATATGTGGGGAGGTCCAAGAGAGCGTAGTGGGTGAATGGGAGCAGGCGTGTAATGCTATGGGCGAGGTATGTAGAGAGGGCATGCAAGTGGGAGTGGATCTTGTATGTATAAGCCCAAGTACTGGTGTGCGTGCAAGGTCCACTAAGAAGGTGCAGGGGGGCAGCGACGACCTACGACCTGGGCCGACATGGAAGGCGCGATGGGCACCCACACTAACAGGAGACCCCTGCAACGCGCTCCTTCCCCCGGCAGATTGCCATCAGAGCCTTGATCCATGCCCTTGCGGCCTTTCTCGGGCTACCGCTCTTTTGCCCGGAGTCCAGAGTCTACCATGGATCCTCTCAGTCAGTTTCTGCGACGCTCGTGGCCCTCGTCCCCATCGTCATCCCCCCCAGAGACATGGCCGCATTCACTCTTCCAAAACAACGCATCCAGGGCCGCCGCCACCTGCGCCAGCGAATGCCACCTCTGCGTCGTCGCCCGCGTGGTGACGGCCTGGGCGTGGGGAGGCACATGATCTGAACAACACAGGCCGTGCACGCTGGTACTTCCAGAACACTGCCTGACTCGCTGTCTCTACCGCCTCCCTCAAGACTCATGCCCATCCCTCGCGCTGCTGCGTCGAGCCCATCGGGGCCATGCTGACCACGGCACCCTCTGCTCCTACGGCGCCCATGGTCGGCTTGCCTGGCTGACTGGTAGCACTGTCTGCTGTCGCTGGCGGACCCGTTGCACCACAAGTCACCTGCCCGGCGAACCTTGGGAGAAAGTTACGCCGCCGTAATACAATACCGCTAACTCAGCGGTTTCGAAAACCTATGCACGCCATGTGATGCTGCTTGTCGCATCCCGTTAGCGCTCGCGGAAGCAGCTGAAAACTTCCGCGCGGCGCTTCTTTTCCCTAACTCGCCTCTTCCGACATTCCCCCCTGCACGAGTCTAGCCTTTGAAGCCCATGTGCTTCCCTTGCCCAAATGGCTGCGCCCTTGGCTGTGCCTCTTGGACCCTGAGTCAATCCTCATGCCCATCCACACCAACTAGACAGCCTCACAGGCAACTTGGCACCCTCGACGAGACAGGTACTCTTGAACGTCGCGACAGCCCTGTTTTCAGGTCCGCATCCGACACTCTGTCGTTTGCATCGTCTGCGCAAATCCCCCGCACTGGGGTCGGCAACACGGGATCCTCAATTCTTCCGTGGCGGTCAAGAGCAGCCTTCGCACGCTCTGGTGACAGGGCTGCTTTCGGTGTGGTCAACTCCGCCTTTGTCTCTGCGATTGCGAATTTTACCGCCTACCACCAACGCTGACCTGCCACTGTGAATCGGCAAGCCATTGTTCGCTAGGTTCCTAGATGCGTTGGTTATTCGCAAGGGTGCCAGGCCACGAGGTACAAGCCCGGTGGCCACCTGGTTAAAGTGCTGTCCTCGACGCCTCTGAGACATGCCAGCTACCCCAGATATTCCGCTCCAGACTTTGGGGTAGCGACAGGTACCCTGCCATGGTGCACTGTGCGCCCACTCGTCCTCCAGTAACTTCCAACTTGGCTGTTATGCTACGTCAGTCCAGTACACGGCAATTTCTCGAGGTCATCTGGGGCGCCTGTCGAATCACAAAGCCGCAAAAGCATCAGGTGCGACCGCACATTATCGCTGAATGCGGCGTGATGCTTGTTTCATGAGTTGTACACCGGCAGCTACCTCTACGTGGCACTAGACTGTCGAGTGCCTGTCGCTCTGCTTATCCAACCGGTCGTCGCTCCTGAAAGCCACCCGGCTCACGATGCAATCGATCGCACATTATGCACAGCGATTTCTTTGGTACAAAGAACAAACGTCAGCGTGGGGAAAGACGGGGCCATGTTCACCCCAAAGTCTGTCGTTCGCTCGTGACATGACATGGAGCTGAACTTTAGTTCCCCGGACCGTGGCCCCGTCGTGGTTGTCGTATGCTTTTTCTCACGATCATACAACCGTCAACTTCCACAAGCTCTCCACCTCTATCGGCTTATCGCGACGGAATGAACCGCCATCAAACCTGGTACGACTGCACGATACGCCAAAGGTGTATTTCATGTTCGCATTAGTCGTAACCACCTTTCATCGTTCCGAGACTGCGTATATGTTGTATCATGACCTAAATCGGGTTGCTTTGATCATCAGCAGGACGATGACTGTACCCCAGATCACGACATAGCAAGCTGTGACGCTTGCCAAGCGATTGTGGTATCGGGTCTGCCGTTGCTTTTCGCTCTACAACGAGCATGCACGGCCATATGGCGACGGTGGCACCTACGTGATCGGTATGCGCACACGTCGCAACACAAACGACTTTCTGTCGAGGCTGCGCACTGCCCAACTTCGACGACTCTACTCACTCACTGCCGTCGCTCTCTCTTCGGGACAAAATCGAAGCGATCGAGTTCGTCAGCGTCCAGCTGAGATGAGAGCTCGTATCTGCGTCGGGAGTAGCCATCAGCCTGTCATCCGTGGTTATGACAAGTGCCGGGGAGTCGATCGCTGTATGATTACTCGTCACATGCTCGACGGCAAACGATCTCGGTACATTTTGTGTTTTCCTTTTACGAACGACTCTTCTGCATTGCGAATATGAGCTGCGCTATCAAGCCGCACACATCGATCTCGCATACAACCCACACTAACTACAGGATAATACATACTGCACCCACGATGGCGGCTTGACAGTGCCACTCTACCGGACACTGGAGAATGCAAAGAGCCCGACAGCCTGGAAACCATGTTCGAGCTAACCGTATCGGATCCGGGGCGTCCAGCCGCTCCCCGCGGGCGTCGCGTGGCTGCTACCAAGGTGCACCAATTGCCTGGCTTGCAACCACCGGCTGTTACATCGGTTGGTCGTGATAGCATTACACTCACCTTTCCGTGTCACGTTGTGATCATGCTCTGGGTCGCGCAGCTCCTTCTCCTTCTTGGTGCTTTCCCGGCTCGCGCATGGCAGAATCCCTTCCTGTGGCGGCGCCGGACGTTCTCAGCGCTCACTGTCCAATCATGCGCAACAACGTGCTCACCCTCACATGTGCTGCTCGTCGCGATAGTTAACCGAGGCTTTGATGGTCAGTGCAATGCCGCGCAATGCCACTGAAACATCACCATCGCAGAGAATAGGAAGATTTGCCTTTCCTGTCGCTACAGCGCTTCTATCACATCTCTAGCGTACGGGGGGAACTTGATGCTGGTCTCCGCCGTCTTGCACGAATCGACATGAGGGATTTTGCACGAATCGCAGTAGTCCTGTGCGTTCCCCGGAAGCGGACGTTGCGCCCAACAAATAGCAAGGGAGAAATTATTCCTCATTTCCAGTGAGTCGGGTCTCCATTCTGGCGCGCATTCAGTATCGTCGATTGCCTGAACGAGGTGCTGTGGCTGCCCAAAGCAGCGACACGTTCCCCAGTGCCTGGCGGTGGGGCCCGACGCGCAGGCATCCCACGCGTGCACGCACGAGCTCGTCGCATCGTCCACCTCCGCACTGATAACCAACCAAATGACATCCGGACGTCTCGCCGGTCACCGATGGCAACGCGACATCAAGCGGATCAAGGCGCCGGTCTTTCCGCCGAATGTCACAAGCAAAGTCATTCATCTGTTGGCCTTCGGTGCAATGTCGACCTAGTATCCCGCACTTCGGAGCAAAGGTCCCAAGAGGCCAACTACAGTCTTCCAGGCTCATTACCCCAGCCGGCATCGAGTTCACATGGACACGCCCCCTGCTTGGCGAACGCCGTGTGGTGTATACTGCTCCCACGTGTGCAGCTTATCATGGCTTATCCGAGTAGAACGCCCTACTCCCGCAGGATTCTGCAGCGACAAACGGGCCGGCTCATTGCTCATGAGACCGTACCTGAAACCCAAAGATGGGGGTAAAAGTTTGCAAAAGCAACTGCACGTCTGATATCTTAGCAATAATTTTTGTAACGGGCGAATGGAGAGGGGTGGATTTGATGATGTTTTCCCGTAGGATTGTGGCAGATTCCTTCGCTAACGGCCATCTTGTTCCACCTTCTGCATTCAGGCTGCGCCTTGCATGGGCCCTCTTTCCGGCACCTACCTTGGTTAGCTTATCGGTCGAGCCGTGAGCAAAGTCTGGAGACCTCGTGGGACTGAAGACGGGTTACAGTTCCATTACTAGGCACCTTGCCATCTCTGGCAACCCTTCCAGACGCCTGTATGACTGGTCTTCTCTTTGAAAGCGGCTTACAAAACGTCTTGAAAGTTTCCAATATAACGCCTCGAACATGGTAGTTACAGGCTGTTGCAGAAAGAGGCGGTTGGCGAGGCTCTTTCACCCGTCCCGGGCTTATGGTTCCCAGTTCCAAGTCTGGTTCGGTAACACTGCGTGCTGACTGTCATCTGCGCGTCTTCATCTATCTCGTCCTACCCGAACGCGCTTACGGTGCCAACTCGAGTGGTGGTCAGCCTGCGCTGATGTACCCGCTCCCATATTGAATTCATTACACTCAGCCAGCGAGAGCGTATTACCGTGCTGTCGGGACCGAGGCGCTGACCCCAGATACCAACCCTGATTCCAAGGTCTCACTCTATGGTCGTACAAGTCTACCTAGGGGTGCAGCAATGCTGTGGCAGGATGCTCGTATACCCCTTCACCGCCAGAAGACGGAGCTGAATTTGGACTCTGTTATTCAAGTGCCGCGCATAGCTTACGAAGATCGCAATGCCAGTCCGCACAAGACTATGATTGTGCAACACTCAAAGATATCACTAACGAGCTCAAGACTAATAACACAACTGCCGTATCATCTCAGCAGACCCCACGCGTTACGCCCGACAACTCATCACACAACCACATGTATACCAAGGTACTTTATCACACGGCCCGAGTCTTACCAAGACTTTCGGCAGCCTTACACCTCCATGGTTTACCACGGCCCGAGCGACATGGCTCTTCATCCCGTGGTTGCGGTTCGCATGGTTCATGGATAAAGCACAAATATCCAGCCTATCAAGCCCCCAGCATCCTATGTCATTTCCAGCCACCACCACTCACTCCCAAAGTCGGTAATAGACGCAAGCGAGAAATTCGGCTCCCATCTTTTGCAGGTTCCTCCATAGCCCCATACGTGGCCGGCAGGATGTCGCACCAAAAGCGCGATTTCGATCACGCAGTCTACCTGCTGTAGCACGCCAACCTTAATCAAACGCAACGTCTAATTCCACATTCTGGAAGAATAGGCAGAACCTCTCCTCCACTGACAGACAACCGAGGCGTAGTTATACAGGCATCTCGGCATCAGCGAACACCCCGTCGGTCGATACCTTCCGTTTCGGTTCTGTTCCGTAGCCTCCGCGTCCGCATGCCTGGCGCAATTACCCCAGACAAACGTCGTCGCGTGGTTCGGTTCTGCATGCGCATTCACCGGTGCTTACGCGCTTCCTTCGTATCGGGGTATTATATCTGGCTGTACTTTATGCTATGTTGATCCGCCGTCACATCACATGCGAAAGCTATTTCCGCGGTCCATATCTCGCGACGAGTTTCGGAACACGAACTTCGGGCGGAACATGATGCTGACATCAGACGGCAGACGGCTGTAGAGCCAACGGTGAGGGAGGGAAGGCTCGGGGCGAGAGGGCGATATTACTGCCCTGCGTTTATCACGCTCGGGGCTCTTGCTTACTGTGACAGATGACTTGACTCTTGCGCTGTACAACACAACTACCCTGATAGCGTCATCAGCGTCCATGTCATGCTTTCTTGCGAAACTGGTAACTTGGAGACCCCATCTCCACCCCCGCATATCAGCCCCAGATCTCATCTCGCCACAGCCTTAATCCGGGCTGACACCTCGGGCGCAGTCAAGGGGAAAAGTGTCACCTGTCACAACTGAGGCTCCATGCGTCCGAACACGTCTCCAAGACTCTCACATGATCCTCCTCATTGCCGCTCTTGTCCCGTGCCGTCGTCGAGTATTTTCGGCCCCCTGCATGCCACGTTTGTCTCCACATCTACGCAGAGTATATCAACATGCTGATATGATAGCTATCATTACGTTCATGCACATTCACCAGTTTAGCATGAGATCCCGCCCTGCGCCCAGGATATCTTCGTCACGCGCTTCCGCTTCGCCTCATAGTCGATCCTTCGTGTATGGGTATGGGTAAGGCGAATGGCCAAACCATGCTGATAGTAAGATTGGGCGCGTGCCTGAATACTGCGGGCGATCGCTTAGCTGCATTTAGAAAATGCTGCGGTATAGTTACGCGAATGTATAATCTTTGTTTGATATAGACTAGATGCGGTTCTCTTTCGATGAGGGACATCAGAGCGAATGGAGCGGCAAATTCCATATGGTAATTGTTGGAATGGGCGATTCGTTTCGAAGGATTGGTATGGTGATTGCAAGTCTAGATTTGGATGGTAAAGCTGCTGCGGATGAGTTCGCCATCGCCGACAAGCCAAACATGCGAGTACAGTACTCACCATAGGATGCGAGTGTTAGTTTCACACAGCGATCGAATCGACAAGTCGTCGCAACCATCGTAACAGCACCATCTCCCACCGGCTATCCTCTACCCGCTACCTTCCACTCCACACTCTCTACTCGCCTACCACCCGTCCTAACAATCCTCATCCCTCCCCTCCACCCGTCAATACATCTCCTCTCCACTCTCCCCAAATCATCTCCACATCCCGACCTCTCACAGCCCACCTCCACCTCAACAACACCCAGCACTATACGCATAAACCCTAGCACTATTCCCATAAACGCCTTGCAGCGATATATGCACCGAACCGGCTAGCCTGATCCTTTCCCTCGTGTTTTCGTATGCAGGACGGACATATCCGCAAGGAACAGATTCCTTCATCTAAGAGTTTGCGCTACTGACGTGCAGCGCTTCTGGATATGCAGGAATACTGCAGCGAAGGAGCGTGTGTAACGTGGGAATGGAGGGTTTACCCGGTCGCTAAATGTCGAGGCGAGGTGTAGGGAGGTGAAGCGAGGGTGGATGATAGTAGAGTACAACGTGGATGATGTGATAGTTATGGTGTTAGTGTAAGCGAGGTGTATGTTGTGAGACATGTGGATATAGGAAATGACTTATCATGGAGTTGGCGGTCAACTAGAAGTGCATGTTTTCTCGGCGACATCTACCTGGTCCGGTCACGAGTACTCTTAATATGGGCGGATCAGTCAAGCGAGCGAGGATGCTACGCATTGCACGAAGAAAACATCAAATAGGTTTACAGCTTACATTCAAACGAGAACGTTCAAAGTGGGTAGCCTAACGTCACTGTATACCCTAGGATGATCAGCCTCTCTTCGAATAGAATGAAGAGATTGTTGAGATTTCGACATGAAAAGTAGAACACCAAGTCTTTCTTACTACCTTCACGATGTTTATGTTTGGCAGTGTATATCTCAGCAAGCGTATACGCGACTACTCTCCTTTCCTCCCACTTCGATAAGATCACAATGATGCTCCACTCCACGTCTATGCCCCTCAAAAGTCATTTCCAATCTAACAAGTCTGATCTTATTCTGCTGAAGCCAGTAGTGGCATTGCATACACTCAAGCTTCCCCTCATTCCTTTCCTACTTTCATTTTCTCTCGAGAAGATAAAAACATCAAAGGCCGATACGAAGAAAAACAGCTCATGATTCCCTTCAATATCCAACAAATAATCCGTCTCGCACGCCAATTGATTCTCGTGTCGAGACCACACAAATCCCCTGCGTATTGTAGCTTCAGATATCTCGGACCGAACAGCGTCGACGCGTCGACGCGACGGCGCGAATCGAGGGTGAGGACAAAAATCAGGAATCGAATTTCCCGATCTAATCAACACGCGATTGAGTATGCCATGCTATGCACATATGCGGCATGCGTTCGCATTCTGTAAAAAGGATTCGATTCGCTTACGGGAGACCGGACATGAGTGTCAAGAACGACCATCGTAGGATCAAAGGATCGGGCCTCATGCCGCGGAGAGACATTGTGATGCAAACATGATACGCAAGCCTAGGCGACTCGAAACCCCAGATTCGTAAAGACAACAGTATCAGAGTGCGGCGTCAACATCAACGGTTAGTAAAGAGCCCACATGATAGCACCAAGATGCTTGTATTGATTTTACTTTGAATAGTCTATGGGTATTAACGCCTTAGACATGGCTTCTAGATGTTGCCATCCAACATGCCCTTGCGCCTTCGCTCGACGCGCCCACGACCAGGCACAGTCACAGTCACAAACACAAGGCACAGATCAATCGGTGTGATAGGTACGGCGTGGTGACATGATCAGCGTCTAGAAGTCCTGGTCGTCGTTTCCAGCAATGATGACGTTGTTGACCTGTGCGTTGGTGTCAGTAGTTGTTTGCAACAAGGCCGTGATCCAGCGGTGAGGATAAACGGTGACACAAAGCGAAAAAAGGGAAGGGTGTGTTTGTTCGCGTGTAACGAGAACAATGCAGCCTGCATAAAGCGCACCCCCCGTGCGACGCTTTATCTTCGGCTTCCCCGCTTCCCCGGCCTTGCAATCGATCCAGAAGACGGACGCAAGGGAGGGAAAGTGAGCAAAGCGAGGTTGCACAGACGGGAGGGAAGCGGAAGGGATAGCGGGAAAGGGAGTCACACCAAGGGTGTGCGGTGCGACAAACGACAATTCGTTACGGAACAGGGGCGGGAAAGTTACGATACGTACCTTGAGTACCATACGGCACAGCTGTGTAGCGAGCAACAGTTGTTGCCGCTTCGAGATCAAGGGATCGATCACGAAGTGCTCCTTCATATCTGTGATAACGCCACGTTAGTACAATCTTCGGTAATTCAGCCACCAATGAGGCCCATGACGTTGTGCATAACAATGACAGCAAAGCAAAGGTCTCAGATGACTCCTGCTCATCTCCACTTGTAGTTGCGTTCATGCCAGCGCAGCAAGTGGCGTGGCGTGGGGTAATGCACCGTACCCCACGGGGGCATTGGATGCGGGAACTGAATGCGGGAACTGAATGCGGGAACTTGGATGTATCACGGGTCTCGGGTCTCCCGGAGATAGTCCGTACTGCAGCTATGCTTGATAGCGGTGAGGCAGCCGGTAATCATAGAGACAGCCGTGGGGAGATGGTTGGATAACAAAGAGCGAAGTGCACTTACCGTTGCTTCCCGTCTGCATGCAGTCAACACCTAACCTGGTGTTTCCCTCCTTGGCTTGTCGGGACTTGATGTTGGCGAGGGTTTCGATGGGGCTAAGACCGGAGTTCTCAGCCAGCGCCATGGGGACGGCGTCAAGGGCATCGGCGAATGCGCGCATCGCGTATTGCTCGAGGCCAGGGCTCTGCGAAGTGTTAGTTGTTGTTATCGCGGAGCTCCGTAACGCTTACCTTGACTGCGGCATCCTCAACTGCGAGCGAGCATGCTACTTCCGCGGCTCCTCCACCGTATACAATACGGTTGTCGCGCACCAGGTTTCGGACGACACAGAGGGCATCGTGTAGTGACCGCTTGGCCTCGTCGATGATCATCTTGTTGCTACCGCGAACGAAGACGGTGACAGCCCTTGTGTTGGCACACTCCTCGATTACCAGCATCTTGTCGCGGGTGGTTCCGAAAGTCAGTTCCCGGACAATACCAGCCTTTCCGAGCTTCTCTGCGCTGAGGTCCTCGAAACGGGGTACGATGCGTCCGTTGGTTGCGATGGCGATCAGCTCGATTTCTGGGCCTCCTACCCACCGTACAGCGGGGAGCTTGTTTGTGAGGAGAAGATGGTTGGCCTCGTCGTCGAAACCCCACTGACATATTACTACGTTGGCGCCGGTGTTCTTGATCTGCTCAATCATCTCGGTGAACTTGTTTGACTCGTAGTTTTGTAGCTTCTTGAACTCCTCTACGGTGGTAATGTCCAACTTGTGCTTGGTCTTGGGCTTCGGTGGCTCGAACGCGCATGTGAGGATGGCGAGTTTGGCGTCCTTGACCTCCGACGGCATCTGGGGATGCGAAAAGTCCTTGTCTATTATGACACCCTTGACAAGTAATGTGTCTTCGAGCGATCCACCGACCTTGCCGTCAACCTTGATGAGCTCGAAATCGACGTCTTTCCGCTCGAGATCTGCGACCGAAAGCACAGCATCTACGGCGATTTTGGCGAACTGGTCGTGCGCCTTGGAAACGATCTTGCTGCCCAAACTTGTCTTTGCGACCTTGAATAGCTCTTCGGTGTTGTCCTTGGAGAAGTGGATCTCGTCGCTGACCTCGTCGAGCTTGGCCACGGCAACCTCGCAAGCCTGGTCGTACCCGTCTGCTATCCTGATGGGGTGGATGCCCTTGTCGATAAGGTCTGCTGCCTGCTCGAGAAGCGCGCCCGCCAAGACTACGACACCAGTTGTTCCGTCACCAATCTCGTCGTCTTGTGATTTGGATAGTTCGACTAGTAGCTTCGCGACGTGGTTGGAGATTTCCATCTGGGAGAGAATGGTGGCGCCGTCGTTTGTGACTGTGATGTCTCCGTCGGGTGAAATCAGGATCTTGTCCAGTCCTCGGGGTCCCTAGTTTCATAAGTTTATGTCCTACTTCCTTCCACTAGAGCGGTGCTGCGTACCAGAGAGCTCTTGACGATGTTCGCGACCGTCTTGGCCGCGAGGATGTGGGACTTGACCGCATCGTTGCCGTGTTGCCTCTGCTTCTTGCCTTGACTGCCCCAGACATTAGCTGCTGCCTCTTACTGAGCCTTAAGCCCTTTCCATATCATTCCACGTACTCTCTGACAATGATGAATGGCCTGCCCGATTCATCCTTCATCACCTGCGCTATACCCCACTTTGTCAGTCGTGAATTCGCGGTCGATTCGTAGTAGATTCGGACGCATACCGTTGGAAAGGTCGACCTCTGTAATTATATAACGTTAGCGTATGCATCTCACTACTGAGGGTTTGGGAGTTCGGAGCTGTTGCTGCCCGCACTTACGCATCTTTGCGGTGTGAAAATGCCCGCTGAAGTAACAAATGCACGACTCCGAAGAAGTATCAAACTACAGGTACACACTAGGAGGGAGTCCCAGGTATGTTTGGTAGTGAGGGGTGGTGGGGTATAGCCAAACAGCTGCCATGTCGGTCTTGAAATTTCCCCAGAAGGGCTTGGCATCAGGGTGCACGGCCGCGAGTCGCGAACGCGCCGTCCGCCAGCTCCAACTCTCCGATCTGCCCTGACGCTTGCTGCCCCGAGCTGCCACCACACCCATCCCCAGCGCATCGCGGCCTTCCAATCGCGCTTGTACGAATCGCCTCAAGCTCCACGAAGATTGACGTCTCCGCCATATCCATTCTCCATTTCTAGCGACCGCGTTTCGACATGCCTCGTGAGTCGCGCCCGCCCGCCCAAACAACCACCATACGCGTAATATCCAGCTGCTAAGGTGCGCAGCTGCTCTTAGCGATCACGGGTCCTCGGACGCCGAAGACGTCCCCGCGCAGCCAAGAAAGGGAAAGGGAAAGCAGCCGGTGCAGGAGGATCCCATAGACGACGAAGAGGACGAGGATGACAGTGAGGTGGGAGAGGACGAGTACGCGCAAATTCATATGTACATGGATCGCATCGTGCTGACAATGCGACAGATACGTCGTTGAGGCGATTCACGGCCACAGATTCACAAAGGTGCGCGCAAACACCACCTCTTTCCCACGCGCAAACACTGACAACATCAGGGCGTCCTCCAATTCGACGTGAAATGGGAAGGCTACGACGACCCCAAGGACCGGACATGGGAGGCAGAGGAGAACATGTTCGTTGTGGCATTGCTCTGTACTAGGTTGAGACTGACAGTCGCAGGGAGGGAGCCATTGATGTGCTGAACGAGTACTTTAAGAAGATCGGAGGCCGACCACAACCCAAGGGCCAGAAGCGGAAGGGACGACCATCGACCGCCAGCATCAAATCCGAGTCTGGCACCCCGTCATCCTCCACGAAGCGCGCCAAGGCAGACAAGCCAGAGAAGAAAGTGGTAGAATGGAGCCCACCACCAGGCTCATGGGAACACGACGTCGACCACATCGACACGGTGGAGCAAACGAAGGACCCCAAGACGGGCCAACTGGAGAAGTTTGCATACTTGGTGTGGACAAATAAGCAAAAGACACAGCACCCTCTCAAGCACGTCTACCAAAAGTGTCCACAAAAAGTGCGTCAAAACATGTTTTCTGGATATCATTCACCATACTAACATCTCGCAGATGCTCGAATACTACGAAAGCCACCTAGTCTTCACCGAGAACGTGGACGAGCCTCTAAACGGTGACGACACCAACGACACAGTGATGAACGGCGACTAATCCGCTTAAGTCGAGTAGTACCCGAAACCGAAATTGCCGATCAAGATATTCCCTTCCGGTGAAGTTCGATTCGACTTCGCCCCGGCGATGCCATACGCGAAGATGCTACCCAAAAACTTCCGTTCCCCGACATGGTCACCCATCACACCTC
>Ga0265798_10007908_pt1 | contig 13671 bp, 14 predicted proteins | sample P3T30metagenome_FD_192430 | JGI IMG/M metagenome (GOLD analysis project Ga0265798, IMG submission 192430) | Plant litter microbial communities from East Loma Ridge, Irvine, California - P3 T30 | ecosystem: Environmental > Terrestrial > Plant litter > Unclassified | place: USA: California...
GGCGTTCGGGTCGACCGCGGCGTTGGGGTCGGCGGGCGTTTTGGCGGCAGTGAGGGGCGTGGTCGAGCGCAGCGACAGCGCCATCTGCTGCATGTGATAGTCGAAGATGTGATCGGCATCGTGCAGAGCGGTACGATAGGCAATGGCCGCCTGCGCGACGGCGGCGATCGTGATCGCGGCCAGCAGGAACCACAGCAGGCGGCCGCGCAGCGAGTGCGTGACCCGCATCTTCACTTCGGCACCATGTAGCCCACGCCGCGCACGTTTTGAATCAGGTCGCTGCCGAGCTTTTTGCGCAGGCCATGGATATACACTTCCACCGCGTTGCTGCTCACTTCATCGCGCCAGCTGTAGAGCTTTTCCTCGAGCTGCGGCCGCGACAGCACGGCGCCGGGCCGCGCCACCAGGGCTTCCAGCACCGCCCATTCGCGCGCCGACAACGACACCGAGGCGCCATCGACCAGCACTTCGCGCGTGGCCGGATTGATGGTGATGTTCTTGTATTCGAAGACCGGTTCGGCGCGGCCGGCAGCGCGGCGCAGCAACGCGCGCAGGCGCGCCAGCAGTTCATCGAGATCGTAGGGTTTGAGGACGTAATCGTCGGCGCCGGCGTCCAGCCCGGCGATGCGCTGGGCCACCGAATCGCGCGCGGTGGCAATCAACACCGGCGTGCGGTCCTTGCGGGCGCGCATGGCGCGCAGCACGTCGATGCCATCCTTGCGCGGCAGGCCCAGGTCGAGCAGCACCAGGTCGTAGTGCTGCGACTGGAGCAAGGCTGTATCGGCCATTTCGCCGTCCTTGACCCAGTCGACCGCGTAGTGCTCGGCCCGGAGCAGGTCAAGCACCACTTCACCGATCATCGTATCGTCTTCTACCAGCAGCAGGCGCATCGTCATTCCATTCTATGAACCGGTCTGGAGCTGCCGGGTATCAGCCGATCCGCACGGGAATGAAGATTCTGTCACCACCGCGCTGGATCAGCAAGGCCACCGACTTGCTGGCCTTGCCCACCATGTCGCGCACCTGGTCGACCGTGGTCACCGGGCGGCCATTCACCGACAGCAGTACGTCGCCTGGCTGCACGCCGGCCGTGGCCGCGGCGCCACCGGCGTCTTCAATCACGAGACCAGACGGGATGCCGGACTGGCGCCGCTCCATCGGGTCGAGCGGACGCAGGGCCAGGCCCAGCTTAGCGCTGTTGTTGGTGCTCGATGCACTGGCCAATTCCGCGGTCGCCGCCTTGTCGCTGGCGTTGCCCAGCACCGCGTTGAGGCGCACGATCTTCCCTTCGCGCCAGACATCCAGCGCGACCTTGTCACCCGGCTTGGCGATCGACAGCATCGCCGGCAAATCGCCGGATGCGACGATCGGCTGGCCGTTCAGTTTGCGCACCACGTCGCCCGACTTGATGCCGGCGCGGTCGGCGGCGCCATTCTTCTCGACGTTCGACACCAGCGCGCCTTCAGGCGACTCGAGCTTGAACGAATCGGCAAAGCCCTGATTGACTTCCTGGACCGTTACGCCCAGCTTGGCATGCTGCACCTTGCCGGTCGCGACGATCTGGTCCTTGATGCCGGCCGCGACGTCGATCGGAATCGCAAACGACAGGCCCTGGTAGCCACCGGTCTGGCTGTAGATCTGCGAATTGATGCCGACCACTTCGCCGCGGGTGTTAAACAATGGACCGCCCGAGTTGCCGGGGTTGACGGCCACGTCGGTCTGGATGAACGGCACGCTGTCGTCACCCGGCAGCGAGCGGCCTTTGGCGCTGACCACGCCGGCGGTCACGGTGCTGTCAAGGCCATACGGCGAACCGATCGCCAGCACCCATTCGCCCACTTGCAGCGTCTTCGAATTGCCGATCGGGACCACCGGGAGGTTGTGCGCTTCGATCTTCAGCACGGCGACGTCGGTCTTCGGATCGGAGCCGAGCACTTTGGCCTTGAATTCGCGGCGGTCCTGCAGTTTCACAGTGACCTCGTTCGCGTCGCGCACCACGTGCGCGTTGGTGAGGATGACGCCGTCCGGGCTCACGATGAATCCGGAACCAGCGCCAAAAACGGTACCGCCACCCTGCCCGCCATGCGGATTCTGCGGGGTCTGGAAGCGGCGGAAAAATTCGGAAAACGGATCGTTGTCATCCTGGTCGTCATCCGCGCTTGGCGTGCGCATGGCGGCGCCGCCTTTCGCGGTGGCGACGACGCGGATATTGACGACGGCCTTGCCGTTGTGCGCCACGATCTGGGTAAAGTCGGGCAGCGCCATCGCCTGCTGCGTACCCGGCGCCACGGTCGTGGCAGGTGCGGTGAGGGTGGCTGGCGCGGCCGCGCGCACGACGGTTTCCGCCGAGACTGCGCTTTCATGATTGACCGCGATCGCACCAACAGCGCCACCGATGACGCCTGCCGCGCACAGGGCAACCGTTAGGCTTTTTGCCGTGATACCGTGAACTTCGTTAGCCATTGCTGTACTCCTGATGGAAAGGGGGATTCGATGGTTGTATCTTGCGCTGTGCTTCTTAAAACATGCTTAACTGTTGTGGCCCAACTGCGTTTGCAACACGGCGCCGATCAGTGAAGCAGGCGCAAAAAAAGGCGCCCTAAAACAGGCGCCTTTCTCACTTCAAACAACTACTGATTTACGCGGCTTGACGCTGCTCCAGCGCCTGCACATTTTCGCCACCGTCGATGACGATACGGCGTGGCTTGAGTGCTTCAGGCACTTCACGCACCAGGTCGATGGTCAGCATGCCGTTGTCGAACGATGCCGTGGTGACCTTGACGTGGTTAGCCAGCTGGAAGCGCTGTTCGAAATCGCGCGCTGCAATCCCGCGGTGCAGGAAGGTGCGCTGCGTGTCGTCTTTTTGCTTCCGGCCAGTTACTTGCAGCGAATCGCGCTCGGCGACGATTTCAACTTCGGAACGGTCGAAACCGGCAATCGCCATCACGATGCGGTACTTGTCTTCGCTGACAAGTTCAATGTTGTACGGTGGGTAGCTCGGCTGCGAATCGGCGCGCTGCTCGAGCAAACTGGCCAGGCGGTCGAAGCCGATGGCGGAACGGTACAGGGGGGTGAGATCGTAGGTAGTACGCATGATAAATATCCTTGTGTAAGTTAAGCGATAGGTTGACGGACCTCCGTGGAGCATCCGTTGAATCCAATCTAATGCCACCCCAATGCATTTTCAAGCCTGACAAACCACGGTTTTTGCATGAAAAATCAAAATTTTATTGCCCCTACAAACCGACACAATCGGCCCCATGGGCGCATGCTAAACTCATAAATACCCCCACTCTGACCACAAGAAACCTTCACGATGACTGCTTCTTCTTTTTTGATCCGCTCCGCTGTCGCCCTCGCCTTTGCCGCCACCCTCTCCGCTCCCATCCACGCCGCCACGCCCGAAGTAGGCACCCAGCCCTACCCTGGCACGCTGGTGCTGAACGTCGACGCGACCGACCTGTCGCAGCAAATTTTCCGCATCCGCATGAGCATCCCGGTCCAGCCCGGACCGCTGACGCTGCTCTACCCGCAGTGGCTGCCAGGTAACCACGGCCCCAGCGGCCCGCTGACGCAGCTGGCCGGCCTGAAGCTGACCGCCAACGGCAAGCCAGTGGTGTGGACGCGCGACCTGGTCAATGTGTACGCTTTCCACATGACCGTCCCTGAAGGCGCGACCACGCTGGAAGCCGAATACCAGTACCTGTCGCCGCTCGACGCTTCGCAAGGGCGCACCACGATGACCGACGATATCCTCGGCGTGCAGTGGATCTCGATGGCGCTCTACCCGGCCGGCTACAACCAGAGCAAGATCACGTTCCAGCCAAACCTGGTCCTGCCAGCCGGCTGGAAATTCGGCACCGCGCTCGAAACCGATAAAACCGAAGGCGATACCATCCATTTCAAACCGGTCGACCTGCGCAACCTGGTCGATTCGCCGCTGTTTGCCGGCCGCTACTTCAAGCGCATCGACCTGGCGCCTGGCGCGAAAGTACCGGTGAATATCAATATCGTGGCGGACAACGCCGAAGAACTCGAGGCCACGCCGGAGCAGATCGAGGTGCACCGCAAAATGGTCCAGCAAGCCATCAAACTGTTCGGCTCACAGCATTACGATCACTACGATTTCCTCTTTTCCATTTCGGATGAGTTCAGCGGGATTGGACTGGAACATCACCAGTCGAGCGAAAATGGCGTCAAGACCGGCTACTTCAAGGAGTGGAAAAAGAACGAAGCAGGCCGCGACCTGCTGGCGCACGAATACACCCACTCGTGGGATGGCAAATTCCGCCGGCCGGCCGGCCAGGACGTACCGAACCTGAACACGCCGCTGCAGAACAGCCTCTTGTGGGTGTATGAAGGCCAGACGCAGTACTGGGGCAACGTCCTGGCCACCCGTTCCGGCCTGATTTCGCCAGCCGTCACGCGTGACAAGATGGCGGCCACCGCGGCCCACTACGATAATGTGCGCGGCCGCGACTGGCGCGCGATGCAGGATACCGTCAACGATCCGATCATCAACGCCCGTCGCCCGCTCGGCTGGGCCAACTGGCAGCGCGCCGAAGATTATTACAACGAGGGCATGCTGATCTGGCTGGACGTCGACACGCGCATCCGCGAACTGTCTGGCGAAAAGCGTTCGCTGAACGATTTCGCGCACAGCTTCTTCAGCGTCAACGACGGCAGCCACACCCCGGCGCATTACACGTTCGACGATGTCGTCAGCTACCTGAACAAGGTGCAGCCATACGACTGGGCCACGTTCCTGCGCACCCGCGTGGAAGACATCCAGACCAAAGCACCGCTCGATGGACTGGCGCGCGCCGGCTGGAAACTGGTCTACACCGACACCCCGAGCGACGTCTGGAAAAGCGGCGAAGAACGCAGCAAATCCACCGACTTCAGCTACTCGCTGGGCATGACTGTCAAGGCTGACGGTGGCATTACCAACGTGGAATGGGATGGCCTCGCGTTCAAGGCCGGCCTGGCCGCCAACAGCAGCATCGTCGCCATCAACAACAAGGCCTACAAGCCGGAACTGCTCAAGACTGCCATCAAGGACGCGAAGACCGGCAAGGCGCCAATCACGCTGCTGGTGAAAAAAGGCCCGGTGTACCGCACCGTGGCGCTGGACTACCACGATGGCCTGCGCTACCCGCACCTGGAACGCATCCCGGGCACGAAGGACCGCCTGGAAGCCATCCTGAAGCCGCTGAAGTAAGCTCACGTATCAAGCGGAAATGTGAACCGGTGCCGTTTGCGCTAGACTGGATGCCATGACTACCGATACCGACATCCAGCTGAGTGGCCCATTCAAGGCCAGCGACAGCACCGGCCGTTCCCACGACGTCAAAGGCATCCGCATTTTCGACGAGGGCTACGGGATTATTGATGTGTACGTGGATTTTGCCGCCACCATCGACGGTGGCCTGTACAAGGATACCGTCCTTGCCAAGGCCATCATCGACCAGCTGCGCAAGCTGGGTTACAAGGGTCCCGATTTCGGCCCGAGCGATCCCGGCCTGCAGGAGCGCAACCTGATCGTGCTCGAAGCGCCGGAAGAGTTCGCCGCATTTGCGAAAAGTAAAGGCTGGAAAAACCTCGCCGAAGAATTCGACGACGAGTAAGCAGCATCACCGCGTAATGCAAATCGAACGGCATCGCCGGCCCTGGCCAGCGATGCCGTTCACGCTTTCTGCGCCAGCGGCATGCCTGCCAGTTGCGGCTCGAACGCGGTATCGACTACCTCATCATCGACATACGCATCCTGTCCATCGAGGATATGGTGCATGCGGTCCTGGTCGACCGCCCCCACCCAGCGCGCAATGGCCAGCGTGCCAACCGCATTGCCGATCGTATTCGTAATCGCGCGCGCCTCGGACATGAAGCGGTCCACACCCAGCAGCAGCACCATGCCTGCCACCGGAATCTTGCCCATCGACGCCAGCGTGGCAGCCAGCGTGATGAAGCCGGAACCGGTCACGCCAGCCGAACCTTTCGACGTCACCATCAGCACGCCCAGCACGACCAGCTGGTCAGCGAACGTCAGCGGTGTGTTGGTGGCCTGCGCAATGAAGATCGCCGCCATCGTGTAGTAGATGCACTGGCCGTCCGGATTGAACGTCACGCCGGCGGGAATCACGAGACCCACTACCGGTTTCGACACGCCGAGGTGTTCCAGCTTGCGCATCAGTTGCGGCACCACCGACTCCGATGAACTGGTGCCGAGCACCGTGAAGATTTCATCCTTGATGTAGCGAAGGAATTTCCACAGGCTGAAGCCGCACACGCGCGCCACCACGCCCAGCACGACAAACACGAACACGACGCAGGTGATGTACATGCAACCCATCAGCTGGCCGAGCGACAGCAGCGACGCCACGCCATATTTGCCCACCGTGAAAGCGATCGCCCCAAACGCGGCAATCGGTGCGATGCGCATGATCATGCCCACCACCACGAACATGCCGGTGCTGAAGGCTTCGAGCACATCGATCACGGGCTTGGCGCGCCGCCCCATGTGCGACAGCGCGATGCCGAACATGGTGGCAAACACGAGGATCTGCAGGATGTCGTTCTTGCCCAGCGCATCGACGACGCTGGTGGGCACCATATTGAGCAGGAAGTCGATGAAGCCGGTGGACTTGGCGGCCGCCGCCGTGTAGCTCTTGATGCTGCCGGTGTCGAGCGTGTGGACGTCGACATTCATGCCGGCGCCCGGCTGGAACACGTTCACGACCAGGAGCCCCAGCCCCAGCGCGAACGTCGACATCACCTCGAAGTACAGCAGCGCGCGCACGCCCACGCGGCCGAGCTCCTTCATGCTTTCCATGCGCGCGATGCCCAGCACGACCATCGCAAAGATGACCGGTGCGAACACCATCTTGATCAGGCGGATGAAGACGTCGCCCAAGGGTTTGAGGTCGGTGCCGAGTTGCGGATAAAAAAAGCCGAGGACGCCGCCGGCAACAACGCCGATCAGCACCTGGACGTACAGCTTGCCAAAGAAATGCCTGGTCATGATGGTCTCCTTGATGGATGCTGCGGGCGCCGCTCCCGCTCTGTGGCGGGATGTCAGTGGCGCTCCGGAGTGGGTCAGGCGGCAGCGCGCTCCTCGCGGGCAGCCAGCGATTGACACACCGCTTCGGTCACCTGCGCCGTGGTGGCGGTGCCGCCCAGGTCACGCGTGTGCAGCGATGGCGTGCGCGTGACCTGTTCGATGGCCTGCATTAATGTGGCGGCGGCAGCCGTCTCGCCCAGGTGCTCAAGCAGCATAACGGCAGACCAGAACGTACCGACCGGATTGGCGAGGCCCTTCCCCATGATGTCGAAGGCCGAGCCGTGGATCGGTTCGAACATCGACGGATAACGCCGCTCGGGATCAATATTGCCGGTCGGCGCGATGCCGAGGCTGCCCGCCAGCGCGGCTGCAAGGTCACTGAGAATGTCGGCGTGCAGGTTGGTGGCAACGATGGTGTCGAGGGTGGCGGGACGGTTGACCATGCGCGCGGTGGCGGCGTCGACCAGCTCCTTGTCCCATTTCACGTCGGGGAACTCTTGCGCCACCTGCACCGCGATCTCGTCCCACATCACCATCGCGTGGCGCTGGGCATTGCTCTTGGTGACCACGGTGAGCAGCTTGCGCGGACGCGACTGGGCCAGTTTGAAGGCGTAGCGCAGGATGCGTTCGACGCCGACGCGCGTCATGATGCTGACATCGGTGGCCGCTTCGATCGGATGGCCCTGGTGCACACGCCCACCCACGCCCGAATACTCGCCTTCCGAATTTTCCCGCACGATGACCCAGTCGAGGTCGTTCGGGCCGCAGCGTTTCAAAGGCCCGTCGATGCCAGGCAAGATGCGCGTTGGACGCACGTTGGCGTACTGGTCGAAACCCTGGCAGATCTTCAAACGCAGGCCCCACAGCGTGATGTGGTCGGGGATATCCGGGTCGCCCGCCGAGCCGAACAGGATGGCGTCCTTGCCGCGCAAGGCGTCAAGGCCATCGGCCGGCATCATGACGCCGTGCTGGCGGTAGTAGTCTCCGCCCCAGTCGAAGTTTTCGAAGTCGAAAGCGAAGGTCTTGCTCGCGGCGGCCAGTGCGGCCAGGACCTGCTGGCCGGCTGGCACGACTTCCTTGCCGATGCCGTCGCCGGGAATGGTCGCGATGCTGTAGGTTTTCATGGTGCGTCTCCTGGTGGGTATGGCAACCACTCTAGCCGCTGGCGCGGCCCGCGCACCGGCGTTAAACTCACACCATTGTTAACTTCAATTCAACAGTGTCCATGAGCACAGGCATCCAGCCATCCGAACTGGCGTTTTTTGCCAGCCTGGCCGCCTGCGGCAGCCTGAGCGCTGCCGCGCGCGAGCTTGGCATCACCACGCCGGCAGTCAGCAAACGGCTGGCGCAGATGGAAGCGCGCGCCGGCATCGCGCTGGTCAACCGCACCACCCGCCGCATGAGCCTGACACCCGAAGGTGAAGTGCTGTTCGAGCACGCGCGCCGCATCCTCGGCGACATCGCCGAACTGGACCAGCTGCTGACGATGTCGAAGGGCCAGCCAAAGGGGCAACTGCGCGTGAATGCCACGCTCGGCTTCGGGCGGCTGCATGTGGCGCCCGCCATTTCACAATACGTGCTGGCGTATCCGGAAGTCGATGTGCAATTGCAGCTGTCGGTCAATCCGCCTGCGCTGCTGGACGACCAGTTCGATGTCTGCATCCGCTTCGGCGCGCCGGCTGACGCGCGCGTCATCGCCAAACGCCTGGCCAGCAACCGGCGCCTGCTGTGCGCGGCACCAGCCTACCTGGCAAAGCACGGCACGCCGGCGGTCCCGGCCGACCTGGCGCGGCACAACTGCATCTGCATCCGCCAGGGCGACGAAGCGTACGGCAGCTGGCGCCTGGCGCCATTAACGGATGCAACCAGTGCGCCGGAAACGGTCAAGGTGCACGGCAACCTGACCACCAACGATGGCGAAATTGCGGTCAACTGGGCATTGGCCGGGCACGGCATCCTGATGCGCGCCGAGTGGGACATCGAGCGCTACCTGGACAGCGGCCGGCTGGTGCAGGTGCTGGCGCAATACCGCACGCCGGACGCCGATATCTACGCGGTGTATCCGCAGCGCGACCAATTATCTGCGCGGGTGCGGACGTTCGTGGCGTTTCTGGGGGAGGCGTTCGGGCGGTTTGATTAAGCAGACCAGCGTTGAGCAGACCAGCGCAACGAGGACAAGGAACGCCACAAGGCCAGAAAATGTCGCAAGGCGGCATCGAATTCAGATGGCCAGCGGCGAGTCGGCCCATTGACGCAACAACGTCGCCGGATCATCGAAGATGGCAGCCGCTTCGGACAAAGCTGCATCGTCCCAGTACCCGCCGCAGCGCACTGCAATGCACTTGACGCCGGCGGCCTTGGCTGCCGCGATATCGTAGGGAGTGTCACCAATCATCACCGCTTCCGAGGGTTCGAAGCCGGCCTTGCGCAAGGCAACTTCGATGATGTCACCGTCAGGTTTGGACTCCTTTATCTCATCAGAAGAGACCGCCGTGTCGAGCAGGTCCGTCAGGCCAGCCTGCGCGAGTAAAGCCGGCAGCTCTTCTCCACTGGATGAAGCAATCACCAGGCGCAGGCCTTCGGACTTCATGCGTTGCACCAGGAGCCGGGCACCAGGTGTAGGGACCAGGTTCGGAATAAAGCTGTTCAGCAACAACTGTGCGCGGTCTTTGGTAATCTGTTTCGCGAGAGCTGAATCCGACTCGATGCCGAGTACGTCGTCGAAAACCTTGTCCGATCCCTTGCCGATGACACTCCGTATCTGCTCGTAACTAACATGGCGACCATGGCGTTGAAGGGTCTGAATCCACGCTTGCGTATGTGCATCATTGCTGTCGATGAGCGTGCCGTCGATGTCAAACAAGACAGCTTTTAGTGCGATTTTATTCATCATATAGGCTTGATAGAAAAGGAACTTCTCCGGTAAATTTAGTCGTTACTGTTCAGCCTTATTGATCGAAGTCATCCATCGTTCGTATCGAAAACAGCGATTCCGCCTCGATTGTCCTGGGGGATGAAGCGTCGATCCGAACCGGGCAACGTACGCACTTCCAATCCGTTTAGCCACCGGGCAAATGGCATGATCGAATCGCCAGGAAACGCCTGGCGCAGCGCCTGCAGGCACAGTGTGCCTTTGCTTGCGCAGTTTGGTCGCGCTGTTGATGAGCGGAAATATTTCTCCTGATTGCAATGCACAGCGCAAGCAGCGTCAGGCTGTAATCGACCTCATCGCAGTCCATACAGGTGGTCAACACCCGTGTGACAGAAATGCGCAAAGGATAAAAATAGGGAACCCGGAATTGGTGTCGGGAAGAAAGGGGGGCTGGACGGCCGCGCGTCAGGTTTTTGCGATCATGCGCGTGATAGCGGCTGGCGCAATCCGCATCAGAAGTGGCAACATCCGTACTGGTCCAGGCAGAGCCAGCGGCCGGCGCTTTGCAAGCGCTTCAAGCGTGACTTGCGCTACCTCGGCGGTCGACATTTTCTTCCCCGTGGCACCGGCATTCATGGGTGTATCGGTCATGGCCGGCATCAGCTCGAGAACATGTGTGCTCCTGGGAGCGAGCTGGCGTCGCAATGCGTCTGCAAACGCGTGCAGTCCTGCCTTTACCGCGCCATAGGTCGGTGCACGGGTAGGCGACACCAGCGCGAAGCCGGAGGTAACAAACACAATCGCCGTCAGCGTTGGCCAACGCAACAGCACTTCTCCCGTCAACTGGATGGGCGCGGTCAGATTCAACGCGATCTCCTCTTCCAGTGCGAAAGTGGCATCGACATCAGCAGCAAAGTCACGTTCGACGAAGGTGCCTGCGTTATTGACCAATACGTCGATCCGGCCGAATCGATCGGCAACTGTTTGCAGCATGCCAGTGCGCGCTACAACGTCCGTTACGTCGGCTTGTATTGCCAGCGCCTGTGGAAAACGTTCAGTGAAACACGCGAGCTTTGGCGCCGAGCGACCGCATACAGCCACCTGGGCGCCATGGTCGATGAATGCCTGGGCCAAACCAAGGCCAATACCGGAAGTACCACCTGTAATCAAGATCACTTGCTGCGTCATGAACCATGCACTCCTGTCGGCCGAAGGGATAAGATGCTCTCTAACAGTTAGCTACTGTGTAGCCGAAACCATCTGACGCCAAGGAGGCACTATTTTGAAACCAAGTTCCCTTGAGGTGACTGCACCGTGCGCACGCCTGACCTGCGCGCTGGCTCGGATCGGCGACAAATGGACAGTGCAAATTGTCATGCAATTGGAAGCCGGACCGCAACGCTTCAGCACGTTGCGACGTGCTATCGCGGGCATCTCACAGAAAATGCTTGCACAAACGTTGAAAGGGCTTGAGCGCGACGGCTTCGTCAAACGCACCGTGTACCCGACCAAGCCACCAAGCGTCGATTATGTGCTGACTGAGCTAGGCTGCGAAATGGTCGTGCCCGTCAAATTGCTCGGCACTTGGGTGAATACCAATCTTGACCGAATCGACAGCGCCCGCCAGCACTTCGACATGCAGCGAATCGCGGCTGACAGTTCTCCGAACTTGCCAAAAACTCCATAAGAGGTCAAAACAAAATGCGGGAAAGGCCCGGGATATTCATAAAACGGATGCCTTCGGTGGTTTAGTACTCGCCACGCCCCCGCGCTAACGCATTTATCGATTTCTGCTTGTGACCAAATCGGCCGGTCGCTGTCAGGCCGGTTTCGACCCATAGCAGACGGTCGCATCGGCGGGATCTTTTCGATGCGTTGCTGCATGATCAGTGCTGCGAAGATTCCTTAATCTCTTCACGAAAAAAAACCCGCTCTCGACGGGTCAACTGATTGCTGTGATTAAAGTCTAACATTAGACAAGTGGATTCGCTGCGTTCATGCAAGTCGAACCGCCGTTTCTTGGCGGTCCGTTACACGTGTCCGGCCATTCAAGGGACAGTATCACTCTTTTGGTACATGACCCGGCCCAACCGCCGGTGCCCCTTCGGCCATATCAAATGACTGTGAGATCAGTAGGGTGTCTTCGTATAAGCGAAGGTAGTTAATCTTGCCGCTGCCAACCTTAAGATGAAGAGTAATCGGCGTGTCGAACGACTTGCCACTTTGTGCGATGACATGCGAGAACGTCCCTGTGATAAAGACATTGCTGCCATCCGACACGATATCGTCAATTTTTGCCGCACTCTTTCCTTCGACATAGTAAGGCCACATCACCGCAAAAAATTCCGGCGCCTGACTTCCTTTGGTGCGCCGTCCAGTCCAGGGCAACGCACTTGATCCAGGCACAAACCAATCGATCTCATCGGCAAAGAGCTCCTTCATGCTTTCCAGGTCTTTGCCGCCAATGCACTGCAACAGCTTGGCAGCGACACTCCTGGCATCGTTCGGAATAGTGCTTTCCGTGGGCTCTACCAGCAGCCGTTCAAGCCGAACACTGGCAAAACGCCAGCGTCCGGAATCTTTTCTGTAGGTATCATAATAAATCCCCCATCCATGAAGGATCGTTAGCGGGCTGCCATCGGGAAACACCAGGCGATCGGAAATCGTCCAGGTCCCCTGTGCACTCTCGGGGCTTAGTATCTGAATCTCCGGTGCATGCACTTGATGGACGGACACGAGAGGTTCCATCAACTGCTGCAGGCCTTCGACAAATGCATGAGCCGAGCCAAATTGCTTCGTGTCGTTGGCTCCGCCCGGTGCACCGGCAATCTCAATTCTTGCATCAAGCGCAAAGTTTGCTTCGAGCTCTTTCCAGTTTTTTTGGTCGATAAGCCGGCAGTAGCGGGCTTTGAGTTGCTTGATGTCTTCAATGTCATTGAGTTGTTCAAGTGTCCGGTTAAACATTAGTTTCTCTTCAGTGGTTACGTTTAACTTAGAGGTATGGCACTGGCGTCGTGGCGTGGCGTTGCAGTGCGGCGTAAATCGATTGAGCGGCCCAGCACCGCTTTCTGAATCATCTGAGGCGACCGCTCGTACAGTGCACCCATGCGGATCTTGTTTGTCATGAACGGACCTCGACGAAGGCCTGCAACTGCGGGTCACGGATCTCCAGTACATCAAACACGCCAAGCACGCGAAGCTCAGGCAGTGCCGCCTCGATGTCACTCAGAAATCCTTGTCTCGCGCTCAGCTGACGGCCGGGTCGCAACGGGCCGCAGCCTCTGCCAGGAACACAAAAACTATTGTAGGGATAACATTACATATATACTAGTACCTACCAAAAGGTAAGTAAGGAAAAAAATGGAATCGATTTGTGGTTTAGACGTCGCGATGCATTACGTTGGTGGGAAATGGAAGGCGGTTCTACTTTTTCATCTGCATGGTTCGCCACGGAGGTTTGGTGAGCTCAAGCGATTGGTGGGCGGTATTAGCGAGAAGGTGCTGATCCAGCAATTACGCGACCTGACATCGGATGGCATCGTAACGCGGCACGATTTTAAGGAGGTACCGCCTAGAGTCGAGTATGCGATCACCGATTTCGGGCGCACCCTCGCGTTAGTGCTGCAGCCCCTGTGTGACTGGGGCAATATCAACCGCGCGCGATGCGTGGCGTTGGCGGGATGAGCCCGCATCGACTGGAGAGAGACCGTAGTTTGCCTGCACACGAGGCAACACAGGG
>Ga0265798_10007909_pt1 | contig 13671 bp, 11 predicted proteins | sample P3T30metagenome_FD_192430 | JGI IMG/M metagenome (GOLD analysis project Ga0265798, IMG submission 192430) | Plant litter microbial communities from East Loma Ridge, Irvine, California - P3 T30 | ecosystem: Environmental > Terrestrial > Plant litter > Unclassified | place: USA: California...
ACGGCCTGCGTGCGTGCGGCCAGGCCGTCGATTTCCTCGTCGTCCAGGATATACGGCGGCATCAGGTAAACGGTCGGGCCGATCGGCCGCAGCAGCAGTTCCTGCCGGGTGGCGTTGGCGAAGAAGCGGCGCGAGAATGCCTTGTCGGCGCCGACCGCGTCGAAGGCCCAGATCATGCCGCGGTTGCGCAGGTTCGCCACCCGCGGGTGATCGGCCAGCGGCGCCAGCGCCGCGCTCATCTTCGCCGCCCGCGCGCGGTTCGCTTCCAGCACGTTGTCTTCCTCGAAGATATCGAGCGTGGCCAGCGCGGCACGGCAGGCCAGCGGATTGCCGGTATAGGAATGCGAGTGCAGGAACCCGCGCGTGATGTCGGTGCTGTAGAACGCCTGGTAGATCTCTTCCCTGGTCAGCACCAGCGACAGCGGCAGGTAGCCGCCGCTGATGCCTTTCGACAGCGTGACGAAGTCCGGCCAGACGCCGGCCTGCTCGCAGGCGAAGAAGGTGCCGGTGCGGCCGCAGCCGACCGCGATCTCGTCGAGGATCAGGTGCACGCCATGCCGGTCGCACAGTGCGCGCACCAGCTGCAGGTACAGCGGATCGTGCATGGCCATGCCGGCGGCGCACTGCACCAGCGGTTCGACGATGATCGCGGCGATGCTGCCGGCTTTCGCCTCGAACAGGCGCTGCACGTCGGCCGCTGCGCGGCGCGCCACGTCCTGCGCGGTTTCGCCGTCGCGGGCCTGGCGCGCATCCGGCGACATCACGGTCTGCGTGGCACGCAGCAGCGGGCCGTAGGCATCCTTGAACAGCGCCACGTCGGTCACGGCCAGCGCGCCGATCGTTTCGCCGTGATAACTGCCCTGCAGGCAGACGAACTCCTGCTTTTCGCTGCGCCCCGCATTGCGCCACGCATGAAAACTCATCTTCAGCGCGATCTCGACGGCCGAGGCGCCGTCCGACGCGTAGAACGCGTGGCCCAGCGTGCCGCCCGTCAGCGCCGACAGCCGCTCCGACAGCCGGATCACCGGCTCGTGCGTAAACCCGGCCAGCATCGCGTGTTCCAGCTTGTCGAGCTGGTCGCGCAGCGCCGCGTTGATGCGCGGGTTGGCGTGGCCGAACAGGTTGACCCACCACGAACTGATCGCGTCGAGGTAACGGCGGCCGTCGTGGTCGTACAGCCAGGCCCCGCGGCCGTGGCTGACGGGAATCAGCGGCACATTCTCATGGTGCTGCATCTGGGTGCACGGGTGCCACACGCTTTTGAGGCTGCGCGACACCCAGTCGCTGCTGTCGTTATCGATACGATTCGTCAAAACTCGAACTCCAAAATCAGGTGAGCCAGGAAGGCTTGCGCTTGTCGAGGAACGCGGCCACGCCTTCGCGGCCTTCGCCGGAGGCGCGGATCTGCGCGATGCGGTGCGCGGTATCGGCGATCAGCGTATCGGTGACGGGCTCGCCGGCGATCTCGCGCACCAGCGCCTTGGCCTGGCGCACCGCGTTCGGGCTGTTGGCGGCGAGCGCGCTGGCGATCGCATCGACCTGGCCGTCCAGCGTGGCAGCGGTGGCAAGTTCGTGCACGAGGCCGATGCGCAGCGCCTCCCTGGCATTGAAACGTTCGGCGGTGAGGAAGTAACGCCGCGCGGCATTTTCCCCCATCGCCTTGATGACATACGGCGAGATGGTGGCCGGGATCAGGCCCAGCTTCACCTCGCTGAGGCAGAAGTGCGCGTCGTCGGCAGCGATCGCGATGTCGCAGGCCGCCACCAGGCCCACGCCGCCGCCGAAGCAGTCGCCATGCACCTTGGCCACCACCGGCTTCGGGCAGGCATAGATAATGCGCAGCATGTTCGCCAGCTGCATGGCGTCGGCGCGGTTCTCGTCTTCCGAGTAGCCGGCCATTTTCTTCATCCAGTTCAGGTCCGCGCCGGCGCAGTATGCCGTGCCGCTGGCGGCCAGCACGATCGCGCGGATGCCGTCGATCTGGCCCAGCGACGTGAAGGCCGCCGTCAGCTCGGCGATCGCCTGTTCGTCGAACGCGTTGCGCACTGCCGGGCGGTTCAGCGTGATGGTGGCGACCGTGCCGGCCGTGTCGATGGTGAGGGTGTCGTAGTCCATGTTTGTCCTGGTTGGCGCGATTACATGCGGAAGACACCGAACTTCGTGTCCGGAATCGGCGCGTTCAGCGCCGCCGAGAGGCCCAGCCCGAGCACCATGCGGGTATCGGCCGGGTCGATGATGCCATCGTCCCACAGCCGCGCGCTGGCATAGTACGGGTGGCCCTGATGTTCGTACTGCTCCTTGATCGGCTGCTTGAACGCGGCTTCCTCGTCCTGCGACCACTGGCCGCCCTTGCCCTCGATGCCGTCGCGTTTCACGGTCGCCAGCACCGAGGCGGCCTGCTCGCCCCCCATGACGGAGATGCGCGCGTTCGGCCACATCCACAGGAAGCGGGGAGAAAAGGCGCGGCCGCACATGCCGTAGTTGCCGGCGCCGAAACTGCCGCCGATGATGACGGTGAATTTCGGCACCGCGGCGGTCGCCACGGCGGTGACCATCTTGGCGCCGTTGCGGGCGATGCCCTCGTTTTCGTACTTGCGGCCCACCATGAATCCGGTGATGTTCTGCAGGAACACCAGCGGGATTTTTCTCTGGCAGCACAGCTCGATGAAGTGCGTGCCCTTCAGCGCCGATTCCGAGAACAGGATGCCGTTGTTGGCGATGATCCCCACCTGCATGCCGTGGATGTGGGCGAAGCCGCACACCAGCGTGGTGCCGTAGCGTGCCTTGAACTCGTCGAACGCGCTGGCGTCGACGATGCGGGCGATCACCTCGCGGATATCGAAGGGCTTGCGCGTGTCGACGGGGATCACGCCATACAGCTCTTCCGGGGCGTACTTCGGCTCGACGGTTTCGCGCGTGGCCGGATGCGGCTTGCTGCGGTTCAGGTGCGAGACGATATTGCGGGCCAGGGACAGCGCGTGGGTATCGTTCTGCGCCAGGTGGTCGGCCACGCCGGACAGGCGCGTGTGCACGTCGCCGCCGCCCAGGTCCTCGCTGGACACCACTTCGCCGGTGGCCGCCTTCACCAGCGGCGGGCCGCCGAGGAAGATCGTGCCCTGTTCCTTGACGATGATCGATTCGTCGCTCATCGCCGGCACATACGCGCCGCCGGCCGTGCAGGAACCCATCACCACGGCGATCTGCGGAATGCCCTGCGCCGACAGGTTGGCCTGGTTGTAGAAGATGCGGCCGAAGTGGTCGCGGTCCGGAAAAACCTCGTCCTGGTTCGGCAGGTTGGCGCCGCCGGAATCGACCAGGTAGATGCACGGCAGCCTGTTCTGCTCCGCGATCTCCTGCGCGCGCAAATGCTTCTTGACCGTGACCGGGTAATACGTGCCGCCCTTGACCGTGGCGTCGTTGCAGACGATGACGCATTCCTGCCCCGACACGCGGCCGATGCCGGTGATGATGCCGGCCGAGGGCGCGGCGTCGCTGCCGTTCGCGTCCTTGTACATCGCATGGGCGGCCAGCTGCGAGAATTCGAGGAACGGCGTGCCGGGATCGAGCAGCATGCGCACGCGCTCGCGCGGCAGCAGCTTGCCGCGCGCGGTGTGCTTCGCGCTGGCCGCTTCGCCGCCGCCCTCGGCCACTTTCGCGACGCGGGCGCGCAGGTCGTCCACCAGCGCCCCCATGGCGGCGGCGTTGGCGCGAAAGTCTTCGCTGCGCGGATTGAGTTTGCTGTCGATGTACGGCATGCGGTGTCCCCTTTATTCTTTGGTCGGAAAATCTCCGTCGACGTAGAACCAGCGCGGTGCGCCGCCCAGGGCCGGATCCGGCTCGCGCAGGAAGCGGCTGAGCTCGTGCAGGCGCTGCCCCTTGCCGTGCTGGCGGAAGCGGGCCACGAATTCCACATAGTCCTGGCCCGGGTGATCTGCTTTACGTTGACGTAAACGTAAAGTCGATTTTACCTCAAGTCCCAGCCATTGCAACGGCTCATCCGGATCGATGATGCGTTCGACGGGGCGGGTGCTGGGGTGCCACGTGGCCAGCAGGTAGGGTTCGTTCTTCAGCGTGTAGGCCGTGTAGCGGGAGCGCATCAGCAGCTCGGCGGTGGCCGGCAGCGCGGTGCCCTCGATATACGGGCCGCAACAGGCCGCCAGCGACGGCCCGCCGCCGCAAGGGCACCCGGCCGGGATCTTCGTCTTGGACATGGCAAGTCGGACAATTGGAAAGGCGACATTATCCGCCATATCGCCCCGCCGGCGCTCGCACCGCTAAAAGTTGCCAAGTCTCAATTTCGCCAGGCGAGAAAATCAAGGGCGAACGGCGTTTGCCGGCCGGTCATCAGGTCGGCGAGGAGGGCGGCGGTGCCGCAGGCGAAGGTGAAGCCGAGCGGGCCGTGGCCCACGTTCAGCCACAGGTTGCCGTGCCGCGTGGGGCCCAGCAGCGGGGCGCTGTTCGGGGTGGCGGGGCGCAGGCCGGCCCATGGTTCGAGGCGGGCATAGTCGGCGGCAGCCGGCATCGTCTCGCGCGCCAGGCGCGCCAGGCCGGCCACGCGGCGTGCGTCCAGCGAGGTGTCTTCGCCTACCATGTCGACCATTGCGGCCACGCGCAGCCCGCTGCCGATACGGGCGTACAGCGTCTTGCGTTCGAAGTCGGTCACGCTGATTTCCGGGGCGGTGTGTTCCGGGCCGATCGGTGCGGTCAGGCTGTAGCCTTTCAGCGGATACAGCGGCAGCCGCACGCCGGCGGTGGCGGCCAGCGTGCGGCTGCCGATACCGGCCGCCAGCACGAAATGTTCCCCCGTCACCCTGCCCCGGTCCGTTTCGACCGCCGCGACCTTGCCGTTCTCCGTGAACAGGCCCGTGGCATCGGCGTGAATGACGCCGTCGAAACGGGGATGGCCATGCAGCCGGCCTGCCAGCGCCACGCAGAACGCATGGCAGTCCGCCACCGCTTCGCCGGCGTTGAAGATGCCGCCGGCAAGCCGTGGCGCCAGCGCCGCCAGTGCCGGTTCGAGCTGCGCCGTTTCCGCCCCGGTCAGCACGCGGCGGCTGTTTTCCGGGTCGGCTTTGGCGACGGCCGCGTCGAACAGGGCCGGCGACCGGTAAACCACCAGTTTTCCCGCCTCGCGCCAGCCGAATTCCGCCAGCGGCACCGCCGACGCCAGCTGCGCCATCATGCGCCGGCTGTGCTCCCCCAGTTCCAGCAGCTTGAGCGTGGTGCGCCGGTGGCTGGCGGCATTGCAGTTGGCCAGGAACTGCGCGAGCCAGCGCCACTGGCGCAAGTCCGCTTCCGGCTTGAAGCGCAGCGGGCCGGCCTCCTGGAACATCCATTGCAACGCCTTCATCGGCACCCCGGCATCGGCCAGCGGCGCCACATAGCGGTAGCTGAGCTGTCCGCCATTGCGGTAGCTGGCGCCATTGCCGACTGCCGGGGCGCGCTCGAGCAGGACCACGCGAAAACCTGCTTCGAGCAGCCACCAGGCCGTGGCGAGGCCGACGACCCCGCCGCCGATGACGACCACCTGGTGTTGCTTCGCCTGCATGCTGCCGTTGCCTCCGGTCCGATGTGAAAAAGAAACTTACGCGCACCATGCGCCACTGCCAGCGAAAGCGGTGCGGCGGCAAGGCCGGTTATATCATCCCTTCAGGTCCGCACGTTTCATGCAGGCACGGCAGGACGAAGAGGCGTCCATCCTCCATCGCCGTTAAACTGCGGGGTATAGGAGAATTGTCATGATTTTGCAGCAAGCCCAGGAACCCGCCATCCCGCAACCCGACGCATCGAAGCCGGACTCGTCGCCGCTGTACATGCAGATCGCGCGCAAGCTGACGGACGACGTGCGCGCCGGCCGCTACCAGGTGGACCAGGCACTGCCTTCCGAGCGCACGCTGTCCGAGCAGCTCAATGTCTCGCGCGTCACGGCGCGCAAGGCCATCGACCAGCTGGTGGAGCAGGGCCTCGTGGTGCGCAAGCGGGGTTCCGGCAACTATATCGCACCGCGCATCGAGCAGCCGCTGTCGAACCTGTCGAGCTTTTCCGAACAGCTGCAGCAGCGCGGCTACAGGCCCGGCACGCGCTGGCTGCGGCGCGACATCGTGATCGCCGGCGCGGACGAACAGATGAGCCTCGGCCTGTCGCCGAACACGAAGGTGGCGCGGCTGGAGCGGCTGCGCTATGCGGACGACGTGGCGATGGCCTATGAAGTCAGCGTGCTGCCGGCCACCGTGGTACCCGAGCCGGAGGCGATCGGCGACTCGCTGTACCAGTTCCTGGAGCGGATCGGCAAGCCGCCGGCGCGCGCGCTGCAGCATATCCGCGCCATGAACGCCTCCGCCGAACTGGCGCGGCAGCTGGACGTGGCGGAAGGCATGGCCGTGCTGTTCATCACCCGTATCGCCTACCTCGAGAGCGGCGAGGCGGTGGAGCTCACCCACTCGTATTGCCGCAGCGATCATTACGACTTCGTGGCCGAGATGCGGCGCGGCTGAAAATAACCGGCGCGTGTCACCGAAGCGTCACCGAAGCGCCGGCGGTTTGGGATTACACTGCCTGCATGCTGAAAACCGAAACCCCGAGCAGCGAGCACGCGCAGCTGGACCAGTACGCGGTTCCCGAACTGGTGGCAGCCTTCGTCGACGACCAGTTCAATGCCGTGCAGGCGGTGCGGGCCGCCGCGCAGCCCATCGCCGCCGCGATCGAAGCAGCCGTGCCGCGCATCGAAGCGGGCGGGCGGCTGATCTACGTGGGGGCCGGCACCTCGGGCCGGCTCGGCGTACTCGACAGCGTGGAGCTGTATCCCACTTTTTCGTGGCCGCCCGGACGCGCCGTGGCGCTGCTGGCCGGCGGCGAGCGCGCGATGTTCGTTGCCGTCGAAGGGGCGGAGGACGACCGCGAGCAGGGCGCGCGCGACCTGCGGTCGCACGCCCCTTCACCCAATGACGTGGTGCTGCTGCTGGCCGCTTCCGGTGCCACGCCTTACGTGCTGGGCGCCTTGCATGCCGCACGCGAGGCCGGCGCGCTGACGATCGGGATCGCCAACAACACCGCTTCGCCGGTGGCCGGCGAAGCGCATGTCGGCATCACGCTCGATACCGGCGCCGAAGTCATCTCGGGCAGCACGCGGCTGAAAGCCGGCACGTCGCAGAAGATCGTGCTCAATACGATCTCGAGCGCCATCATGGTCCGGCTGCACAAGGTCTACCGGAACTTGATGGTAGACTTGAAACCCACCAACGCCAAGCTGTTCGCGCGCACGGTGCGCCTGACAGTGCATGCCACCGGCGCCGATGAAGCCGCCGCGCGGGCCGCGCTGGAGGAATGCGGCTTCCATGCCAAGGTGGCGATCGTCGCGCTGCTCAGGAAGGTGCCGGTGCCGCAGGCCGAGAGCCTGCTGGCACGCGCCAGAGGCAGCGTGCGCGGGGCGCTGAACGCCTGACATGCCGGCCGCATCCACTAGTCAATAAAAAACGCCGAGCAAGGATGTAATGAAAGCAGTGCAGCGCAACCCCTGGTGGTGGATCCCCACCCTTTACTTCGGCCAGGGCATTCCGTATTTCGCCGTCATGAACCTGTCGCTGGTGATGTACAAGAACACCGGCTTTTCCAATACCGACATCGCGCTGTACACGTCGTGGCTGTACCTGCCATGGGTGATCAAGCCGTTCTGGGCGCCGGTGGTGGAGATGTTCGGCACCAAGCGCCAGTGGACCGTGGCGCTGCAGGGCCTGACCGGCGTGGCGCTGGCGCTGGTGGCCTTCACCACGCACCTGCCGGCATTTTTCCAGATGAGCCTTGCCGTATTGTGGCTGATGGCCTTCTCGTCGGCCACGCACGATATCGCGGCCGACGGCTTCTACATGCTGGCCCTGCAGCAGAAGGAACAGGCGGCCTACGTGGGCGTGCGCAGCACGTTCTACCGGCTCGCCAACATCACCGGCCAGGGCGCGCTGGTGGCGCTGGCCGGCATCCTGATCACCCGCACCGGCGACCCCCGTACCGCCTGGTCCGTCGTGTTCGGCCTGCTGGGCGTGGTGTTCGCGCTGCTGTGCGCCTGGCACTTCTTCATGCTGCCCCGTCCCGCCGCGGACACCGCGGTGCGCCTGAAGGGCAATCCGTTCGCCGAATTCTTCCTCACGTTTGCCGCCTTTTTCAGGAAGAACGGCATCGTGACGATCCTCGGCTTCCTGCTGCTGTTCCGCCTGGGCGAATCGCAGCTGCTGAAGATGGCCGTGCCGTTCCTGCTCGATCCCGTCGCCGAGGGCGGCCTCGGGCTGGACAACACGCAGGTCGGCTTCGTCTACGGCACCGTGGGCATCATCGCGCTGACGGTGGGCGGCCTGCTGGGCGGCGTGGCCATCGCGCGCTTCGGCCTGAAGCGCTGCCTGTGGCCGATGGCATTCATCCTGCACGTGCCCGGGCTGGTGTTCGTGTACCTGTCGCAGGCGCAGCCCGACAATATCGGGCTGGTCACGGTGGCGATGGCCATCGAGCAGTTCGGCTACGGCTTCGGCTTCACGTCGTACATGATGTTCATGATCATGATCTGCGAGGGCGAGCACAAGACCGCGCATTACGCGATCTGCACCGGCTTCATGGCGCTCGGCATGATGGTGCCGCAGATGGCCAGCGGTTACCTGCAGGAGATCATGGGCTACCGGCACTTCTTCATCTGGGCCTGCCTGGCGACGATTCCCGCGTTCGCCATGACGGCACTGGTGAAGATCGACCCGGGGTTCGGGCGCAACTGAAAGGCACCCGAATCGGGCCGAACACGGGTCGAACGCGAGCCGAACGCGGACGTCATGGCGGCTGGGATTACAATACTGCCGCTATTTTGACAGGAGTGGTCTTGGCTTTCGATCGTAACAAGCGGCTTTTGCTTTCCGCCGGCACGGCCGGCGCCCTGGCGGCGTTGATGAGTGCATGCACCACATCGCCCACGCGCCTCCCGGTGCCCCCGGGCCCTGCCGCCGCCGGCGGCCCGGTCCCGCATCCGCCGCCACCGCGCTACACGGGCGAGCAGCCGCCGGCCGCGCCGCGCGAGTTCCGCGCCGCGTGGGTGTCCACCGTGGCCAACATCGACTGGCCCAGCCGCAGCAACGCGCCGCCGGCCAAGCAGCAGGCCGAGGCAATCGCGATCCTCGACCGCGCCAAGGCATTGAACCTGAACGCCATCGTGCTGCAGGTGCGCCCCAGTGCCGATGCGATCTACCCCTCGAAACTGGAACCATGGTCGGAATTCCTCACCGGCCGCTCGGGCAAGGAGCCGGTGCCGGCCTGGGATCCGCTGCAGTTCTGGGTGGCCCAGGCCCATGCACGCGGCCTGGAACTGCATGCCTGGTTCAACCCTTACCGCGCGCGCCACGCGGCGGCGCGCACGCCGCTGGCCAAGGAGCATATCGCCAACACCAATCCGCAGGCCGTCAAGCCCTACGGCAAGCTGCTGTGGATGGACCCGGGCGAGGAAGCGGCATCGCAGCACACGCTGAACGTGATCCTCGACGTGGTGCGCCGCTACGATATCGACGGCGTGCACATGGACGATTATTTCTATCCTTACCCGATCGAGGCCCCGGCGGCAGGCGGCGGCGAGGCGACGGCGCTCGATACGCCTTCGTGGCAGAAGCCGGAAGTGGCGTTTCCCGACCAGCCTTCCTGGCAGCGCTACGTGCGCGGCGGCGGCACGCTGGACCGCGCCGCGTGGCGGCGCCAGAACGTGGACCGGCTGATCGAACAGATCTACCTGGGCATCCGCCGCGAGAAGGCCTGGGTGAAATTCGGCATCAGCCCGTTCGGCATCGGCCGCCCGGACCGCCGGCCGCGCGGCATCGCCGGCTTCTCGCAGTACGACAAGCTGTATGCCGATGCCGAGCTGTGGCTGCAGAAGGGCTGGCTCGATTACCTGGCGCCGCAGCTGTACTGGCCGATTGCGCAGGCGCCGCAGGCGTATCCGGTGCTGCTCGACTACTGGCTGGCGCAGAACACGCGCGGCCGGCACGTGTGGCCCGGCCTGTTCACCAGCCGCGTCGCCGACGGCTCGGCAAAGCCGTTCGGGCCGGACGAGATCGTGCAGCAGATCGACGTGACGCGCAGCCGCCCCGCCGCGCAGGGCCACGTGCACTTCTCGATCGCGCCGCTGATGCAGAACCGCGGCGGCCTGTACGACCGCCTGAAGGCGATGAGCTACCCGAGCGCGGCGCTGGTGCCGGCATCGCCATGGCTGGGCGACCGGGCGCCCGATGCGCCCACGGTGACCGTCAGGCGCGGCGAAAACGGCCTGGCCGTGGCGCTCGGCGAATCGAAGAAGGCCGTCACTTTCGCGATCTGGGCCCGCTATGGCGACGAATGGCGCTTCACGGTCGCGCCGGCCACGAACGGCGAAGTGGTGCTGCGCGACCTGGCCGGGGTGCCGGCGCGCTCGGTGGTGGTCACCGCCGTCGACCGGGTCGGCAACGAGAGCCTGCGCGTCAGCGCCAAGGTGTGATGGAACGCTGATGGAAGCCTTCGATACCGGCCTGGGCATCGATGCCGGCGGCACGCAAACGCGCTGGGCGCTGGCCGACGTGGCCGGCACCATCGTGGCCGAGGGCCATGTCGCCGGTTCGTCCGCGCTGCAGATGGCCAGCCCGGAAGGGCGTGCCCGGCTGCGCGCCACGTTCGAGGCCCTGGCGCGCGACGTGCTGGCGCATGGCCGCCCGCGCCGCATCCATGCCGGCCTGACCGGATTCGGCGGCGATTCGCTGCTGCTGGGCGAATGGCTGGCCGAGCTGCTGGCCGTGGCGCCGCAGGATATCAGCCTGTGCAACGATATCGAAATCGCCTACCTGGACGCGTTCGAGCCGGGCGCCGGCTATCTCGTCTATGCGGGCACCGGTTCGATCGCCGCCTTCATCGATACGGACGGCACCTTCCACCGCGCCGGCGGCCGTGGCGTGGTGCTCGACGATGCCGGTGGCGGGTTCTGGATCGCCCGCGAGGCGATGCGCCGCATCTGGCGCCGCGAAGACGAGCGGCCGGGCGCCTGGCAGGCATCGCCGCTGGCCCACGCAGTGTTCGATCACGTGGGCGGCAGCGACTGGTCGTTCTCGCGGCAGTTCATGTACACGCGCGAGCGCGGCGAGATCGGGCGGCTGGCGCTGGCCGTGGCGCGCAGCGCCGATGCCGACGAAGAAGCGCGCGCTATCCTGCGCCAGGCCGGGCGCGAGCTGGCCCGGCTGGCGCAGGCGCTGGTGGAGCGCCTCGGGCCGCGGCCGATCGTGCTGTCTGGGCGCGCGGCGGAGCTGCATCCGCTGATCGCCCTCGCCATGCGCGAGGCGCTGCGGGAAGTCCCCGGCGCGATGCCGGTGCCCGAACAAAGAACGGCGCGGCCGCACGCGGCGGCCGCGCGCCTGGCCATCCGGCCAAAAACCTGACTACGACTGACACGATGAACAAGATCCTGCTCGCTTCCCTGTTTGCCGCCACGCTGGCCGGCTGCGCCACCACGCCGCAGCCGCCGGCGCCGCCGTACCAGCTCGATCACTCGCTGACGTCGAAAGGCCAGAGCAGCCGGGTGCGCTTCATCGTGCTGCACTACACGGTGTCCGACCTGCCGCGCTCGATCAAGGCGCTGACGGAGCAGGAAGTCAGCGCCCATTACCTGCTGACGGATACGCCGCAGCCGAAGTTCTATGCGCTGGTCGACGAAAAGAACGCGGCATGGCACGCCGGCGTATCGAGCTGGAAGACATTCACCAACCTGAACAACAGCTCGATCGGCATCGAGATCGTCAATCCCGGCTTCACGCTGACGGCCGACGGCCGCCGCCAGTATTACCCGTTCCCGCAGGCGCAGATCGACCAGCTGATCCCGCTGCTGAAGGACCTGGTCAAGCGCCATGGCGTAGCACCGGAGAACATTCTCGCCCATTCGGATATCGCGCCCCAGCGCAAGCAGGATCCGGGTCCGCTGTTCCCCTGGAAGCAGCTGGCCGATGCGGGCCTGGTCCAGTGGCCGGACGCGAACGGCGTGGCCCTGGCCAGGGCGCGTTTCGAAGCCGGCCTGCCCGATATCGCATGGTTCCAGCAAAAGCTGGCGCAGCACGGCTATGCGGTGCCCAATACCGGCGTGCTGGACGAAGCCACGCACAACGTGATGGTGGCGTTCCAGACCAAGTACCGGCAGGCGAACTGGGATGGCTGGCCCGATGCCGAAAGCGCGGCGATCCTCGAAGTGCTGACCGCACCGAAGCCGGTCGTGCCCGCGCCGCCTGCCCCGGCCCCGGCGGCAGCCAGGCCGTAATACCCCGAAGAAGCGGACCGGGATATCGCCATGGTCGCCACCATCACCAGCGAGCAGGTGCCGGGACATCCGGACTACCGGCACCTGACGACGATTGCCGGCATCCGCATCGACCTGCGCTATGCGACACGGGACAACTTCACGGGCCGCGACCTTTATTCGCCGCTGGACTGCGCATGGCTGCACCGCGAGGCGGCCGGCGCCATCGAGCGCGCCGTTGCCTGGCTGGCGGCGCGGCGCCCCGGGTGCACGCTGCTGATTCTCGATGCGCTGCGCCCGCACCGCGTGCAGGAGCAATTATGGGAAGCCCTGGCCGGCACCGCGCTGCGCATGTACCTGGCCGACCCTGCGCGCGGTTCGATCCACTCGTATGGCATGGCGGTCGACGTGACGATCCTCGACGAAGCCGGTCGCGAGCTGGACATGGGGACCGGGTTCGACGACATGAGCGACCTGTCGCACCCGGCGCTGGAACAGGAGATGCTCGATGCCGGGCGGCTGACCGCCCGGCAGGCCGCCAACCGCCAGCTGCTGCGCGACACGATGTGCGGCGCCGGATTCGCCGGCATCAACAGCGAATGGTGGCATTTCGACTGCGGCGACCGGGTGGCAGTGCGGGCCAGCTACACCCGGATACTCTGAAAGGTAACATTGCCTGAAAAATGGGGACAGCCCCCATTTTCCAGGCAATGTTTCTCAAAAAATGGGGTCTGACCCCATTTTTACTTTTACATTGCCGGGGTGCTGCTGCTGTTCGCGGTCCAGTCGATCAGCGCGTCGACGATGCCGCGCCCCACGCCATGGGACACGTTGTCGTGGTTGATGATGGCCACCACGATGCACTGCTCGCCATTGGCATCGGGCACATAGCCGGCCACGGCCACGCCGTTGCGCAGCGTGCCGGTCTTGATGCGGGCGCGGGAAGCGGCCTGGCTGCCCTTGAGGCGCCGCTTCATCGTGCCGTCGATGCCCACGATCGGCAGGCTGGACTCGAATTCCGGCGCCCACAGCGACTCTTCGGCAGCGTTCAGCACGGCGGCCAGCTGCACCGGCCGCAGCCGCTCGATGCGCGACAGGCCGGAACCGTTTTCCAGCACCATGCCGCTGTCGTCGATGCCATGTTTCTTGAACCAGGCGCGCACCACCGCCTCGGCGCGCGCCTGCGTGGTGGCCGGCAGGCCGGTATCGGTGCCGTCGCCGCCGGCATTGGCGGCCATCAGCATCGCCAGCCGCTGGCCGGCCGGCAATGGACGGCTGCCCAGCGCGTCGTCCTGCTGCAGGCTGCCCAGCGACAGGAACAGCATGCGTGCCAGCGCGTTGTCCGAGACCTTCATCGTGTCGCGCAGCAGTTCCGGCAATGCGCGCGACACATGCTGCGCCAGCAG
>Ga0265798_10007912_pt1 | contig 13666 bp, 10 predicted proteins | sample P3T30metagenome_FD_192430 | JGI IMG/M metagenome (GOLD analysis project Ga0265798, IMG submission 192430) | Plant litter microbial communities from East Loma Ridge, Irvine, California - P3 T30 | ecosystem: Environmental > Terrestrial > Plant litter > Unclassified | place: USA: California...
ACCCGTCAGCGGAGGCGGAACTTCTCACTGTGATCATGATGGCGCAGGTGCTGATTGAAAAGCGGTCGGAGCAGTCGGCGGACTGATTATTTCCAGCAAAAAAGCCCGCGTTCCATGCGGAAGGCGGGCTCGATTCAGCAGTGACAGACGAAATCAGAACGGAATATCGTCATCCATATCCGAGAAGTTCGGCGCTGGCTTGGGCTGTGGGCGGGCCGCCGGTGCCGAAGGCGCCTGGCGCTGCTGGGGTTGAGGGCGGCTAGGAGGGGCGCTGTCGTAGCCGCCGTCGTCCATGCCGCCGCCGTCACCCATGCCCTGGCGACCGCCGAGCATTTGCATGTTTTCAGCGATGATGTCGGTTGCGTACTTTTCGACGCCGTCCTTGTCGGTGTACTTGCGGGTTTGCAGGCGGCCTTCGACGTAGACGGAGGAACCTTTTTTCAGGTACTGGCCGACGATTTCAGCGAGGCGGCCGAAAAACGAGATGCGGTGCCATTCGGTTTGTTCTTTTTGCTCGCCCGTGTTGCGGTCCTTCGATTTGTACGAAGTGGCAACCGCGATGTTGGCGATGGCGTCGCCGCTGGGCATGTAGCGGATTTCGGGATCGCGGCCGAGATTGCCGACGATGATGACTTTATTAACTGAGGCCATGAAGACTCCTGTGGATTTTGTGAACCCTGACTCTGCGTGCTTCCAAACGTCAGGGAGTTCGCGCCCGAAGGCAGCGCATATTATCGCCTGCCCTGTTCATTTCGTCACGCTTTAACGGGGCCGCGAAATGGCGTTTCATCGGTCCGGCGACGGGATTTGCGCGCACACGACCCAAGCGTGAAAAAATCCACGAAATATTTTGCTTTTATAGGTAGATTGCCATTGGAAAGCCCGCTTTTAGGCCCAATTAGCGTGTTAATCAATGTATCGGTGTAAATTTTCAACGTTTTGGCCACGCTGCCGGGACGCTGCAGCCTGAACCGCCTCTGGTATGACGGCATGCAACAAAAACCGCTATAGTGATAGGTTCTCCTTTTGGCCCGCCCCGCGTAAAGCAGTCCGAGCGCCGGCCTTGCACCCCTACTTGAAAGCCAGCCTGTTTACATGGAAGAAATTCGCATTCGTGGTGCCCGCACGCACAACCTGAAGAATATCAATCTCGACCTGCCGCGCAACAAGCTCATCGTCATCACCGGCCTGTCCGGGTCGGGCAAGTCCTCGCTGGCCTTCGACACCCTGTATGCGGAAGGGCAACGCCGCTATGTCGAATCGCTGTCGGCCTATGCACGCCAGTTCCTGCAACTGATGGAAAAGCCGGACGTCGACCTGATCGAGGGCCTGTCGCCGGCGATTTCCATCGAGCAGAAAGCGACCTCGCACAATCCCCGTTCGACTGTCGGCACGGTGACGGAAATTCACGATTACCTGCGCCTCTTGTACGCGCGCGTGGGTACGCCGTATTGCCCGGATCACCACGAGCATCCGCTGGCGGCGCAGACCGTGTCGCAGATGGTCGATGCCGTGCTCGATATGCCAGAAGGCACCAAGCTGATGATCCTGGCGCCCGTGGTGGCCAATCGCAAGGGCGAGCATGTGGACCTGTTTGCGTCGATGCAGGCGCAGGGTTTTGTCCGTTTCCGTATCCAGAGCGGCACGGCGGAGGGGCGCGTCTACGAAATCGACGACATGCCGAAATTGAAGAAAACGGAAAAGCACACCATCGATGTCGTCATCGACCGCGTAAAAGTGACGCCGGAGATCAAGCAGCGCCTGGCCGAGAGTTTCGAGACCGCCCTGCGCCTGGCCGATGGCCGCGCGGTGGCGCTGGAAATGGACAGCGGCGCCGAGCACGTTTTCTCGAACAAGTTTGCGTGTAATGTCTGCGGTTACTCGCTGCAGGAACTCGAGCCGCGCCTGTTCTCATTCAATAACCCCATGGGCGCCTGCCCGGAATGCGATGGCCTGGGCCATATCGAGTTTTTCGATCCCAAGCGGATTGTCGCCTTTCCAAATCTGTCGCTGGCGTCCGGCGCCATCAAGGGCTGGGACCGTCGCAACCAGTTTTATTATCAGATGCTGTCGAACCTCGCGGCCTTCTACGATTTCGATATCGACATGCCATTTGAAAAGCTGCCGGAAGCGGCGCAAAAGGCTGTGTTGCAAGGTTCCGGCAAAACCTCGATCCCCTTTACTTATGTGAACGAGCGTGGCCGCACCGTCGTGCGCGAGCACACTTTCGAGGGCGTGGTGACGAATCTGCAGCGGCGTTATCGCGAAACCGATTCGATGGCGGTCAAGGAAGAACTGGCGAAGTTCATCAATGAAAAGCAGTGCCCTTCCTGCGAAGGCGCACGCCTGCGCGTGGAAGCGCGTTATGTGAAACTTGGCACCGGCAAGCAGCAGCGCGCCATTTACGAGATCGCCAATAAACCCCTGCGCGCGGCCCTCGATTATTTCGAGCACCTGACCTTGAAAGGTTCGAAGAAGGATATTGCGGACCGCGTCATCAAGGAGATCATCTCGCGCCTCAAATTCCTCAATAACGTGGGCCTGGATTACCTCTCGCTCGATCGCAGCGCCGACACTTTATCTGGCGGCGAAGCGCAGCGGATTCGCCTGGCGTCACAGATCGGTTCAGGCCTGACGGGTGTCATGTATGTGCTCGATGAGCCGTCGATTGGCCTGCACCAGCGCGATAACGACCGCCTGATCGAGACCCTGAAGCACCTGCGCGATATCGGCAACAGCGTGCTGGTGGTCGAGCACGATGAGGACGCGATTCGTACCGCCGATTACATCGTCGACATGGGCCCGGGCGCCGGCGTGCATGGTGGCGAAGTGATTGCGGAAGGCACCCTGGCGCAGATCCTCAAGAATAAAAAATCGCTGACGGCGAAATACCTCAACGGCACCCTGAAAATCGAGGTGCCGAAGAAGCGCCACGTGGCCGATCCAAATCGCCAGCTGGTGATCACGAATGCGACCGGGAATAACCTCAAAAAGGTGTCCTTGAAACTGCCGGTCGGCTTGATGACCTGCGTGACGGGTGTCTCGGGTTCCGGCAAATCGACCCTGGTCAACGACACCCTGTATCCGGCCCTGTCGCGCCATTTGTATGGCTCGCAAACCGAACCGGCGCCGCACGATGCAATCAGCGGCCTGGAACATTTCGATAAAGTGATTTCAGTCGATCAGGCGCCGATCGGCCGCACGCCGCGTTCCAATCCCGCGACCTATACGGGCCTGTTCACGCCGATCCGCGATCTGTTTGCGACGGTGCCGTCGGCCAAAGAGCGCGGTTACAGCGCTGGACGTTTTTCCTTCAACGTCAAGGGCGGCCGCTGCGAAGCCTGCCAGGGCGATGGCGTCATCAAGGTGGAGATGCACTTCCTGCCGGACGTGTATGTGCCTTGCGATGTCTGCCACGGCAAGCGCTATAACCGCGAAACACTCGAAGTGCATTACAAGGGAAAGAGCATCACCGAAGTGCTGGACATGACGGTGGAAGACGCACACGAGTTTTTCAAGCCCGTGCCGGTGATTGCCCGCAAACTGCATACGCTGCTGGACGTTGGTCTCGGTTATATCAAGCTGGGACAAAGCGCGACCACCTTGTCGGGTGGCGAAGCGCAGCGCGTCAAACTGTCGCTGGAATTGTCGAAGCGCGATACGGGACGCACCCTGTATATTCTCGATGAGCCGACCACGGGTCTGCACTTCAAGGATATCGATTTACTGCTGAAGGTGATGCACCGTCTGCGTGATCAGGGCAATACCCTCGTCGTGATCGAACACAATCTGGACGTGATTAAAACGGCGGACTGGATTGTGGATCTGGGGCCGGAAGGTGGTGCTGGCGGTGGGCGGATCGTGTCGAGCGGGACGCCGGAGCAGGTGGCGGCGGATAAGGAGAGTGTGACGGGGAAGTATTTGGTGCCGTTGTTGAAGTGATTCAAATAAAAAGCCAGGCTGCGTGCCTGGCTTTTTTTTGCTTCGGATTTAAGAATGGGGACAGGCGCTTCGCGCTCGCTTTAGGTCCCCCGGACCTAAAGCCCTGCAGGGCCAGTCCCCGATGCTAATTAAGCCGCCATGCGGCTTTCCAATGCGGCGCGGGTGTCGACCAGCTCTTTGGGCAGGTGGTAGGAGAGCTTGTCGAACAGTTCGTCGTGCAGTTTGACTTCGTCCTGCCAGGCGGACTGGTCGATCGAGGTGATCTGGTCGAACTGCTCGCGCGTAAAGTTCAGGCCATCCCAGTTCATGTCTTCGTAGCGGGGGGTAATGCCGAACAAGTGCTCGACGCCGCCGGCCTTGCCTTCGATGCGATCGAGCATCCATTTCAGGACGCGCATATTGTCGCCGAAGCCGGGCCAGACGAAGTTGCCGTCGGCATCGGTGCGGAACCAGTTGACGCAGAAGATCTTCGGCATCTGGCCGGGGTGCTTCGCGCCCAGGTCCAGCCAGTGCTGGAAGTAGTCGCTCATATTGTAGCCGATGAAGGGCAGCATGGCGAAGGGGTCGCGGCGCACCACGCCGACTTTGGCGGCAGCGGCAGCGGTCGTCTCAGAGCCCATGGTAGCGGCCATGTAGACGCCTTCCGTCCAGCTACGCGCTTCCGTTACCAGCGGCACGGTGGTGGAGCGGCGGCCGCCGAAAATGAAGGCGGACAGGGGCACGCCGGCCGGGTCGTCCCAGGACGGATCGAGCACCGGATTTTGCGTGGCGGCGACCGTAAAACGCGAGTTCGGGTGCGCAGCCTTGGTGCCGGACGCCGGCGTCCAGTCGTTGCCTTGCCAGTCGATCAGGTGCGCGGGCGCTTCTTTCGTCAAACCTTCCCACCAGACATCGCCGTCGTCCGTCAGCGCCACGTTGGTGAAGATGGAATTTTCTTTCATCGACGCCATGCAGTTGGCGTTGGTCTGCTCGTTGGTGCCGGGGGCAACGCCGAAATATCCCGCTTCCGGGTTGATGGCGTAGAGGCGGCCGTCGGCGCCCGGCTTGATCCAGGCGATATCGTCGCCGATGGTCGTCACTTTCCAGCCTTTAAAAGAGGCCGGCGGGATCATCATGGCGAAATTGGTCTTGCCGCAGGCGGAAGGGAAAGCGGCGGCGACGTAGTGCTTCTTGCCTTCAGGCGATTCGACGCCGAGGATCAGCATGTGCTCGGCCAGCCAGCCGCTGCCGCCGGCATCCGCTTCCTGCTTGCCCATGTTCGAGGCAATGCGCAGCGCAAAACACTTTTTGCCCAGCAAGGCGTTGCCGCCGTAGCCGGAACCATAGGACCAGATTTCGCGCGTTTCGGGGAAGTGGACAATGTACTTGGTGGCGTTGCACGGCCAGGCGACGTCTTTTTGGCCGGCAGCCAGGGGCGCGCCCACGCTGTGGACGGCCGGAACGAATTCGCCGTCCGTGCCCAGCACTTCATAGACGGCCTTGCCCATGCGCGTCATGATGCGCATGTTGACGGCGACATAGGGCGTGTCGGACAGTTCCACGCCGATGTGGGCGATCGGCGAGCCAAGCGGGCCCATCGAGAACGGCACCACGTACATGGTGCGGCCGCGCATGGCGCCGTCGAACAAGCCTTGCAGGGTGTCGCGCATTTCAGCAGGGGCGATCCAGTTGTTGGTGGGGCCGGCCTGCTCTTTCGTTTCGCTGCAGATATAGGTGCGGTCTTCCACGCGGGCCACGTCGGACGGGTCGGACAGGGCGAGGAAGGAATTGGGGCGCTTGGCGGGGTTCAGCTTTTTCATGGTGCCGGAGGCAACCATCTCGGCACACAGGCGGTCATACTCTTCCTGGGAACCGTCGCACCAGTAGACCTGGTCAGGCTTCGTCAAGGCGGCGACCTCGGCCACCCAGTTAATCAGGCGCTGGTGTTTGATGTAAGCTGGGACGTTCAAGGCAGCAACGCCTTGCAGGATGGGTTGGTTCATATTACCTCCAGTGCAATAAAAAATTCTGGTCGAACCCGCTGTTGGGCGCTCTCGTGGGCGCGCTTTCGGGGCTGGCTGGCTGCTGCAGCAAGATCAAGCAAGGACGGTGTTTCTGCCTATAAAGATGGCAAGGCCGTCGAGGTGGGGGCGATTGTACACCCGGCATGGGGTGCTCAAATCGTTAAGCCGACAAAAATGTAGTAATAATGGCCGAGTAAAGTAGTAGGCTATTTAGCTTGACCAATATCTCTGTTATTTCCCTACGAAGTTTGCATACAACTCTGACAATACAAATGAAAATAGCTGTTTTGGACGATTATCAGGACGCCGTGCGCCGCCTTAACTGCTTTTCCCTGCTGGAAGGCCATGAGGTGAAAGTCTTCAACAACACCTCGCGCGGCATCGGCCAACTGGCCATCCGCCTGGCGCCCTTCGACGCGGTGGTGCTGATTCGTGAGCGCAGCACCATGCCAGCGGCCCTGCTGGCCAAGCTGCCCAATCTCAAGCTGATTTCGCAGACCGGCAAGGTGTCCGGGCACGTGGACGTGGCCGCTGCCACGGCGGCGGGCGTCGCCATTGCCGAGGGGGTCGGTTCGCCCGTCGCCCCGGCCGAACTGACCTGGGCCCTGATCATGGCGGCCAGTCGCCGCATCGTGCCCTACGCGAACAATTTGAAAGATGGTCTGTGGCAGACCGCCTCCATCAACCCGGCGCTGAACGGCCTGGGCACGGTGCTCAAGGGCCGGACCCTGGCCATCTGGGGCTATGGCAAGATCGGCAGGATGATTGCGGCATACGGCAAGGCGTTCGGCATGCGGGTGCTGGTGTGGGGGCGCGAGGCCAGCCTGGCGGCGGCCAGCGCGGACGGTTTTGCGGTGGCCACCTCGAAGGCCGCGTTTTTCGAAGAAGCCGATGTGCTGAGCGTGCACCTGCGCCTGGCAGACGCCACCCGCGGCATCGTTTCCGCTACGGATCTGGCGCGGATGAAGCCGGACGCCCTGTTCGTCAACACGAGCCGTGCCGAACTGGTCGAGACCGGCGCGCTGGAGGCAGCATTGAAAGCGGGCCGGCCGGGCCGCGCGGCGATCGATGTGTACACCAGCGAGCCTTTGCCAGCCGACGCGCCCCTGCTGCGCATGCCCACCGTGCTGGCCACGCCTCACCTGGGCTATGTCGAGCAGGACAGCTACGAGTTGTATTTCGAGGCGGCGTTTCGCAACATCGTCAATTTTGCCAACGGTGCGCCCAGCAACATCCTCAATCCCGAGGCCTTGCAGCGCTAGCGCTTATTTTTGGGCGGTCAGGTCGACGCCCGGCGCCAGAACGATTTTCGGCGCCGGCATCACGTGGGCGCGCGTCCACAGGCCGGCCCAGCCGGGCGGCCAGCCGATCTGCGGCCCCGCGTAGGGCGGCAGGCCGGCGCGCACGCCGATCACGGGTACCGGCGGCACTTCCTTCAAGCCGCCGGCGGTGGCTTTTTCCATGTCCAGGCTATACATATAGCCGGGCAGCAGATTGGCGCAGACGTCCTTGAACCAGGCCGTGTGGTCTTCGTCGCGGCCCAGCGCCTGGGCCAGGCCCTGCGGGTCGAACTTGGCCAGCGCCGTGATCAGTTCGTCGGTGGTGGCGCCGGGCGAATCGCCCCATCCCATTACGGGATTGACGTTGTAATCGGCGCCCGAGCCATACCAGCCTTCGCGCCAGGGCCGCTGCATCCAGTCGCGCTGGCCGGTGAACAAATGCCAGCGCCAGTGCAGGCCGGAGGGTTTCGGCCAGGAGTACAAGTACAGCTTCTGGTAGCCGGCCTCGTGCAGTACGGCCACCATCGCCATCAGGCGCGCGTGGGGCATGCGGTCGGGTGGGGCGCGGCGGAATAAAATGGCTTCGCCATCGGCGTGCTGAACGTCGTCGGTGGACAGGTTCAGATCCAGCGTGCGCTGCTCGCTGCCAAAGCGCGCGCTGATCCAACCCGTCAACAGATTGACGTGCACGATCACCCCGTAGCCGCGATGGCGATGGAAAATAACGGTGCCGGGAGCAAGCGTCTTCATCTGTCGTATCAAGCAAACAATCATGCGTTGTGGATGTGCTGAACGACGATTCTAGCGCAGTCCGCGGCATCGCTCCGCCTGTTTGCGCTTTTTCGACAGGGTCATGTCAAGCGGCTATCATGGTGCCTGTTTTTTTCACGAGAATCCGAGAACACCATGAGCTTGCGCATCATCGCCACCGGCGGCACCTTCGACAAACACTACGACGAACTGACGGGAACGCTCGGTTTCGCCGACAGCCACCTGCCCGCCGTACTCGCGCGCACGCGCATGACCATCGCCGTGGAGCTTGAACAATTGCCCCTGCTCGATTCGCTGGACATGCAGGATGTGGACCGCCAGCGCGTGCTGGCGTCGTGCCAGGCCGCCAGCGAGAAGGCCATCGTGATCGTGCACGGCACCGACACGATGAAAGACACGGCCGCCGTGCTCGGTGCAGCGGCGCTTGGCAAGACGATTGTTTTTACGGGCGCCATGATCCCCTACGAGATCGCCAACTCGGACGCCCTGTTCAACTTGGGCTTTGCCGCCGGCGTGGCGCAAACCTTGCCAGCCGGCGTCTACGTGGCCATGAACGGCCAGGTTTTTACGTGGGATAACGTGACCAAGAACCGCGCGGCCGGGGTGTTCCAGCCGCTCTAAGCTTACGCCTTGGCTTCGCCGCCGAGGGCTTCGACGATATCGGCCATCATCTTCGACAGTTCACCCGTCATCAGCATCATGTCGTTGTCAAAACGCTCTTCGTCGTTGCGGGTGGAGGTGTCCTTCTCCGTGATGACGTCGAGCGGCTTGATGCCCTTGATGGCGAGCGATTCGGTCAACACAAAGGACACCTTGTCGTCCCAGGTCATGGCCAGGCGGGTGCACTGCTTGCCGGCGGCGATGTGGCGGCGGATGTCGTCCGGCTCCAGCGCGTGTTTTACGTAGCGCACGGCAGCCTTGCTCTCGCCCGTGGCGCGCAGTTCCGTGTCCTGGTCGACCGTGAAGCCGACCGGCGCTTCATCCGTTTCCAGCCAGGCCGTCATGACGGCAACCGGCGAGCGCTGCACGCGCAGGCTTTCCAGCGGCATCTTGTCGATGGCTTTGAGTAAAAGCTTGATGACATCATCGGCCTTGGCGGGGCTGGCGGCATCGACCACCAGCCAGCCGTTGACGGGATCGATCCACGTGTAGACGTTGCTGCGGATGCTGAAGGCGCGCGGCAGCAACTCGTCGGCCACGCGCTCTTTCAATTCCTTCATCGCCTTCTTGCCGGGTGCAAAACCCTGCGCTTCTTCCAGTTCGGCGGCCTTGGCCTTGGCGACCTGGTTGATCACGGAACTGGGCAGCAGCTTTTTCTCGGTGCCCAGTTGAATCAGCATTTGCTTGTTCACGGTGTGCACCAGTTGGCCATTGCCGCGTGGCGAATCCCAGCCCTGGCGCAGCAACTCGTTGCTGGTGGCGGGTACAAAACTGCCCGGCGCGAGCGCCTTTTCAAGCTGCTCCGGCGTGAAATTCCACGGGGCGGGCAGGCGGTAAATCTGGAGATTCTTAAACCACATATATTGGATGTCCGATTGATTCTGTTGGTTCAGTACTGCGGAAGGAACGCCATTCTACACGCTCGGATGAGCCGATAAATGGCACTGTGGATACAAACAAACGCTATTGGTCCGCCTCGTCCCCGAACAGCGACAGTTGCTCGAGACTGGCTTCTTCACCGAGCCGCACACCCAGTCCCAGCAGGCGCACGGGCCGCTTGCGGCGCATATATCCCATCTCCATCAGGCGGGCGTACTGGACGGGATCAGGGCTGGTGCCGACGCATTCGACGGTGGTCTGCTGAAAATCGTTGAACTTGAGTTTGACGAACAGTTTATGGATATGCCGCCCCGCCTCGGCCCGCTCGATGCGGCCCAGCAGGTGCTGGTGCAATTCAGGGATCAGGGCCAGGCAGGCCGGCAGGTCGGGCACATCAACAGTGTAGGTTTCCTCGCAGCTCACGGATTTACGCTCGCGCTCGCTGGAGACTTCGCGCTCGTCGATGCCGCGGCAGAGGTCGTGCAGGCGTCCGCCAAAACTGCCAAAGTGATGCTGCAATTCCAGCATGGTCCAGCCGCGCAGATCGGCGCAGGTCTGCACCCCGAGACCATTGAGTTTTGCCGCCGTCACCTTGCCCACGCCATGCAGCTTTTTGACGGGCAAGGCAGCGACAAAGGCATCGACCTCGTCGGGCCGCACCAGGCACAGGCCATCGGGCTTGTTCCAGTCGCTGGCGATCTTCGCCACAAATTTATTCGGCGCGACGCCAGCCGACGCCGTGATGCCGACCGTGTCGAAAATGCGCTGCCGGATCTCCTGCGCAATCAGGGTCGCACTGCCCTTGCAATGGGTCGAACCCGACACATCAAGATACGCTTCATCGAGCGACAGCGGCTCGACCAGGTCCGTGTAGCTGCCGTAGATGGCCAGGATCTGGCGCGAGGCGATCCGGTACTTCTCCATGTTCGGCCGCACCACCACCAGGTCCGGGCACAACTTCACCGCCTGCGCCGTCGACATCGCCGAATGAATCCCGTAGCGGCGCGCCTCGTAATTGCAAGTCGCCACCACCCCCCGCTGATCCGCCCGGCCACCGACCGCCAGCGGCACCTCGCGCAAGGCCGGGTTATCACGCATCTCGACCGAAGCGTAAAAACAGTCGCAATCGCAATGGATGATTTTTCGGGCCGGAGCGTTCACGCGGAGAAAGTGACTACTGTAAATTTGTACAGTATATCAGAGGGGTTTGAGGGTGGGCAAAGGCTGAGTCGCTGGCGCTTGCAGAATCGTGGTTCGCTGCGATCGCTCGCAGCATCGGGGACTGGCCCTGCGGGCCTGTCCCCATTCTCAACCCACCCGGAACTCACAATGACCAGGCCAGCCCGTCTTGAAGCCGCCGAAACGATCTATCACATCACATCACGCGGCAATCGCCGTCAGGCCATTTATTGCGACGACATAGACCGCCGAAATTGGCTCGACGTTCTTGGTCTTGTCTGCGATCGCTTCAATTGGCGAGTGCATGCTTTTTGCCAGATGGGCAATCACTACCACCTGGTTGCTGAAACGCCCGACAACAATCTGAGCTTGGGCATGCAGCTGTTGAACGGTGTGTACACCCAGCGATTCAATTATCGCCACCATACAAGCGGCCATCTTCTTCAAGGCCGGTTTCATTCGGAGATTGTGCACCGGCAGCTGCATTTGCTGGAGTTGATGCGTTACGTCGTTCTGAACCCTGTGCGTGCCGGAATGGTCGCCACGCCAGGCGGCTGGCAGTGGAGTAGTTATGCGATGACTTGCGATGCTGCTTTGGCGCCGGCCTGGCTGGAAACGGAATGGGTGCTGGCGCAGTTCGCGGAAAAGCGTGACGAGGCAGTTCGGGCCTTTCGGCGCTTTGTCGCGGACGGGATGGAAAATGGGGACAGGCCCGCAGGGCCAGTCCCCGATGCTGCGAGCTTTGGCACTGGAACTGCGGGCTCGCTTTTGGTCCCCCGGACCAAAAGCCCCGCAGGGCCAGTCCCCGATGCTGCAAGTGCGCCGGCATATGAATAAATGCTGCAGGAGACAGGCCCTGATGCTTTAGACGCCGCGACATAAAAAAAGCCACGGCATGCCGTGGCTTTTGCTACGCCGATAAAGGCTTAGAAATTACCCTTGAACTGCACACCAACAACGCGTGGCTCGTTGGTGAAGCCGGTCAGGTTGTTAAAGTCGATGGCGCCGGTGACGCGGTGGGTGTTGCCGATGTTGCGGCCGAAGGCGGCGACTTCGTATTTGCCGTTGCTGAAGATGTAGCCCACGCGCAGGCCCACTTCGGCCAGGGATTTGCCGGTGAACTCGGCGGCTTCGTACAGGAAGAAGTTGATCTTGCTGCGGTAGGAGGCGTCGGCGAGGGTGTAGAGCTGGCCGTCAGCGAGGTTCCACTGGTAGCGGGCCGAGGCGTTCAGGGTGACCTTCGGCGCCTGGGGCAGCGGGTTGCCATCGATGACAACGCGGCCGGCGGCATTGATCGGGTTGGTGATGGTGCACTGGGCGCACTTGTTCACCGACAGGGACGAATCCTTGATTTCGGTGAAGTTGTAGCTGCCGCCGGCGGTGACCTTGAAGTCGCTGGTGATGAACGCTTCAAAGTCGGCCTCGACACCGTAACCGTTGGTCTTGGCTGCATTGATCAGGCGGTTGACGTTCGAGTTGCCGCCGACCACGGTCAGCTGCTGGTTCTTCACTTCGAAGTCGTAGATGCTGACGTTCAGGCGGGCGCGGCGCTCGAACAGGTCAGCCTTGATGCCGGCTTCGTAGGAGGTGATGGTCTCGGCGTCAGCCACGGTGATGGGCACCGAAGCGGAAGCGGCGGCAATACTTGGCGCGCGGAAGCCGGTGGCGATGCGTGCGTAGGCGTTGACGTCCTTGTTGAGCTTGTACGTCGTGCTCAGGTCCCAGTTGATCTTGTGCTTGTCTTCGCTGACCGAGCCAGGACCGATCTGCACCACGTTGACCGCCGAGACGGTGTTGAAATCTTTTTCATCCTTGGTGTAACGGATGCCGCCGCGTACCGACCATGGCTCGCTGATCGTGTAGGTGACGGAACCGAACGCGGCCCACGCCTTGTTCTTCTGGCGGCTGGCCAGGTGCGAGGTCTGGGCGCCCGTATCGCTGTTGAAGTTGTCCGTAAAGCCGTTGGCATCTTCGTTGAAGTAGTACAGGCCAGCCTGGTAGTTCAGCGGGCCGGCGTCCTTCGATTCGACGCGCAGTTCCTGGGTGTACTGCTTGACGCTGGTGATGCCGCCTGCGGTCTCGACCTGGAATGGAATGAAGCCAGGACCGGCCGGGGTGCCGCCGTCGATATCGCCGCGGCTGAGGTAGCGGTTGACCTGCTCAAAGCCGGTGATCGAATACAGCTTGACGGCGCCCAGGTCCCACGACAGGCGGGCGCTGGCGCCGCTGGTCTTGAGGTTCTGGAAGTTCTGGGCGTTAGAGACGAGCTTGTCCAGGTCGGTACCGGCGACGATGTCGTTGGTGCCCTTCTGGATCAGGTTGGCGCGGAACAGGCGCGAGCTGCCGGTGGTTTCGCGCTGGTGCAGATTGAACAGGGCGTTGAAGGTCGTCGACGGCGTGTACAGGAACTGCAGGCGCTCGGCGTGCTCGTTGTAGCCGTCCAGTTCGTTACGCTTGGTGGTGAAACTGGTGTCGGCGTAGTTGTCGACGTAGTTGTCGCGGTGCTGGCGCAGGGTCGAGAAGCGCATTGCCCACTCGGACGACAGGGGAATGTTGATGGCGCCGTCGACGTTGATGTTGTTGTGGGTGGCGACGCTGCCGTTGTAATAGCCCTCGATCTTTTTCGTGTTCGGCTTTTCGGACTCGAATTTGACGACGCCGGCCGGGGTGTTGCGGCCAAACAGGGTGCCCTGCGGGCCGCGCAGCACTTCAACGCTGGCCAGGTCAAAAATCGGGTAACCCTTCAGGATAGGATTTTCCTGCACGACGTCGTCGTAGATCAGGGAAACCGGCTGCGAGGCAAAGGTGTTGAAGTCGGTGTTGCCGTAGCCGCGGATGTAGAAGCGAGGAAAGGTGCGGCCGTTCGACGATTCAACGTTCAGACTCGGCACTTTACCGGCCAGCACGCGGATGTCTTCGCCACCGGAGACGATCACGTCAAGGCGCTCGCCT
>Ga0265798_10007913_pt1 | contig 13665 bp, 13 predicted proteins | sample P3T30metagenome_FD_192430 | JGI IMG/M metagenome (GOLD analysis project Ga0265798, IMG submission 192430) | Plant litter microbial communities from East Loma Ridge, Irvine, California - P3 T30 | ecosystem: Environmental > Terrestrial > Plant litter > Unclassified | place: USA: California...
CGGCACCACCGCGATCTGGGGATCGTCGCGGCACCGTTGCTGATCCTGTCGCTGCTGACCGGCGCTACGCTGGTGTTCCGGCCGATCAGCGCGCTGTTCCTAGGCCCCAGCGCACCGGCGACGATCGACGCGGCACTCAAGCCGCCGAAGGGGCCCAAGGTCGCGCTCGCCGACCATCTCGACTGGGAGGGCATGATCGTCGCGGCGCGCGCGCGCTTTCCCGACGCCGAGGTGCGCAGCCTGTCGCTGCCGCGCAAGGAAAGCGGGCTCATCACGATCCGGATGAAGCGGCCGCAGGAATGGCTGCCGAACGGGCGGACTACGCTGTGGTTCGCGGCCGATGACGGCCGTCTGATCGGCGCGCGTGATGCAGCGTGGCTGTCGAACGTCGTGGCCGCCTACAACATCCTGTATCCGCTCCACGCCGCCAAGGTCGGCGGGCTCGGCTACCGCCTTGTGATGACGCTGTCGGGGCTCGTTCTCGGCCTGCTCGGGACGTTGAGCGTCTGGAGCTTCTGGTTCAAACGGCCTGCGCGGACGAAGGTGCGGGACAAGGGCAGCGCCCGATAAGCGGGTTAGGCTCGTTCTTCCAAGGTTTCTCGGTCGAACGGTCTAGTCAGCAAGGCGCCGATGCCGCCAATAGGGCGCAACTTTCCGTAGCGAAGGCGTCCGTGGTCGGATTGGATGAAGCGTTGCGGCATGCTGGAATGCCGCGATACTATCGAGAAACTCGTAAGGGAGACCGCGGTGAGCTGCTCGAAAAAGTCTATGCGGCGCACACTTGTGATGCTGTCTGCGATCGGCCTGTCCAGTAGCGTTTTCGCACAATCGGCCGTCACCCCGCCGTCCGCGCCTGAAGCCATTGCTAGCGCTGCGGCGGCCCCAGCGTATATGCCGACCGCCGCCAATCTCGAGGCGCGCCGGTGGTTCCAGGATGCGAAGTTCGGCGTGTTCCTGCACTGGGGGCTGTACAGCGAGCTTGGCGGCGGCGGTTCGCCCGGCCTCGCCGAATGGATCATGCAGGAAAACAAGATTCCCGCCGACAAATACGCGCGGCTGGCCAAGTTCTTCAATCCGGCGAAGTTCGATGCGGATGCCTGGGTCGGCTCGTTCAAGGCCGCGGGCGCGCGCTACATTGTCATCACCAGCAAGCATCACGACGGCATCGCGATGTTCGACAGTAAGGTTTCGCCTTACAATGTTGTAAAGGCGACGCCGTTCGCGCGTGATCCGCTTGCCGAACTGGCGGCCGCATGCCGGCGGCAAGGCGTGAAGCTGTTCTTCTATTATTCGCAGCTCGACTGGCACAATCCCGACTATTTCCCGCGCGGGCAGACGGGACATGCGACCGGACGACCGGAGTCCGGCGATTGGGAAAAATATCTCGATTACTAGGATGCGCAGCTGCGCGAGCTGCTGACCCGCTACGGCCCGATCGGCGGCATCTGGTTCGATGGCTGGTGGGACCAGGAGAAGACGCCGCTGCGCGATCGCTGGCGGCTCGACCGGACCTATCGCCTGATCCACGCGCTGCAACCCGCCGCGCTGATCGTCAACAACCACCATCACGCGCCTTTCCCGGGCGAGGATTACCAGACCTTCGAGCGCGACCTGCCCGGGCAGAACACGATGGGCTACAGCGACCCGTCGGTGGTCGGCACACTACCGCTCGAGATGTCGGAGACGATGAACGGCAGTTGGGGATTCAACCTCGTCGACGACAAGTACAAGTCGCCCGAAACGCTGGTGCGCACGCTGGTCGGGGCGGCCGGACGCAACGCCAATTTCCTGCTCAACACCGGACCGATGCCAAACGGCGAGATCCAGCCTGAAAACCTGGCGACTTTCCGCACGATCGGCGAATGGATGACCGCGCATGGCAAGACCATCTATGGCACACGCGGCGGGCCGATCGCGCCGGGAGCATGGGGCGTCACCACGCAGCGTGGCAAGACGGTGTATGTCCATCTGATGCGCGTGCACGACGGGCGGGTCACGCTGCCGATCGATGCGCCGATGCGGGGCACGGTCGCATCCGCACGGCTGTTCGACGGCGGTGCACCGGTAAAGGTCATGGCAGGCAAGGGCAGGATCGAACTGTCGGGTCTGCCGCCGCTGGGCAAGGCATGGGACCAGATCGTCGTGCTGGAATTGCGCTAACGTTTGATTGGCGCCGACCCGGTTTTGCAACCGCGGGCGCGTCGCCTCAGGTGTCGCGCGGCGGCTGCCAGCCCAACGCGACCGAGATGCGCTGGCCGGTCTGCTTGAGTTCGGCACACGCGTCTTCGATCGAGACCAGTTGCGAGCCGTCGAGCAACTCGAGGAACGGCACCGTCAGCGCCGCGAGCAGCTCGCCGTCGAAGCCGAAGATCGGGCAGCTGATATCGGTCACGCCGCGCGTCACCGGACTTTCGCGCAGACCGTGGCCCTGCGCGCGAACCTGCCGGAGCGTCTTGGCCAGCGCGGCGTGCCCGACCGGCTCCTTGCGCAGCGCGGAGGCGCGCGCGAGCAGCCGTTCCGCCGCATCCTCGGGCGTGAAGGCGAGGATGATGCTGCCCGAGCAGCTGCGCACCAGATCGATCGACGCCCCGACGCGCAGCGCGAAGCCGCGGACGCCGGGGTTTTCCTCGCGGGCGATGACGAGCCCTTCGGCGCGCTGCACCACGACGAGATGACAGGACTGGCCGATCGCGGCGGCGAGCATCTGCATCTCGGGCTGCGCGGTGACGACCAGCTTGCGCGCAGGCGTGGCGCGGTAGGCGACGTCGAGGAACTTGTAGGTCACGGTGTAGCGATCGGTGACCTTGGATTTCTGCAGATAGCCCGCTTCTTCCATGACCACGACGATGCGGAACAGCTCGCCGAGCGAGCGTTGCAGCGCGGTCGCCATCTCGCTCGCCAGCAGCCCCTGCGGGTTGTTGGCGAGAAGTTCGATGATCAGGAACGCCTTGTCGAGCGCGGGCGCATTGTAGTTGCCCTTGCGCTGCGCCGCGTCCCCCTCCTGCTTCGCCATCGTCTTCCTCGCCCCCCGTTCAATGATGTCTAGCGGCAACCGCCCCGCCAAGGAAGGCGCGCGGGCATGGCGCGGGCTTAGGCCCTCAGTCCATTCGGCGGCTCAGATGGTGACGATCGCCTTCAGCACGTCTTCCTGCCGGGCGATCAGCGCCGGGATCGCGTGCGGGGCATTGTCGAGATCGACGCGGTCGGTCAGGAACCGGTCGGCCGGCACCGAGCCGTTGCGGATCGAGGCGATGACATGATCGAAATCCGCCGCGAGCGCGTTGCGGCTGGCGAGCAGGGTCGTCTCGCGCTTGTGGAATTCGGGGTCGGGGAAGACCAGATCGTCGAGGCACAGGCCGACCAGGACATAGGTGCCGGCGTTGGCGACGTTAAACAGCCCCGCCTTCATCGCCTGGCTGCTGCCCGTCGCGTCGAACACATAGTCGAACATCTCGCCGTCCGTTCGATCCGCCAGCGCGGCGGTGGCATCCGGGCCGGCGACGACGCCGTCATCGAAACCGAACCGCTCCGCTGCGGTCGCGAGACGCTTTGCGCTGCGATCCAGCAGCGTCACGGAACCGGCGCCGGCGATCCGCGCGAACAGCGCGCAGCCGATGCCGATCGGTCCGGCCCCGGTGACCAATACCCGCGTGCCCGGTTCGATCGCGGCACGGCGGACCGCGTGCGCGCCGATCGCGAGAAATTCGACCATCGCCGCCTGATCGACGGTGAGGCCCTCGGTCGTCACGATCGAACCGACCGGCACCGCGAGCACTTCGGTCATGCCGCCGTCGGCGTGCACGCCGAGCACGCTGATCCGTGCGCAGCAATTGGGTCGCCCCCGCCGGCACGCGACGCAGGTGCCGCACGCGATGTACGGATTGACCGTCACGATCTGGCCGGGTGTCAGCCCGCTGTCCCCAGGCGCCTCGATCACCTCGCCGGCAAGTTCGTGGCCTATGAGGCGCGGATAGGTGAAGAACGGCTGGCTGCCGTCGAAGATATGATAGTCGGTGCCGCAGATTCCGACCCGCCGCATCCGCAGCAGGACCTCTCCCTCGCCGCGATGGGGCGTCGGCCGGTCTTCTATCCGCGCCGCGTTGGGCGCCGTGCAGACCAATGCCTTCATTGCTTCCTCCACTATGTCGTTCTGCGTCGCTGGGTCGTTCTGCGTCGCTGGGTCGTTCTGCGTCGCTGGTCGCGCGCCGAGGGCAGGACGCCTGCTCCACAACGACCGGCTGATTGACGCAGAATGAGACCAGCCTATCATATGTGCAATCAAAATTCGAATTTCCGGTTATCGCCGTCGCTGGAATTGAGGAGAGAAGAATGTCTCGTCGCGTGTGTTTCGCGCTCGATCTGGTCGATGATGCGGATCTGATCGCCGACTATGAACGCGCGCATGCGCCCGGGGCGGTCTGGCCCGAGGTGACGCGGGGTATCCGCGACAAGGGCTTTACCGACATGGAAATCTGGCGTGTCGCCGATCGCCTTGTGATGATCGCCGAGGTTGCCGACGACTGGCCACGCGACCTCGATGCCGAGGGAAGGGCGGTCGATGCGCGCTGGGAGGCGGCGATGGATCCCTTCCAACGCCCGCTGTCGTGCGCCGGTGATGGGGAAAAATGGGTCCCGATGCGCCGCATATATTCGCTCGGCGACCAAGCCGGCTAGCGGGTGCCATCGACGGGATCCGCGCATCCCATGGGCGCGGCCCTTCGGGGAAGAGGTTGCCAAACGCAAAGCGCTCGGTTAGCTCTCGCTCGTGAAAATATGATCTCGCATGTGTGGAGGCGGTCGTTCGCCCTCACATGTTTATCGATAGCCTCCGCGGCGTCGCAACGATCGAGACTGGAGAGACAGGATGGCCTTGCCGCCGATGATCGATTCTCACTCGGCCGATCCTGACAACGCCCCGCGTTCGACGGGCGGCGCGGACAGCGGACGCTATGTCGCGGCGCTCGTCATCACCGTCGCGCTGTTCTTCCTGTGGGGGATGGCGAACAACCTGAACGACATCCTGATCGCGCAATTCCGCAAGGCGTTCGCGCTCTCGGACTTCGGCACGAGCTTCGTCCAGCAGGTCTTCTATTTCGGCTATTTCGTCGTCGCGATCCCGGCATCGTCGGTGATGCGGCGCTATGGTTACAAGACCGCGATCGTCACCGGGCTGACGCTGTACGGGTGCGGCGCGTTGCTGTTCTATCCCGCCGCTGTCGCCGGCATGTACCAGCTGTTCCTGCTCGCCTTGTTCGTGATCGCGTGCGGCCTCGCGTTCCTCGAAACCTCCGCCAACCCGCTAATGACCGAACTGGGCGATCCGCGCACCGCGACGCGCCGGCTCAACTGGGCGCAGGCGGCCAACCCGCTCGGCGCGATCACCGGGATACTGGTCGGGCGCAATTTCATCCTGTCGGGGATCGAGCATAACGAGCGCAGCCTCGCCGCGATGAGCGACGCGGCGCGCGACGCGTTCTACCGCGCCGAAGTGCAGGCGGTGGTGATGCCCTATGTCGCGATCGCCGGTGTCGTGCTGTTGTTCGCGGTCGCCGCCGCGCTGGTGCCGTTCCCGCGTGGCAGCGTCGAGCATGACGCGGGCCCGACAGGTCGCTTCACCGACGTGTTCCGCCGCCCGCAGCTGATCGCGGCGGTCGTCGCGCAGTTCTTCTACGTCGGCGCGCAGGTCGGGCTGTGGAGCTATACGATCCGCTATGCGCAGGCGAACGCAGGCATGGGCGAGCGTGCCGGGGCCGATGCGCTGTTCGTGTCGCTGGTGCTGTTCGCAGCGGGGCGCTTCGTCGGCACTGCGCTGATGGCGCGGCTTGCGCCGGTCGTGTTGCTGGCGATCTTCTCGGCGATCTCGCTGCTGCTGGCGGTGTTCGCAGGCGTCGTCGGCGGCACGATCGGCCTGTACGCGATGGTCGCCGCCAGCCTGTTCATGTCGATCCAGTTTCCGACGATCTTCGCGCTCGGCGTCGAGGGTCTGGGACCGTTGCGCAAGGCGGGGTCGTCGTTGATCATCATGGCAATCATCGGCGGCGCGGCGCTGACCGCGCTGATGGGCTGGGTCTCGGATCGCGCCGGCATCACGCATGCGATGCTGGTGCCGGCCGCCTGTTTCGCAGGCGTATTCGCCTTTGCACTGTACGCCCGCGGCGCGACCGCGCGGGCATCGATCTGAAAGGAAAGACGACGTGGATAGACTGAAGGGCAAGCGCGCGATCGTGACCGGCGCCGGCCAGGGTATCGGGCGCGCCGCGGCCGAACTGTTCGCCGCGGAGGGGGCCGAGGTGCTCGCGCTCGATCGCAACGCGGCGGCGCTGGCCGATCTCGCCGGATGCACCACGCATGTCATCGACCTGACCGATCGCGGGGCCATCAGAGCATTTGCCGAGAGCGCCGGCGGGGTCGACGTGCTGTTCAACTGCGCGGGCTATGTCGATGCAGGCGTGCTGCTGGAGACCGCCGACGCGGGCTACGACCTGTCGTTCGACCTCAACGTCCACGCGATCACGCATATGCTGACCGCGTTGCTGCCGGCGATGATCGCGCGCGGCGGCGGCTCGATCGTCAACATGTCGTCGGTCGCCGGCGCGGTGATCGGCGTCGGCAACCGCTACGCCTATTGCGCCTCGAAAGCCGCGGTGGCCGGGATCACCCGCTCGGTCGCGCTCGACTATGTCGGCAAGGGCATCCGCTGCAACGCGATCTGCCCGGGCACGGTGCAGTCGCCCTCGCTCGACGAGCGGCTGGCGGCGACCGGCGACGAAGCCGCGGCACGCGCCGCATTCGTTGCACGTCAGCCGATGGGCCGGCTCGGCAAGGCCGACGAGGTCGCGGCGCTCGCGCTGTACCTCGCCTCGGACGAGAGCGCCTACACCACCGGGCAGTTGCACGTGATCGACGGCGGCTGGTGCATGGCCTGATGCGATGGTGACGATCGCCTCGACCCTCGATTTCCAGCGTGCGGCGAAGGCGCGGCTGCCGCGCTTCCTGTTCGATTATGCGGACGGTGGCGCGTATGCCGAGCAGACGCTGCGGCGTAACACCGCGGATCTCGCCGACATCGCGCTGCGCCAGCGGGTGTTGCAGGACGTCGCGACGATCGATCTGTCGACCACCTTGTTCGGCCGGCAGATGCCGCTGCCCGTGGCGCTCGCACCGATCGGGATCGGCGGCATGTATCGTCGCCGCGGCGAGACGCAGGCGGCGCGCGCCGCCAACGCGCGTGGCCTGCCGTTCACGCTCTCGACCGTGGGGCTGTGCGGGATCGACGAGGTCCGCCGCGCCACCGACGGGCCGCTGTGGTTCCAGCTCTACGTCCTGCGCGACCGCGGTTTCATGCGCGAGCTGATCGCGAACGCCAAGGCAGCAGGCGCGGAGGCGCTGGTGTTCACGGTCGACATGCCTGTACCGGGCGCCCGCTACCGCGACGCGCACTCGGGCATGTCCGGGCCGCGCGCGCCATTGCGCCGAATGCTGCAGGCAATCGGGCGGCCGGGCTGGGCGTGGGATGTCGGTCTGCGCGGGCGGCCGCACCGGCTCGGCAATCTGGAGCCTGTGCTCGGCAAGGCCAGCGGGATGAACGACTACATGGGCTGGCTCGGCGCCAATTTCGATCCGTCGATCCAGTGGCGCGACCTCGACTGGATTCGCGCCGCGTGGGACGGCCCGCTGATCATCAAGGGTATCCTTGACCCCGACGACGCGCGCGCCGCCGCCGATATCGGTGCGGACGGGATCGTCGTCTCGAACCACGGTGGCCGCCAGCTCGACGGCGTGCTGTCGACGGCGCGCGCGCTGCCGGCGATCGCCGATGCGGTCGGCGATCGGCTGACCGTGCTGGCGGATTCGGGCGTGCGCTCGGGTCTCGACGTCGTGCGGATGCTCGCGCTGGGCGCACACGGCGTCCTGCTCGGGCGCGCGTGGCTCTATGCGCTGGCTGCGCGCGGCGAGGCGGGCGTGACGCAGCTGCTCGACCTGATCGAAAAGGAAATGCGCGTCGCGATGACGCTCACCGGCGTCAACACGATCGCCAAGATCGATCGCTCCATTCTGGTTTCTGCAAAGGATAATCTATGAAACTTTGTCGCTATGGCACGCCCGGAAACGAACAGCCGGGCCTGATCGATGCCGACGGCCGCCTGCGCGCGCTGACCGGCCACGCCGATATCGCGGCGGAAACGCTGGCGCCCGAAGCGCTGGCGAAGCTCGCCGCGATCGACCCCGCCACGCTGCCGTTGGTCGAGGGCGAGCAGCGCTACGGCGTGCCGGTATCGGGCACCCGCAAATTCATCGCGATCGGCCTGAACTACGCCGATCACGCCGCCGAATCGAACCTGCCGATTCCCGCGGAACCGGTCGTCTTCAACAAATGGGTTAGCTGTCTGCAGGGCGCGAACGACCCCGTCGTCATCCCGCGCGATTCGAAGAAGACCGACTGGGAAGTCGAACTCGGCATCGTCATCGGCACCCGCGCCGAATATGTCGAAACCGCCGATGCACTCGCGCACGTCGCCGGCTACCTCGTGGTCAACGATGTCTCCGAGCGGCACTGGCAGATCGAGCGCGGCGCGACCTGGGACAAGGGCAAGGGCTTTCCGACCTTCGGCCCGGTCGGCCCGTGGCTCGTCACCGCCGACGAGGTGGGCGATCCGCAGAACCTGTCGATGTGGCTCGACGTCAACGGCAAGCGGATGCAGGACGGCAGCACCAAGACGATGATCTTCTCGGTCGCCGAGATCGTCGCTTATTGCTCGCAGTTCATGACGCTGGAGCCCGGCGACATCATCACCACCGGCACGCCGCCGGGCGTCGGCATGGGCCAGAAGCCCGAGCCCTGGTATCTGAAGGCGGGCGATGTCGTCACGCTCGGCATCGAGAAACTCGGCGAACAACGCCAGGACTTCGTCGCCTGGCAGCCGCGCAACTAGGATGACCCGACCGCCGTTCGTCGATGCGCATCTGCACCTCTGGGACAGGGATGGCCTGCGCTATCCCTGGCTCGACGAGCCGGACACCGCGCCGATCGCCGCCACCTATACGGTCGCGCACCACTGCGCGGCGGCGGCGGCGTGGAACCTGGTCGGCGCGGTGCACATCGACGCCGGCGCGCACCGCGACGACGGCGAGCGCGAGACCGACTGGCTCAACGCGGTCGCCGACACGCATGGCCTGCCCGACGCGATCATCGCGCGCGTCGAACTCGACGATCCCGATGTCGAGGCGCTGCTCGCCCGGCAGGCGGCGCGACCGCGCGTCCGCGGCATCCGCCACCTCGTCAACTGGCATCCCGACGCCGTGCGGCAAGCCTATCCGCGCGACCTGACGATCGATCCGGCATGGCGACGCGGCTTCGGCCTGCTCGCCGACCATGCGCTCAGCTACGATTTCCACGGCTTCCCCGCGCAACTTGCCGGGCTGGTCGATATCGCTGCGCTCCACCCGAGCGTTCCCGTCATCGTCAATCATCTCGGGCTGCCGATCCCCGGCGACGGGCTCGATCAATGGCGTGCCGGGGTGACCGCGCTGGCGGCGATGCCGCAGGTGTCGATCAAGCTGTCGGGCGCCGGTTTCATCCACGCGCCGTTCGACCCCGCCGCCTTTGCCGACATCGTCGCCGAGGTGATTGAGCTGTTCGGCACCCGCCGCGTGATGGTCGCCACCAATTTCCCCACCGACCGCCTGTTCGCGACGTTGGACGAGACGCTCGGCGCCTACGAGGCCCTGCTCGTCGATCGCAGCGACGACGAGCGCGCCGACCTGTGGGGCCGCAACGCCAACCGCATCTATCGACTGGACCTGGACCTTTGACGCATATTCCCCACCGGCCGATCGGCCGCACCGCGCTGTCGGTGCCCGAACTCGGCTTCGGTGCCGCCTCGCTCGGCAATCTCTACGCGCCGGTCGCCGACGCCGATGCGCGCGCCGCGGTCGATGCCGCGCTCGCCGCGGGGCTGCGCTATGTCGACACCGCGCCGCATTATGGCCGCGGCCTGTCCGAACGGCGCGTCGGCGATGCGCTGCGGTTGCAGCCGGATACCGTCGTCTCGACCAAGGTCGGCCGGTTGATGGACCCCGACGCCTCCATCACCGACGACCGCGAACGCGACGGCTTCCGCTCGCCGATGCCGTTCCGGATGCGTTACGACTACACGCATGACGGTATCCTGCGCAGCCACGAGCACAGCCTGCAGCGGTTGGGCGTGCCGAAGATAGACCTGCTCTATGTCCACGACATCGGTCGCTACACGCACGGCGACGCCGCGGACGGTTACTGGCAGCAGCTGACTAGCGGCGGAGGCCTCAAGGCGCTCGAGCGGTTGCGCGACGAAGGTACGATCACGGGCTTCGGCATCGGCGTCAACGAGATCCAGGTCTGCCTCGACGTCATGGTCGAGGCACGGCTCGACGCGATCCTGCTCGCCGGGCGCTATACATTGCTCGAACAGGACGCGCTCGATGCGCTGTTCCCGGCGTGCGCGGCGGCGGGGACGTCGATCGTGATCGGCGGTCCGTACAACAGCGGCATCCTCGCGACCGGCACGCGGCGCGGCGGCACGATCCACTACGACTACGGACCCGCGCCAGACCACGTCCTGGCACGCGTGCGCGGCATCGAGGCGATCGCCGACCGCCACGCCGTCGCTCTGCCTGCCGCAGCGCTCGCGTTCGTGCTCGCGCATCCGCTCGTGGCCAGCGTCATTCCGGGCATCGGCAGCGCGGCGCGCGTGGCGCAGACGGTCGACCTGTATCACGCGTCGATTCCGCCCGCATTCTGGGAAGAGTTGCGCACGGAAGGGCTGCTCCGCGGCGATGCGCCGGTGCCGGAGTTGACGGCATGACTGCCGCCGCGATCCGCCTGTCGCCCAGCGACAATGTCGCGGTAGCCTGCCGCAACTTGGTCCCCGGCGAGACGATCGTGGTCGAGGGCACCACGCTGGCCATCACCGAAAAGGTCGATCTCGGTCATAAGATCGCGGTCTCGTCCTTGAAAATGCGCGACAAGATCGTCAAATATGGCATGCCGATCGGGTCGGCGACGGCGGACGTGCCCGCGGGCGGCTGGGTGCACATGCACAACATGCAAAGCGACTATATCCCCGCGCACCTGCGTGACGCGGCAGGAGATCATTCATGAACGACGCGGTGCAGACCTTTGGGGTCCAGACCACTGGGGCCCAGGACTATGTGGCCCAGAACGACGGGACGATGACCGGCTGGCTGCGCGCCGATGGCCGCAAGGGCATCCGCGATGCCATCGTGGTCGTCTATCTGGTCGAATGCGCGCACCACGTCGCGCGCCGGATCGTCGACAAGATCGATGATCCGCGCGTCCAGCTAATCGGCTTTCCCGGCTGCTATCCCAACGACTACGCGCTGGCGATGATGAAGGCGCTGACCACGCACCCCAATGTCGGCGGAGTCGTGCTGCTGTCGCTAGGCTGCGAAAGCTTCAACCGCGAACTGCTCGGTGCGAACGCCCGGGAGCAGGGCCGCCCGGTCGAGACCGTGGTGATCCAGCAGGTCGGCGGTACCGGCCCGGCGATCGCAGCCGGGATGGCGGCGGTCGAGCGCGTCCGTGCCGAAGCCGACGCGCGCGCGCGCCGCGTGCCGATGGCGATGTCCGAGCTGGTGATCGGGACGATCTGCGGCGGGTCCGACGGGACTAGCGGGATCACCGGCAACCCGGCGGTCGGCCGCGCCTTCGACACGCTCATCGACGCAGGTGCGGCGTGCATCTTCGAGGAAACCGGCGAGATGATCGGCTGCGAAGGCCATATGGCGAGCCGCGCCGCGACGCCCGAAGTGGCGGACGCGCTGATCGCATCGGTCCACAAGGCCGAGCTCTATTACCGCGCGATGGGCTATGGCAGCTTTGCACCCGGCAATGCCGAGGGTGGCCTGTCGAGCCAGGAAGAAAAGTCCGCTGGCGCCTATGCCAAGTCGGGCAGCCGCGCGATCGACGGCGTGATCGACCCCGCCGAACTGGTGCCGGGGCCGGGCCTCTATCTGCTCGACGTGGTGCCGCCGGGCGATCCGAAGTTCGGCTTCCCCAACATCGTCGACAATGCCGAGATCGGCGAACTGATGGCGAGCGGCGCGCATATCAACCTGTTCGTCACCGGCCGCGGCTCGGTGGTCGGCTCGGCGATCTCACCGGTGGTGAAGATCTGTGCCAATCCCGACACCTATCGGCGGATGGCCGACGACATGGATGTCGATGCCGGCCGCATCCTCGAGGGGCGCGGTACGCTGGACGAGGTCGGCGCCGAGATCGTCGACCTGATCATCGGCATCGCGAACGGCGCGCCGACCAAGTCCGAAGAGCTGGGCCATTCCGAATTCATCCTGACGTACAAGGCGTCGGGACCCGCACGCCCCGCGGTCTGCCACTGAGTCAGGCGTTGGCGGCGCGCGTCAGGCTGAGGAACACGTCCTCGAGATCGGGTTCCTTGGTCGAGACGTCGACGATCCCGAACCCGACGGACTGGACCGCGGCCAGGACTTCGCCTGCGTTCACGCGGTCCTTCTTGTAAGTGATCTCCAGCGTCCGCGTGCCTTTCAGCGCGATCTTCTGGAAACAGGCATTCGCCGGGATATCGGTGACGTCGCGGTCGACCGTGACCGCGACGATCTTCTCCTGCGCCTTGCCGACCAGTTCGCGCGTCGGCTCGTTGGCGATCAGGCGACCGTTGTTGATGATCGCGATGCGGTCGCAGAGTTCTTCGGCTTCCTCGAGGTAATGCGTGGTGAGGACGACCGTCACGCCGGCCTGGTTGAGGCTGCGGACATAGGTCCAGAGCTGCTGGCGGAGTTCGATATCGACGCCGGCGGTCGGCTCGTCGAGGACGAGGACGGGGGGCGAGTGGACCATCGCTTTCGCCACCATCAGGCGGCGCTTCATCCCGCCGGACAGCGTGCGGGCATAGGCGTGCGCCTTGTCCTCGAGGTGCACCGCGCGGAGCAACTCCATCGTGCGGCGCTTTGCCTTGGGGACGCCGTACAGGCCGGCTTGGATTTCGAGCGTCTCGAACGGCGAGAAGAACGGATCGAACAGGATCTCCTGATTGACGATGCCGATCGATGCCTTGGCGTTGCGGGGATGCTCGTCGATGTCGAACCCCCAGATCGCCGCGCTGCCGTCGGTCTTGTTGACGAGCCCTGCGAGGATGTTGATGAGCGTGGACTTGCCCGCACCGTTGGGGCCCAGCAGGCCGAAAATCTGGCCGCGGGGGACGTCGAACGTCACGCCGTCGAGCGCGCGCTTACCGCCCGCATAGGTCTTGCAAAGGTTCGAGATTGCGATCGCAGCTTCGGTCATGGCTGCGGCATAGCGGGGCGGGCGGGGCTGGTCATCCCCTCGGGCGTTGCAAAGAAGATTTGTTCACGCGGAGGCGCGGAGGCGCGGAGGTGTTGCGCTTGTCGTGCAGCGACCGCTCCATCACCTACCCGCGGAACAGATCATGATGTCTCCCGACCGACAGGCTGAATGCAACGCCTCCGCGTCTCCGCGCCTCCGCGTGAACCCATTCTTCCTTCTTGCCCAAGCCGAAGAACCAATTGCCCGGCCGGCGCGCGCTTGCTATCGCGCGCTCATGCATCCGCCGCTCGAAACCACCCGCGTCACCCACGCCCGCGTCGCCTGCGACGGCGCCACCGACA
>Ga0265798_10007914_pt1 | contig 13662 bp, 13 predicted proteins | sample P3T30metagenome_FD_192430 | JGI IMG/M metagenome (GOLD analysis project Ga0265798, IMG submission 192430) | Plant litter microbial communities from East Loma Ridge, Irvine, California - P3 T30 | ecosystem: Environmental > Terrestrial > Plant litter > Unclassified | place: USA: California...
ACCCATGCCGATGGCGTCCGTGGCGACGAGCACGTCGACGTCGCCCTCCCTGAAGCGGCGCGCCTGCTCCTGCCGCGCCTCCGGCCCCAGGGCGCCGTATACGGCCGCCGCGCGCATGCCGCGCTGCTCGCACATGGTCTTGTAGCCGAGCACGTCGTCCCGGCTGAACGCGATCAGCGCGTCTCCCCTGCGCAGCGTATCCCACGACACCTTGCCCTGGGAGACGTGCAGCGCGTTGCGTCGCTCGAAGCGTCTGATCTCCACGTCGTCGCCGTTCATCTCCGCCAGGCGCCGGATGAGCGGTTCCGAGTCAGGGGATCCGGCCACCATCAGGAGATCGGTGTCTGCGGTCAGGAAGGCGCGGGACCAGGCCCATCCCCTATCGGGATCCGCGAGCATCTGGATCTCGTCGATGAGGACCGCTCCCCAGTGCCGGCTCTGCTCGAACATCTCGACCGTGGCGGAGACGTGTCCGGCCTCCGGATCGTGGATCTCCTCCTCGCCCGTCATCAACGAGCAGGGCGTCCCTCGGGCGATGATCGCCTCGTGGTTCTCCAGGGCCATGAGGCGCAGGGGGCCGAGGTAGGCACCCGTCTCGGCCGCGACCAGCGTGTTCAGGCCCTCGTGCGTCTTGCCCGAGTTGGTTGGTCCGAGCAGCGCGAGGACGCGCCTGGGTCGCACGGGCACGTCGAGATGGAGCAGACGCGGATCCTCGATGGCCATCCGACGACGCTCCTCGGCGGCGTGCGCGCCGGCGTGATGCGTCGCCACGTACCGCGAGATCAGGGAGTCCATCTGGGCGACGTTCATGCTCGGGTCGCCGACGACGCTCTGCGTCGGCACGATGTCGAGACCGTCGAAGACGTCGTCGAACCTGCTGCGCAGCTGTCGGGCCGTGGCGAGTGCCCTCTCCCGACCGCGTTCGACGGCCGCCGTCGCCCTGGCGCGCAGGTCGGCCAGCGCCGCATCGGGCACGGTGCCCGTCACGGTCAGAGGGAGGAACTCCTCGAAGGACAGGCGCAGCCGGCCCTCCCAGATGACGGGGAACTCCTGTCCGGCGTAGCGGTGCCGGAAGCGGATGCCTCCCTCCATCGGTTCGCCGTCGATGATCTCGTCGGTGCGCATGGCGCTCGCGACGTGCGCCTGTATCTCTCGCATCGAGGCGGTCAGGAGACCCTCGTCGAGACCGAGCACGGTTCGCATCATCGACAGCGCCTGTCTGCCGTTCTGGGCGATCTGGTCGCCCGGCATCCTCATGCGGTCGAAGCCCTCCGGCGGCCGCTGTCCGAGATTGGCGAGGGTGGCGATCGCCAGGTCGGCGTTTCTCGCCTTCCGGATGGTCGGCGTCTCCTTGGCTCTGCGCTTCTTGACCGCCATCTTCGTTTTCCTCTGCGGGGACCCGTTCGGCGGGACCCGCGTCTCACCATATTCGCACCGGATCGCTCTCCTGGACGAGGCAGCGGGGCGAATCCAGATGCCGTCTGATTTTCGGGTCGTCGATCGGACCCGGCGGGCATCTGTCGAGGATCCGCCAGCGTTCGCTCGCCTTCGGGATGGTCTTCTCCGTCACGTCGAAGCCCGACCCCGGCGGAGGCATGTCGCCTCGACTCGCACTCCTCGTCCTTCCCGTATAGGTCACCGTGAGAAGGTCCCCGACGACGTCGTAGCGGACCTCGGCCTCCGTGTAGGACTGGCAGCCTGGACAGGTCGGAGGGGTATGGACGGCGGTGCCGCACCGGTAGTCGATCGTCGCCGCCATGTACCGGGAACCCGCCGTCGATCTCCAGACGCCCTCGAGCGGGCCGGGACAGCTGGCTCCAGGCGTCGAGTAGAAGGCCCTGGCTCTTTGGACGTTGTACGATAGGGGGTCCGGCACGGGTCCGGTGGGCTTGTCCGCCGACCAGTGGTCGTCCAGTCTTCTGGTCTCCTGGACGATCCTCGCCTCGTAGCCGCGGGCGGTCCTGATCGGCATCGTGACGATCGCATCCACGGTGAAGACGTTGGGCGGCGACCTCATGGCTTCGGCCACGTGGTTGGCGCTGCTCTCTCCCAGGTGCAGGATGAAGACGCCGATCTTCGTCGGCCACGACAGCTCGCGCTTCCGGCCGTCGAACGAGACGATGCGTGTGTCGATCGACTGGCGGTGGAGCCTGACGAGAGGCCGCACGCCGTCCTTCACGGCGCAGCCGTCCAAGGCCGCCGTGAGGCCATGGTCGCAGACCTCGGTGTTGGAGAAGGGGATGAGGCGCGTACCGTTCCTCGCGACGGGCGTCACGGTCGTGCGGAACGCCAGTTGCGCTTCGGGCAGCCAGTACTGGTCGTTGACCTGGTAGGGCTGCATGAGCCAGCCGCCGCCTCCTGCCACCTCCTCGGTGCCTTCCGACTGTGTCAGGCTGCATTCGGGAGGGGTGGTCCCGTCGCCTGCGCAGCGGTCGGGATCGGGGATCCCGTCACGACGCAGCGGATGGACGATGCCTCCGAGGATGTAAGAGGTCGTCACGGAGCGGCTGACCGGCCTGGGGGCGGGTTCGTCCGGCCGTCGGTCCCGTTCATGCGGCTGCGTCGTGGCCGCGACGATTCCCGCGATCGCGATGATGGTTCTCATCTATCCTCCTGCACTCCTGTCGCGTGAGCGTGGACCGGAACCCGTTGATGGTCAACGCGGTCGCCGCGCGTCATCGGACCGCAGGTCCGACACGGTCTCCTGTTGGTGGCCGACGACGGGGTGGTTGCACCTGGTGGCCACATCCACCTACAATCAAGCCGGACGGGGACGCCTTCGTCGTCCGTCTGGAGGGTATCGTCGTGCAGCTGAGCGTACAGGTTCCGATGAAGGAGGCCACGGTGCTGATGGCACCGGCGTCCGCCGAGGAGATCTCGAGGATCGGCGGCGCCGTGGACGCAGGGGTCGCCCAGGCGGCCGAGTGGTTCGTCGCCGCGACGGCGACCCATACGAGGGATGACGAGCATCCCGGCAACGCCCTGCCGGGCATCCTCGTGCGCACGCAGCCGTTCCATTGGGCCTCGAAGGACGTCGATGGTCTCGTGCCCACGAGGGACGGCCTCGGATACGTGGAGGCGGATCCCGCCTCCAATCCCGCTTCGGCGTTTCGCGAGCCGGTGACCATCACGGAGGACGGCATCTCCGACAGGAGGCCTCCGGCCTCTGTCGAGGCGGCAGCTATAAGGGCCGTCGTCACGGGCGGCGAGCATGATCGCGATCTTCTCCGGGGAGTCACCAGGGACGAATGGATCAGGGCCGCCGTCAGGTCCGAGCGCTTCGAGAACGATCGCGACGGAGGCAGGAGCCTCACCGCCGTCGATCGCGGCCGGTTCATGGCGATGGACGTCGGGATGCAGCTCCAGGCGAGGGCCCAGATCGAGCACGCGTTGCAAGACAGGGGCGGTGCCGCGCCGCCCATATCCGCCATGGTCTCCATGGGGCTCGGCGAACGCCTGGAGGGCATCATCGCGCAGAACGTCGGTTCGCTGGAGAGGCCCGATCTCGAGGCCCTGTCGAGCGGTGGCGTGATGTCGGCGAAGGGTGCGGACAGGATAGCCTGGTCGCTGCGTCACGTGCACGATCTCGATCTGACGGAGTTCGACAGGAAGGCCACCCGCGCGATCATCCCGGACCGCTGGATCCATGGATCGAGACCCGTCGACTATCTGACCCTACGCGACATGTCCAAGGCGGATGCGCGGTCTTCCCTCGTCTGGCGCGACGAGGTCATGCGCCGCGAGGACGAATGGGGAGTCGTCAAGGGTCGCGACCCGGTGACCGGCAGGCCGCTCGCCGAGGAGGAGCGCGATCACCGCAGGAAGGGCGGCGTGAGGATCGCCTCGGCGGTCGCCGGTCTCGTGACCGGACGCGGCCTCTCGGGCCAGGCGAAGGGTCTGGGAGCGACCGATACGCCGAACTGGCCGAAGGGTCCCGCCACCGAGGACCACGTCTCGGCCTATCATCGTCTGGTGGGACCGAGAGGTCGCTGATCGGGAATCCCGCGATCCCTCGTGGGATGCCGTGGTCAATCAGAACGGACTCCGACACGTCCGACGTGGGTTGGCCGGTTCATAGGCTGATGAATCGAAGCGCCAGGCCGTCATCATGTCCCAGTCGACGAGAGTCGATGTGGTGTCCGTGCCGTCGCTCGAGGACACTACGTACAGTGCGCGTCCTTTGGGGAAGCTCGATCGTAGGCGACAGGTCATCAGCATCGTAATGGGCAGCTTCGGTCCGCACGATCGCGGCGGCACGTAGTCGCATGCCTCGATGTGATTCATCGCCTTTTCGGATATCGAGGATTCGTCGTTGGCATAGACGCTGACGTTGTTGTCGCAGTTCGATCCCTTCTCAGGCCGCAACCTGAATGTCGGCGGGGAAAGGCTGCTGGCACGGAGGTGCATGACCTGCATTCCCGCGATGATGCTGGTTCCTTCGGGGCCGCCCGCCCAGATCGTCATGCCGACGTAGGGCCCTTGATCGCTTGCTTCGTGAATACGGAGCGTTCTGCTGATCCGACCTCTATTCTCCATCCTCATTGGGGAATGGAGGGCTGCCGTGTCTTTTCCCGCGATCGGGAGCGTTCTTCCGGATCCTCCGAGAGGGATGCCGTTCAGACTTGCCTCGGGGATGGTCAACGACCCTTGCTCGACGATCTGATATCGGCATCCGCCTGAATTGATGAACGCGGGTATCGAGGCTCGGGGTTCGCTCGATGCGAACCATATAATCGAGCCAACGGCGAGCGTGATCGAGAACGTCATGTTTCTGTTCATCGACGTGTTTCGTGTTCCCGCGTATGTCCGTCGAATTCCTCGACGTCTAGACGGATCGGGAAAGGCCGGCCGATCGTCGCTGGATCATGCCTTCTTGGAGGATGGACATGGATTTGGCTTCTGGGCATGCGAAGGGTCCTTTCTCGCATCCCTCGATGTAGCGTTCATGCTCTCGATAGGAGGAAATCATCTGTGGCGCCATGTACAGGCCGAAGGCAAGGGTACCCATGAGGAAGGCGGCGATCATCCGTCGACGACGCTCACGTGTGGATCGTTCCACGGCCTCGAGTGCCAGGATGATGGTCCAGGGAACGGCCGTCAGCAGTGACAGGACCGTCGCTCCGGCCATGACGTCGGGACCATTCAGGCCGGTCGAGAGTGCCACCATTGCGATGATGGGACCTAGCCAGGCGCAGGCGGTTCTTCCTCTTGGACTGCATCTGGCGACTACCACGACTGCACCTTGGTAGAGCATGATGCATATCAGGATGAGATCGACGATCCTTGCATCGGTGCTCTCCAGTCCGAAAAGATGATTCATATCTCTTTCTATCGAGTGTTCGGATTGTAGAACCATGCCCTGCAGAGGGAGTCGAAGTGATCAGTCTATCGTGATCATGACGATCTCCGGCGGGACGTTCCAGCGGAAAGGCCTGCCTCCGATTCCGGAACTCACGATCATGTGATGTCCGTCTTCATTGATCAGTCCTCGTCTGTACCGCTGGCCGTATGCGGATGTCGAGACGATGGGACCGATGAGCGGAGGCACGATCTGCGCACCGTGCGTGTGTCCGGCAAGAGTGAGCGTAACGGAGGAAGGGACCGAGGGGAATATGTCCGGGTTGTGGCTCACCAGGAACACAGGCTTCGCACTCTCGGACAGTTTCGCCATCATCTTCGGGTCGGGGCGTCCGAACCACAGGTCGTCGACGCCGGCGAGGACGAAGTCGCCCAGGTCGATGGTCGCGTTTACCAGCGGTACGACACCGGCCTTCCTGAGCCAACCGGCCAGCTTCTCTCGGTCGTCCCCGCGCTCGTAGTCGTGGTTACCCAGCACGCCGTAGACGCCCTTCGGTGCGTGCAGCTCGCGGAAGGGCGCGACCGAGTCTTCGAAGCTGACCGGGTTGTTCGGACCGGTCTTGCCCGTGATGTAGTCGCCTCCCAGGACGACGGCATCCGGATGCAGCGCGTTCACCTGGGCGACGATCGCCGAGAGGTGTTCGGGATCGATGCGCGAGCCCGCGAAGTCTCCGGACACGTGGGTGTCTGTTATGAACGCGATCGTCGTCCTGTGGATCGGGCTTCTCGACGGCGCCAGTCGCACGGCGTGTCGGACGATAATGGGATCGCGTCCCGCCTCCGTCCAGCATCTGATCGCGATCGCGGCCAGGATCAACTGGATGAGGACGGTCATCCACCCTGCTAGGATGATCAGGCGTCGCGCGTGCCATCTCGTCGTTCGAAGCGTCATGAGACCGGAGTAGCATGGTCGCTCGAGCTGATCGACCACCCTTCCCCGCAGGGGAGGACATCTATCTGAAGCGCGCTCTGCGGGGCGGCAGGACGAAGGGGGTCTCCATCGTGAAGGCCTTCTTCCGATCGACCAGGAGGTGGCTGCCCGGACTCGATGGTTCGAAATCGACTCGCGCTTCATGACCGAGGATTCTCGGGATCTGCGACAGCTCGATGTCGTCGATCCTCAACTGGAACGCGAGGACATGGTCCGCACGGCCTGGTCGGACGTCGTAGTCGGGCCATGGCTCCAGCGACACCCGTCTCTGGTTGAGGTGCTGATACACGAAGAGCATACTGGTTCCGGCGGGTGCACCGTCCCTGATGACCGATCTCATCCAGTCGCTCGTCCCCATTCTGGGCGCGTCGTCGAGGATGAACTGCAGAGCCCTCGCGGCGTGGGGCTGGGATGCGCGTATGCGTCCCAGGGCGTCGGCCACCATCGCGTTGATCTCGAATGCGACTGTTCTGCCGGACGTCTCGGGATCCTGCAGCATGAACACCGTGGCCGGTCTCTCGGGGTCGGCGAGCATGTCGGCGAGCTCGGCCCCGTCGTCGTATGCCGCCGTTTCCATGACCGGCACCCGCAGTCGATCGACGGCGGTTCGCACGTCGTCGACCGCCAGGTTGACGTCCTTTCTGGAAAGGCCTTCGAGCAGCTTCATGGCGCGAACCGCCTCTCGGTTCGATGCGTGAGGGCGCAGGGCCTCAAGGCGCGGTCCGGCGCCGTCGACGAAGTGCTCGTGCAGTTCGCTCGCGATCCGCGGGATGGTGGGACTGCCGTCGTCTGCGACCATCCTCGTCACGACGAGGCCGAACAGGGAGGTGAACGCCTCCTTGCGTGCGTCGGGGATTCCGATGATGCACGACGCCACCGACATGGCATGGCTCCAGACGTCCTGCCCGCGACCCCTGAATCTCGGATGCAGCGGATTGAAGCGGACTCGGCGGATGCCGGTCTCCGTGCATGCGTCGTCGGCATCGACGACGACCATGTTCGTCCCGGTCCTCAGACCGAGGGCGAGCACCCCTGCGAGGATCTCGCCCTTTCGGTCGTGGATGATCTGGGACGACGTCGGCGAGGAGGCGACGGTGCAGAAGACCGTCGACATGGTCTTGCCGGAGCCTGGATGCCCGGTGCTCAGTACGATGGAACGCCGTGGACTGCGCACCGTGCGCAGATCGTCGTCGATCCCCAGCACGATGCCCTCGCCGTTCGAGATCTTCGTGGGCGAGTCGGTGATGGTGGATAGCGAGGTCATCAGGTGCAGTGGAGGGAACCCGCGCGTGATCGCCGGGTATCCGCCCATGTCGGAGCAGGAGTATCTCTCCGGGTCCACCTCGACCGGATTCTTGAGGTACGCCGCCCAGCTGCCTCTGCCAGCGTCCCTGGCGACCGTGTCGAGGTTCGTCTGGTAGGATGCGGATCCCGCTCGACTCAGTCTACGGGCCGCGCGCTTGGCGGCTTCGATGATTCTCGTATGATCGTTCATGATGTTCGACGCTCCGGTCGGGCCTGATGGCTCGCATCGTCCGCACATGCACGCCGCAGCCCGTTAAGGGATCGTCGTTCGTCGATGGTGTTCACGGCCCCTGTCAGGTTCGTCATTGGCGGACGACCGGCCTCCGTAGCGACCGTCCCGGAACACTATCCTCGAACCCGTCACGAGTCAAAGGCTCACCTGTCCTAGATGTCCGCTGATACGCTCTTCGGAGAAGTGATCTGGGTCGGGTGGATGACGGGAGCGTTCTCCATGATCCCGTCGAATCTGACCATCATCCCGGCCAGGTCCTTTTCGGCATCGCCTATGCTGGGGGGGTCGGCCGGGATGCGATGTTCGGCGTCGTAGACCTTCGGCATGGCCACCTTATTGCTGCATGTGATCGTTGATCTCGTACTCCCCGCAGGGGGGTGGTTTAAGTGGCAGGGGGATATCGAATTGCCAAGGAGATGGACACGGAAGGATGGCGCGGCTACTCACTGGTCCGATCAAAGAAGGGAGATGTTCGTGATGTCGAAGATCGCTTTGGCCATTCTGGCGACCACGCTCCATATCTCCGCAGCCTCAGCTCAGATCTCGCCACCTGCCCCGTCTCAGGAACTGTATCTCGCTGGCCAGCTTGGGCTTGGATATGATCGATGCTCTAAGCCGAATCCTACTCTGAACAAGGTTTCCGAGCCGGGTATCGTTCCTAAGAACGACCTGGGCGGCCATACGAAGATCAATGGCTCCAAGGGTCAGGTCGGGATTTCGGCGTCGGAATGGAAGCAGCGCATCATCGAAAAGTATGGCCAGCCCTCATATGTGGTCGGATTCTCTTCATCATGCCCAATCAGGCATGCCCTGATCTACGCTGACCACATTCCCTTTCGATCCTATGAGGACATGTCCTGCGTTCTATCTATTGAGGGTCGCCCGAATCCAGTGTTTGTGAGCATGGGTCAGGCAGATGCGCGCACTGATTGTGGATCTCGAAAGATGTCCGGGAGCATGATGGTCGTCTCGATCATGAAGGATGGAGACGTAGTGATCGTCTCTGGAGGTAACTACAAGCGCAAATAGGGAGAACAAAAATGGTCGACGTCGGTTGCACCATCCTTCCCCGCAGGGGGAGGCGGGGGTGGTTCGGTCGATCCGTGTCAGGTCATTCGATCATCCAGATAGGCCAGTGGCTCTGATTGATACTCGTCATTGATCATCCTCTGATGGTTTTCTGAACATCCATCCAATGAGGAGACCCAGGGAGGCTGAGGCGAGGAAGAAGGGCACTATGAGGAACAACCGGCCTTCCTCATGCTCCTGAAGACCGTTCTTGGTCATGATTGGAACGATGATCAGGAGGATGATCAGAGAGGTGATCGGTGGCCATCGTGAATTGGCGGACTGTTCGGCTCCAAGTACATAGGGGAAGAAGCCGATAACGTATATCAGTCCCAGTATGTACATGACTCCGATGAAGTAGAACAGAATGATCTGCTGAATGTTCACGATCTCGACCCCATGTTCACGTTGCCCGTTCTGGGGCCGTCATGCCGATCGTGGACTCCGCATTGACGCGGGTCAACCACGTCTCCCCTGTGGGGAGGATGGTGGTTCGGCTCAGCGTAGCTGGAAGGGTGTGGTTCTCACGCCCGCCAGTTTGTTCGGGCTTGCCACTGGCTGCGATGAAGCCCTCCTCTGAAGCACGGCCATAGGAGAGACATCGCTGTCGACTACAGCCGCGGAGAAGACGTACATGCCCTTCGGGGGCGGTTCGTCGCAGATCATGCTGTAGTCCGTTGGGGCGCACCAGAAACCGCTGCCTTTCCATCTGAAGCGAATCGTCCCGCTCGGCCTCTTCAGAGGATATGGATCAACCAGCAGAGCGCCGTAGCGGCCCGTCACTGTCGGCTTCCGACTCACTCGGTCGGTCGTAGGTGACAGGTATGCGTTTAGGAACGAACCAGGAGGTGCGCCTTTCCAGGTGATGGTTCCCGTGATCGGCTCTCCGATCCTGTTGGGCCGACGGTCAAGGTGGACGCACAACGCCTTGCAGGACAAGGTCTCGGGCATCTCTTGGATGGCCATTCCGGAAGTGGTCGGACCATGTTCGTCCGAGCTTCCGCATCCTGTCAGAGCGAGAACGCTCATGCCGATCGCGTAGCGGTGTTTCATGATCGCCCCTTTTAGAGGATGTTGGCCGAGGTCGAGGCTTTAGGCAAGCAGGTGCTAAGAATCGGCGGCAGATTTCTGGCACAGCTTGAGACGTCCAATCCAGCTTGCGTCGGCCTTGGTGCTAGGACGCTGGCGTCTTCTCCTGGTCAACAGGAACTCAGCATGCCAATGTCGTCGTGAAGGGGAATCTGATGGCAAGGGGCGATGATTGGACCGGAGCGGAGCTTGATCTGATCGTGGCCGACTATTTTGACATGCTCTCCCAGGAGAAGGCCGGCTTACGATATGTGAAGACCCGGCATAGCGGCAACCTCATGCGGCTCATCGACCGATCGAAGCAGTCCATCGAGTTCAAGCACTGCAACATCACCGCCGTCCTTCAGGAGGTCGGCGAGGTCGGAATTCTCGGATACAAGCCACGCGTGAACTACCAGAAAGCCATCCTGGACGCCATCGAGCGCCATCTGGAAGGGTGCGGCATCGTGCAGCTTACTGAAGTGCCGCTGGTCATGCCCGAGCCTCTTAGGATCGTCCAGGCGCCGGATCTTGCGAAAGGCGTGTCGAAGAAGGGACGTGTTATGGATGAACTGGTCAGGCGCTTCGATCCTGTCGAGAGGGATCTCAGGAATCGCGAACTCGGCCTGGCCGGAGAGAAGCTCGTCGTCGATAATGAGCGTCTTCGCCTGCAGGAGGCCGGCCGTGGCGATCTCGCGGGCATGGTCCGCCATGTCTCCGTAGAGGTCGGGGACGGCCTCGGATATGACATCGAATCGTTCACTCTCGATGGCGGCCGACGCGAGATCGAGGTGAAGACGACGCGCGGAACGGCATGGACCCCGTTCTTCATGTCCAGGAACGAGCGCATCGTCTCCGAGAGGAGGAAGGAGACGTATCGCATCTGTCGGGTTCACGAGTTCGGCGCCAAGCCGTCCATGTTCGAGCTGCGGCCGCCGCTCGAGGATGTTGTGGCCCGCCTGATACCGGAGGTGTGGCGGGCCGAGATGCGGTGAACGTCACCATTGCCCACAGGCGGAGGCGGGAGTGGTTAGATATCAACCTGACACTTGATGGAACTCATTGCGCTATCGTTGAGCTTATAGTGAGGCCTAGGGGCTTGGGAAGTTTTGTTGGTGATATGCGCCGAATGAGCTTCGTTGAGCGTCATCAGCTTCCAACCACTTCGCTCTCCTGACGAACTTCCTCCTTCAACCTGCCATACGCGCATGATGTATTTACCTGTCGTGCTAATACCGACGGCATGAACCTCAACGATCCTGTTGTAGCCATCATAACGAAGCTCTAGGCAGTTTCCGGAACGCAGTGCGGCGCAGGCTTCTTCGAGATACATGTCAGTCCAATCGGATGTGAGTTGATTCGACGAACGGACATTACGGGACTGAGTTCCGACGCGAGGCAAAGGAATTTGGGCTAGCCAACTCATTCATGACATGTAAAATGATGGCGCCCTAACGGGCAAAGCCGATTTGTCGGCTCCACCACGAGCGCCCTTCTGAGTATGGGCTAGGGAGGTCATCGCTACTGTAGCCCATTAGGCCTCTATATGTTCAATATCAGCCCCGACGACGTCGCCTCGCTTATCCTCATGCACTTCATTAAGTCTGCCGTGAAGTTTGGATACGAGAAGGCCTGTCGAACCGTTAAAACGGCGTATGCGCGTCGAAAGGAAATATAACTAAAGGGGGGCTCGACCCCCCTTTTTTATAGTACGATTTGGGGGTCTTCCACATACATCGACAGAGGGGTATGTCTAGGTAAGAGACCACCTTGGTAGTTTATGACTGCGCAGAACAGAGAATCGATAATGCGTCTGGCGATCTCTTCAATGTGATCACCCCCGAAATTATAGCGATCATGATCTAGCCTGGTTGTATGCGCTACAGAGTTCCTGCATCTGCATAGATGCTCGACATCTGACCTTGAGAAGGTGGATGTATCAGCATTAAGCCGTCTCAGAACGTTATAGATTAAGTTGGCGGCATTTTGTCGCGGCTTTCCCTTGACCTGATCTTTTATGGCGTTTCTGAGACGGTCTTTCTGAGAGGAAGAGGCCTTTTGCAGAGTGCCTATGATGTAGAAAACAGCATCTTTGGCTTCTTTCTCGATCTCGAAGGCAGAAAGGTGTATCTCATCTGGCTGAGCGAGAGCAGTTACCATGCCTTCAAGACACATGAAAGCGGAAAGGAAGTTACCGGTATAATAGTCGTTATTGCTAGAATATATGTGCAATGGTGGAGAAAGCAATAGAGCAATCTCCTTCTTCTCGTGGGTAAACCTTACGATTCTTGAAAAGAAGTCGTTTGTTCTGATGGGTTGCATACGACGCGAGAATGGAATGTCATCACCGAACGGATAACTTGCTGATATGCGCGTGCGGGTTTGGCCGCCATGATTGTATGTGGTCATCACATAATCACTGTAGGTGCCGATGACTGGTGTCATCATCCTGTACATAAGAGAAAGGTGATCTGACATGTCATCGAAGCTGATGATATCGTGTTGTGGAAAACAGTTCCTGGTATGCAGGATATAGCACCCGCCGTAATCTTGGTTGCTGTAGAGATGATATATGTGTCCTTCATAGTGGGATGTCATGTTGGGAAGGCACACACCTCTTGATCTAATTACGCAAAAGGATTCCCCATCCTCAAGCGTCGAATCATGGATTATATCAAAGGTGTGTAAACGTATGCGTGCGCGGGAACCGAATTGAGGATTTTCGGATAGACCCTCTACAACGCCTCTTCTGGAAACTATCGACAGGGTATCAGGAAAAGAACCTGCATCAGGCAGAAACTCTAGCGAGTACCAAGTGTGATGACGCAGACCGGCTGCAAAGAGGTCATGTCCCAAATTCTCGGAACAATTATCATCTGGTTCTAGGTAGAAGCCGTTCTTGTCACTCGCTAGGGTACAGGTGAACGTGACTCCCTTAATGGATGCTGTGCCATGCGGATTCGAATCAGTAACAGTCTTTATGAGTTCCCAAGCGTGGCGTGAAGATTTGAAACCGCTATTTGTATAGGGCGATGGTACGATTCGATCAGGCACGTAATGAAAGGCGTCCATATTACTCTCCGAGAATCTACTCCTCCCCCGGCGGGGAGGCGGGGGTGGTTCAGTCCTCAGTTTCGAGGATCGTTGGTGTCGATCTCCGTAGCGCGTCACGACCGATGGCCGCCCCGAACCTGTCGGTCGCGAAGGCGATGATCCAACTGGTCAGGATCGCGAAGACGATCGGCATCACGAACATGGCCGTGACCATCCCCATCGGGGCGTCGCTGTGCCTGAACATCGCACGGGCGATGAAGGGGAGCGGGGTGAGGGCGAGGGCGATCGCCGGAATCCAGATCCGCAACGGCATGGTCTCGCCGGGAGCTCGCCTGAGGCCCGATCCCGGAATCGGCGATCTAGTGCAGGCGAGCCATACGGCGACGCCCACCAGGAGGGGCGCGAGGATGCCGGAGGACGGTGCGAACAGCATCCTCGGATGCATGACCATCATGAGCGTCGTCGCGGCGATGGTCACGGGCATCGGCGACCGGCGGGTCATCAACGCGGTCAGGATCGCCGGGACGGCGAACACGAGCGCCCACGGACTGAATGCGTGCCTCGGCATCGCCAGGCCGTAGGCATGGCGGCCCGGTATCAGCGTGACGATCAGGATCGCGATCATGATGGCCGCGATCAGTGACCA
>Ga0265798_10007915_pt1 | contig 13662 bp, 15 predicted proteins | sample P3T30metagenome_FD_192430 | JGI IMG/M metagenome (GOLD analysis project Ga0265798, IMG submission 192430) | Plant litter microbial communities from East Loma Ridge, Irvine, California - P3 T30 | ecosystem: Environmental > Terrestrial > Plant litter > Unclassified | place: USA: California...
TGAGAGAGTCTTTCCGTCCGGTCCCTTGCGGCGCAGTACCGTCGACTTGTAGTCTTCCCAGTCGTTGTCGCGCCACTTGAAACCACCATTCTTGGCCCAGAAGAAGAACCAGATGGCCCCAAGGGCAAGGCCGACGCCGATGAGAGCGAAGAGAGCTTGGAAACCGGGGCCGGAGAGGTCGTTTGGCGGACGGGCGCCTGCTGAGGCCAGATTCTTGTAGGGGTCGGAATCGCTGCGCTTGATCCATGACTTTGCAAGCTGAAGAGCATTCACAGCCATGGGCGAAAGTGCACCGTCATCGGTCGTGAGGTCGGGACGGGGCGCCATAATGGGCGGCTTGGTCGAGGCGGTGTGCTCGTTCAAGCACGACTACGGGTGCGAACAGCGATTGCAACTGATAAAAGTAGTCAGGCTGAGTGCTGGAATAATCAATGGATGGATGGTGTTGTTGTGGGGTTTGGAGTGTGCAAGTGTGGAAGCGTAGCTGCCGCTAACTTTTGGTTTGGTGGTTGTTGGATGCAGTGGCTGGTGCAAATGCGGGTGGTTAGGAAGAGGTTGGGGACGCAGCCGACGTCACCCCAAACAAGCCGTTGGTGCAGCAACAGCACGCGCCGGACGACGAATGCCACGCGGCAGCCAGCCATTGATTCGAATTTGTATGCGTCCACCGGCTGCGACCGCCTCTTGACGTTGAATTTTGCTTTTGTCTTCCCTGGGGCGGCGGTTGTTGTACCTGCAGTGGATCTTCGCACACCGTCTTTACCTACGCCCACGCCCTCGGCCGACGAGGCGAGCCCCTGGTGCATGCGCAACATCCCCTTCTACGTTACAAACTCGTAGAGATTAGTTGCCTGCTTTTACTATCTATTTTTTTGTTTTTTACCATCCAACACTACATATTGCTGCTGGGGTCACGTGTGCCGTCTTGGCGCATCTTCTTGTCAGCAGGACTGACAAACAAGCTACACCAAATTGAGCTTGGGGCGCTGCCCTGAAAAGAAACAAGCTCCTTCGTAGTCTCGTGCAATGTAATCTCAACGCTTCTTACCCTGCATCCAATCGGTCGACGGAAAGTGAACGAAGCCGTGCTGCAACTCTCAGCAAAAGCACGAGGGCGAGGTTTGACATCAGCCATCCCTCTTCACCCTTGCACCGTCGTCGATAGAGCCGGCGTAATCAGTATTGGCGGCGCTGCCAAGCTCTAAAGCTTCGCACGCCCAGCATGCTTCTCCTCTGCCTGCCGTACAACAACACCGCGACTTCATTAACGTACTGCACAACACTCGCAGCCTAGTACATCCGATGCCGATATCAGACGGCTACGAGCGGCGATTTGGAAACAAATACGGAAGGTGGCACATCCCCCGGATCGTCTCTCACACCCATCCACCCTCATCAGTCATCACGTCCTATATACACTCATTCCGACGCATCATTGTTCCTTGGCAGCAAGCCAGGAAGTCGATGCGCCAGCTCGTTTTGGCAGTTCACTGGCTGCAGCCGACCTAGTCCCCTGCAGATCCCCGCGTAGGCGCATAATGCTTCGGCTGGCCTCTGGCTTATCGCAGGCTGGCATATTAAACACCTGCCTACCATTCGTTCTGTACCACTGCAATGGACCCAACTTCCCGAGCAAGCATGTAACCCCGTGAGAGGTTAATGTCAGTCGGGCAGGTGGAAATTCGTAGGCTATGGAGATGCAGTTGCTCAGTCAGGGTACGCCTGCCTATTATTTGCACCATAGCATCACTTGACTTCCACAGCATGTATATAATGAGATGGAAGCAACGTCTCGTATTCTGATTCCTCACCTCCATTGCTACCTGTTTCAGACGCCATGAAATTTCTCGGCGTCACCCTCGCCTCCTTGGGCCTTGTGTCTGCCGCCACGGTCGCAAAGAAGGTCAGCTACGACGACTGGAAAGTCTACCGCGTCAATGTTGGCTCCAACGCGGCCCAGCTTGAGGGTATCATGAGCAAGCTGCAGCTCGGGCTTTGGAAGGGCAAGCCAGCTTCTAGCGATGTCGTGGACCTGATGGTGCCACCCACTGCTATCCAGGACTTTGAATCGTCAACCGCCGATTTCGAGACAAAGATCATGCATAGCAACCTTGGTCTCTCCATCGCAAACGAGACCACCTTTAGCACATACGCCGGTACATTTACCCCATTACACAATGGCACCCTATGAGTCCGGCGCTAACGAGACACATCAGCCGGTGCCGCACCCAGTGCAACATGGTTCAACTCATACCATGCCATTGCTGACCACATGCAATGGATCTCCGATTTGGCTGCTGCCTACCCCAATAATGCCGAAGTCATCTCAGCCGGCAAGTCGGTTGAAGGCCGAGACATCAAGGGCATCCACATCTGGGGAAGCGGCGGCAAAGGGTCAAAGAAGGGTGTAGTCTGGCATGGCACAGTGCACGCACGTGAATGGATTACCACCATGGTAAGTCTAGTCTTTTTTTTTTTCAGGAAGCACCCTTCTCATCATAAACTAACACGTACCCCCAGGTTGTTGAATACGCAGCCTACCAGCTCCTCACTGCCACCGACTCAACAACTGCTGGCTTCAAGAACAGCTACGACTTCTACATCTTCCCCATTGTGAACCCAGACGGCTTTGCCTACACTCAATCTACGGACCGCCTGTGGCGCAAGAACCGCCAGACGACGCCCACGGCCTCGTGCGTTGGCCGAGACATCAACCGCAACTGGCCCTCGCACTGGGACCAACGCGGTGGTGCCTCCACCTCGCCCTGCGCAGAAGACTACAAAGGCCCCTCGGCCGGCGACGGCGTAGAAACAAAGGCCCTCAAAGCCCAGCTCGACAGCATCGCCGCAGGCAAGGGCGTCATGCTCTACATGGACATCCACTCTTACTCGCAGCTCTGGATGTACCCCTATGGCTACACGTGCTCTGGCACCGTCCCCAACTCTGCAAAATACGCCTCGCTGACCAAGGGCGCCATTGCTGCCGTCAAGGCCGTGCACGGTACCACTTTTACCGGAGGACCCATCTGCAACACCATCTACCAGGTCAGCGGCGACAGTATAGACTATGCGTACGAGGTGGCAAAGGCGAATTACAGTATGACGGTCGAGTTGAGGGATACCGGTACCTATGGTTTCGTGTTGCCTGCTGCCCAGATTTTGCCCAGTGCCGAGGAGATGTGGGCTGGCTTGAAGTACTTGGTCTCCAATATGTAAGGAGGTGGAGGTGGAAGGGAACTGTTTTTTTCTCCTCCCCTAGCTACTTATTCTTCTTTTGAATGACGAGAGACGAGGTTGCAAGCGAGGTGAGTAGTATTGCTCTACTAGGAACATGTGTATATATAAAACCAGTCGTCGCAATACCTCGTAGTCTTCAGCGCACGCTAGACTCTGGCGTTGGGATCAGGTTTGCCTAGCGAGGAGTGCAAGTACACAAAGTTGCTACTTTCCCGGCAAACCCGTAGTTGAAATGGACCATTACTCGAACAAAACTGCTCAAGGTGAAATCGAGGAAGAACTGTCAATGTCATCTATAGGGGGTATATTTTCGTTTGCTCTAGTGAAGTATCTCACTCTAGCATCTAGGTAGAGGATCTAATGATTCAGACGCTACTGAGAAGACAGAACCCTTCCATCACTATTCAATCCAAACTACTTTCCGTCACGCCGTATTCCCGCTACATGCCGTTTCATTCATCGTAAAAAGTAAGGGTGCTGACTCAGGGTCGTAGCTTTTGTTGCATTGGCGCATTATGCGCGTTTAGTTTTAGGCTTGGGTAGCGGCAGCAGGCTCCTCGGACGTCTTCTCTGCAGCAGTCTTCGCCGCATCCTCAGCGCCCGCGACGGTGACGTTGGCAAAGTGCACTTTGCGGTCTGGCATCTCCGAGATCCTCCTAAGCTCCGTGACAAACGACTCGCCCCACCAGGCACTAAGCATGGTTAGATCATGTTCGCTGTCAGATGACTGCAAAGACTTACCTAGTGTATTTCCGGACATATTTGGAGAGCTTCTGGTAGTTTAGACTCCTCTGCTCGTCGCCCATTGTGACCGCGTCGTGGATGGCATCTGCCAGCTCCTCGGTGTTCCACGGGTTGACAATGAGACTGCCATTCAGACTCTGTGCAGCGCCAGTGAATTCCGACAAAATCATGACACCATGTCGCTTCTCCTGGGTAGCAATGTACTCGTAGGACACCAAATTCATACCATCGCGCGTCGACGAGACGAGACAGACGTCAGAAACGGCGTAGAGCGCAATCAGCTCATCGAAAGAAACCGACTTGTGCATGAAATGGATAGGCATAAACTCAATGGTACCAAACTTGCCGTTGATGCGACCAACGAGCTCGTTGACGACGGCGCGCAGGTTTTGATACTCTTCAACGTCTTGGCGGGAAGGGACGGCAACTTGGACAAGCACAACCTTGCCGATCCACTCGGGGTGCTCGGTGAGGAACACTTCGAGAGCGTGCAGCTTCTGAGGAACACCCTTGATATAGTCGAGACGGTCGACACCGACAATGAGCTTGACACCCTGGAACTTCTTCTCGAGCGCTGCTATCCGCTCCTGTACCTTGGGCTTCTGGAGACCCTCGTCGAACTTCTCAGGGTCGATGCCGATGGGGAAGGCGCCGACGGTAACGACCTTGCCCTGGAATTCAACTCCGTTGGGTGTTGTGGCGAGACCGCTGATTTGCATTAGTGGGAGAAGGTAGTGCACTGATCTGGACACCTACAGAATGCGCGAGCAACTGCTCAAGAAGTGGCGAGCATAGTCGTATGTGTGGAAGCCGATGAGATCGCAGTGGAGTACACCCAGCAGGATTTCGTTACGGACGGGAAGGATGCGGTAGATCTCGGAACTGGGGAAGGGCGTGTGCAGGAAGAAGCCAATCTTGACGTTCTTCTTGGTGTTGCCGAGCTCTTCGCGCAGCATGGCTGGCATGAGCATCAGGTGGTAGTCGTGCACCCAGACCATGTCATTATCTTGTACGTCTTTTGCGACGGCCTTTGCGAACAGGCGGTTGGCCTCGGTATACGCATCCCAAGCGGATTCGTCAAAGGTAATCTCACCGGGGTGGTAATGGAAGAGCGGCCACATGATCTCATCTGCGTGTTATTAGTTTGTGTAGAGCATTGGGCTAGCCTGGGTGTTCTCACTCGAGAAGCCATTGTAATGCCTATCTGCGAGTTCGTCGTCGAGCATGACGGGTACCGCGTTGTACTTCTCCTTAAGTTGGTTGTTTAGGCTCTGGGCCTCGTCTTCGGGCACCTCCAAACCGGGCCAGCCATACCACTGGAATGTCGTCGTCTTGGAAAGTCCGCTCAAGCCACTGACCAGCCCACCCGAGGACATGGACATGTCGTACTTGCCCTCATCGGAGCGCTTGATGGTGATGGGCAAACGATTTGATACGAGTAGCAGGCGGCCCTCCGATGACTCGGGCTGGACGAGCTTTGTAGGCGCGTCAGGCATCTTGATTGACTGTATGCACGCGTGCTGTGTCTAGGGTAGTGGGGTAATTGAGGATTCAAAGTCGTGGTTTTTGCTTAGGTCGTAAGTTTGTCTGCTACGTGGAGAATTGCGCGCAATCAACGCCAATGTTCCGCAACGTGTGAAGGCGGCGAGTGAGAGAAGCGGACAAGCCTGTCAGGCGTGAAGAAAGATGGGTCAGTAGCTTTTATTGTGGTGCCTCAGTGACGAAAGAATGATAATGGAATCAGGGCCCGCTGAGGTGGAGGTAGCTTCTCGCAGGTTCCGAGCTCAGGCGACGGAGAGATGGCACGTCGCAGGGCACCGCCGGTGCAGCCGAGGGGCAGGAACGAACTAAACTTGGCAAGGACTATTGTAGGGCTAGATGAAGCCGGAGCTGGCGGTATGCAGCTTGTTCACCGACAGACGTGGACGACGTGGGCAACTCAAAGTAAACGCTGGTCGTATCCGTGTCAAACTTGCCATTAAAAGTGACGTCGCGCGGGGCTCACAGGCCATAGCAGCGACCCCGGCCTCAGCTCGACGGCTACATGCCACATACCCACGTAGACGACGGATGCCTGCATTTGCAACACAAACTTGATCAAGGCCGGCAGAACAGGAGCGTACGATGCCCACTGCCAACACTGAGAAATCAGTGTAGTTGTCCAGGCCAATATCTCGCAAGTCCTCATGTCACTTGACACAATGCTTGCTTCTCTCCGCGGCGTCACGTGGGCGCTACCGGAGCTGTAGCTAGGGCTCCTTGTCGATCTCTCACCACCACCATCACGCGCGCCGCGCACCATCTGCCATGTCTGATTCCGAACGAGACGGGCCTTCTGAAGCGACCATTGCGACCAAACTGCGCGACACTGTCATTGCGATACACAAATCTGGAAAAGATGACGACCTGACTGTCAAGCGCGTTCGCGCACGCGCCGAGAAGGAGCTAGGCCTGGAAGAGGGCTTCTTCAAGACGAACTCGACATGGAAGCAGAAATCGCAGGAGCTGATTGTGGATGCAGTCGTGCGTGGTTCAAAGCCAGATGCTACAGAACATTGCTTAACATTGAGGCATCTAGGATAAATTCTGCACCGATGAACCCTCACCACAGCCGACGCCCAAGAAACAAGCACCCAAGCCGCGAGCGAAGCCTGCCGAGAAGAAGACCAAACCGGCATCCGAGCCCGCACGTGGTGTGAAGCGCAAGGCAGCTGCACCCGCGAAGAAGGCAAAGAAGCGCGCAAAGACCGAGTCCGAGGAGTCTGAAGCCGAACTTTCAGAGCCACCTGCCGAAATATCTGATGCTGAGAGCGAGCCACCAAAGAAGCCAGCACGGCGGATCAACAAGACTGTAGCAGAGGACTCAGACGAAGAGGACGAGGCGCCAAAGTCAGCCTCTAAGCCTAGTGCTGGAGCAGAGGAGAATGAAAGCAAGCAGCCAGAAGCAAAGGGCGACATATCAGACAGCGACCTCTCGAGCGTCATCGATGAGGCACCTGTGAAGAGAAAAAAGACAATAGCTGCAAAGGGCAGAAAAGAGAAGGCGCCCGCCAAACCAAAAGCCGCCCCCAAGGCCAAAGCCGAAGACGATCCCGACACCGCCGAAGTCAAGCGACTGCAAGGTTGGCTTGTCAAGTGCGGCATCCGCAAAGTCTGGGCACGCGACCCTGAGCTCTCCAAATGCGATTCCGCGAAAGAGAAGATCCGTGTACTCAGGAGTTGGCTAAAGGACGTCGGCATGGACGGCAAATATTCGAATGAAAAGGCAGCAAAGATCAAGGAACAGAGGGAGTTTGCAAAAGATCTCGAAGCCATAAAGGAGGGTGAGCTGGCGTGGGGCAAGGCGAACGAGGTAACGGCCACCGGACGACCAAGTCGCAGGGCAGCCGCCAGGCCCGTACCGCAACAGAAGATTGTACTCGAGGATGACAGTGAGGAAGAAGCAGAAGGTGGTGAGGAAGACGACGGTGACGATGACGATGATGACGACGTTCAAGCCGATTCAGAAGATGACGACGGCGATAAAAGCGATGACTCCGCAAGCGACGATTCTGAGTAATAGTCTTCTAGGCGCCTTTACTTTCTATGTGGGCGGCCTATTTTTCAAGTACATACCGCGGGCGTTTTCTTGCTATAATCGGATAGTCGATACCCCTAAAAAAAGTTGTCAATTCTTCCCCAAAATCACACGGAACGAAACAAAAAGAAACGAGATGTTTTACAATTACTTGAACGATGAGTAATGCATGCTTTTTCTTCTATCAACGTGACTAGTTTTGGGGCTGGCTTTCCTATGGACAAGTGCGCTTTGACCAAGACGATCTTTGCTTACGCCGTGAAGACGATGAGAATGACGACGAGGGGCTACCACTTCCATCTACGGATCCTGTGCCTGCAGCGGACTCATCGCTAGGCCCCTGCTCATACACATGGGATACCTCCTGGGTTTTCAGCGACCGGGATGACGAGTTCCTCCGCTTTCGCTGCACTGATGATTCGATAACATGATCATCATTGTCATCGTCATCATCTTCGTCAGACGACACCTTGCGTTTGCATGGCGAGGACGGAGACACCGCTAAGACAGGAGGAGGCGATGGAGTACTTGGAGGTGGTTGCGGATACGCAGGACCTGCAGCCACCGAGAGGGGTGGCGGGTGATCATCTACATTGTACAACTAGTGACTATCTCGCGCAACACGCGGCCCTGCGCCAGTAACTAACCTCAGTAAAACATCGACAAAGTACTCTAATCGCGCCTCACTTACATTGAAATGCTCGTCGGGTGTCGACGCCTCGAACTTCATGAGTGAATCCACGATTATCTGGAATTCAACAGTATGGCATTGACCTTAGGCGCTTGATCGTGCACCCAAGTAAAAGTCTCAACAAACACTTGGTTAGAAACCTTTTGCTGGACATACATTTCAGAATCTGTACCATATCGCCACACCTACGAACGCGTCTAGGTAGAGCGTATCATACTTCCCCAACCCTGACTGCGACGGGAGTGTGCGAAACGCGTTGTTTGGAATGCAAGTGAGCGCCTCTGGAGTAGCCGTCAAGAACGTTTCCAGCGTCTCGGCGACCGCCATCCCAGCTTTGATCTTCTTCTCCACATGCACTCGTACATCAGACAACTGGCTCGTCTCATCTTCGTCGTAGCATCCCACATCGTCTTCCTTCATGTGCGCGTGTACTTGCAGAACACCTTCCAAGTCGCCGCGCTGAGCCCGTCGAGGCTCCGAGGCGAGTGTGCTCGGGCACGGCGGAGAGAACCTGGTGGCCGCATTCCGAGTACCTCAGCAAGGTAAAGCCGGATACATCTTTCTTGAAGTAACTCTTTTTGTTAGAACCCGGTAGAGACAGGACGTGTGTGTGTGTGTGTGTGTGTGTGTTAGTTATGGTTTGATGTTTGTTGCATGGTTGATTTAGTACACGGTGACAGACCGACACACCGACTGACTGGCTCAATGACCTGTTCAGGAGAAAGGGGGGCGTTTACATTGTAGACGATTGGAACGCAAATAGGATATATATACAAAGCCATCATTTGTCTGGCACTGTGGCTAAGCGACGTGAAAGCTACTTGGCAAGTAGTGTGGGCTGGATCGATATACGGATGGTCATGTTTGCGCTTTGGAATTTTTGTGAAGCAAACGGTATAGACACGACACAGACAAAGGGGTTGATTTTTTCTTTTTCTTCTTCTTCTTCTTCTTCTTCTTCTTCTTCTCATTAGAATGATTTCATAGTGCTTCTTTGTACATATTTCGCAATGGTCACTGGCAAACAAGTAAAACAATGCATCTAGTCAGCTGAACGGAAAATACTATTATGCTGCGAGACTACTGTGTATCTCACAGACAATAGGAATCTCAAGTCTAGTATAAACAGTATAAATCTACACCTTGTCATCGTTTCGTCCCATGGCGTTGGGGTCAACATTCGTCGCCTCGTCATACGTCTGGCCTTCCTCATCCTTGATGCCCGTTATCTGTGTAACCACCCTGGCCGCAAAGGTATCGCAACTGATGTTTAATGCTGTTCGGAAGCGATCCAAGAACCAATCGATAGCTATGACAACGGCGTACATGCCGGTGATGGGAACCCCAACACTCGAGGCGATCATGACCACCAAGACTAGACTGGAACTTGGAATGGGTGTCGTTCCAATGGACGCAAGGGTTGAAAGCAAGATGACAATGATGTAGTCGGCAGCGTTCAGCGTGATACCTTGCGTGGCGGCGAGGAAGACGACAACGATTGGGAAGTAGATTGCGGTGCCGTCCATGTTGATCAAACAACCGAGAGGTACGGCAAATTTGGTCACTAGTAAGAATGTTAGATGTGACATCAGACGTGGTAACATGTTTACTGACCGGTAATAGGAACTCCAGCCTTGAGGACGCAACGAATAGTAACAGGTAGGGTCGCAGCGCTCGACGCAGTGCCCCAAGCAGTGATCCAAGCAGGGCTCATCTTCATCCAATATGTGTAGGGATTTTGCCTGGTAATAGCAAAGAAGATGATAGGAATGATGATGAAAAGGTGAATGAACATTCCGCACAGAGTTCCACCGATGAGTATACCCAGGTTGGCACCAATCTCAGCAATGTCGAGGCGGAAGAGGTTTGGCATAATCAGGAAGAAGACACCGATCGGCGCAAATTGGATCAACACTGTGATTACTTTGAGGACAATAACCTCGACTTCTTCGACCGCTCGGTAGATGGCGCCTCCAGGCTTGATGACGTATCCGAGGACAATAGCAGTGATGAGCACTGAGAGGAGCGCATCGGAAGCTAATGCGTCAACAATGTTGTCAGGGATCAAAGAGTAAAACATATCGACGACAACATCATGGATAGCGGTATCTTTCCTCTCGTCAATCAGTTCTTGGTCTTCCTCAGAGACTGCCAAGGAACTGCCAGAGACTTGCTCAAAAAGTTTGCTCCAGACTAAACCGACCAGGAGGGCAGAGTGGGCGACAGCAAGAATGGTGGTAACGATGTAGTATCCGACTGTCCAGCGGGCGAGTTTACCGGCAGCACCGCCTCCTTGGGTCATGTTCCGAAGGCGCTGAATGGCCATGATCATGGCCGTGACAATCATTGGAAGAACTGTACTCATTAATATTTTCCTCCATGCGAAATCTTGTGAGACAAACCAGCTGCCTTCAATCCTCGTAACCACAGGTTGCCTGGAATGCCAAGAATGGCGATTGCTGCTTCCGGGACCTCGTCTACCGTGAAGGTGACGGCCAAGCCGATAGCAATGGCCAACAGAGCGGCAAAAATGATCTGCCACACTGAACCTGGAGTCATTGCTCTTTGTACAAATGTCTTTTTCTCCTCCACAGCAACAGTAGGCTGGGGCGTGATATCCTCCGAAGGCGCGCTATTCCCACTGCTAGTGCGAACAGCCTCGCCATGTTTGATGCCTTCGACCTCGCCCATGGCTAGCAGGTTAGAAATAGGCAATAAAAGGTTGAAAGGGTTGTTCACACGAGTGGTAGAATAGCGATCGAGCAGGCCTTGGAGTCGGTCGCGTGGTGTAGTGACATCTTATACACCAACACTGCCCAGCCGCCTCCGCATATCATCTCGTGTGGCAACCAAGAGATAACGAACCTGTTACCAATATTTTGGGATGTCAATACAGAAGCGCACCGCCCCATCCTTCACTGGTCCTGACCTATCATGACGGCAAGCCACACCTACATCTGGCCATTGATTTGCTCCACGCAAGCCTAGGTCTTGGTTGATGTGAAAACCTAAGGCATGCTATCTCTTTACGAAGCTCTGACATGAGAATTAGACCCTGGGTTTGTTGGCATTGTTGGCGACTACTGCGCCCTGGGAAGGTTACAAGCACAGTCACGTTCCGAGTTCCGCCTCGGCTTGTCTTGGAACCACAAGGATCGGCTAGGCGGCGTCTTGTGGCGAGCATCGGTATCTCCATCTACATCAATATAGGAGAGTTTGATTGGGTTGCTATTGGGTAAGAGAGTGTTGCGTGGTATCAAGGCTCGCGTTGGTGTAGAAAGCGCGGTGTCTTGGTCCTTCGTCGCGTGTTCGTCAAAGCTTGGCGGTCGGCGCCGTGTAGCTGGGCGACTGCCACTCGCGTATGCTAAGATTGACAATGCGATAAGGCCCGTGGAAAGAGTCGGCTCAAGAAGACTCTAAACATCGGGTATGCGTTACCTGGTTGGTGGTACAGTGAGTAAGATCAACTTTGACCCAGGAGAACGCCATGCTACGGGATACTAACCAGTCTCTCCTTGATAACAGCTCAGGATGCAAATTAGCTGCATGAAATATCTCTCCGTCTGTCTGGATGTCGGGTCAAGATGGGGCTGTCTGTATGCAGTCCATGATCGACCAGGTCGTAATTCATGCTGACTTTACGCTTAGCTCTTTGCCCCTTACCCCCAGCTTATAACTAGGTAAACCGCCGAGTTTTTTACGTTTTTTTGTGTAGTTTCAGGAGGGGGGCAGTTGTATGTATCGGCTGGTGAATGCTGCCTTTATGCGGAGATCAGGTTTGCTTTTGTTGAAAGCGCTATTGGCACGAAACATTGCTCTCGTCGTTTTTCTCAACGAGACGAACACATCAAAATGAACCGAGATATCAGCATCGGGAATACATCCTGTCTTCGAGTTACTGCTAACGTCATTCGTAGTACGACACTCATGTCCAAAATGTTCGTTGCGGCGCGTCCATGTCGAAAGAGGGGTATCAGTAGAAAAAAGTGCAAATCAATTTTGCTTTTAGGCTGTTGTTCTGTTGCCAGATGGGGCACAACATCAAAGAACTGTCGTATCACATTATTTGTCGTCGTGGTACGCTAGAAATGAAAGTGCTGGCCACTTAACTACCGATCACGGAAGACGGATACCGTCCTTCATCCGATCCGGCCCAGCGCAACCACATATAAGCAACAACGACATCTGCAATTCTTATTAACAAGAAGCTACAAGCAAATATCCTTCTCTGATCATCATTGAGTTTACCAAAAAAATCGAGAAGAATATCCGAACAGCAATGCCTCAATTCAAAGTCGCAGTGTACCTCTACCCGAAAGCCGATCTTCTGGACTTTTCAGGTCCGGTAGAGATCTACTGCTACCCATACGAAGAAGGCACTGAACAGCCATTCTCTGTGACATCCTTCGCCCATCACAACCCTGTTGTATCTGGATCCAACGCGCTGGTGTACGTACCCAATGCCACCTTTGCCGACATCTCAGCGCGCATTGAGGAGTTCGATATTCTCCTCATCCCAGGTGCACACTGGGATACCATAACGGAGCTTATTAGTGCGGACGAGGGCAAAGAATTGAGCCAGATGATTCGGAAGTTTGCGCAAGCAAAGCCGAGACCCGAGACAGGAAAGAGAATTCTGCAGTCGGTCTGCACCGGAAGTGTCCTGGTTGCAGCTTCTGGGGTACTAGCCGGTCGCACAATTACGACGCACCACATGGGTCTCGACATGCTCAAGAAGGTGGCTGATGATGCGGCGGGCGGCGATTCAAAGGTCAACGTTGTAAGGCAGAGGTGGGTGGATGCAGGCACTACAGAAGCTGGCGTACGCATTGTGAATGCAGGGGGTGTTAGTTCAGGAATTGACGCAACTCTTTGGATTGTGGAGCAACTCCAAGGTAAAAAGGCGGCTGATAATGTGGCGGAAATTTCTGAGTTTGAGAGAAGAGATGCTGCATGGGGTATGAACGCATAATTCCAAGACCGGGGAGCTTATGGTCAAAATACAGGATGTTCGTCAGCATGCAATGAAAGTCGAACCATGTTACGTTACGAAAGGAGAATTTCTTAAAAATTTGACAAGAGTCCTTCTGTATTGTACATTTAGCTACAAACTAAAAAGCAAAGCATAACGAAGTGATTCGGAAAAATGTTGCGGCTAAGCTTATATATATATCAGAGCCGCACGACCGAAGTGAAACACTATTCAATCCTCAGAGTCGTCTTTCCATCTTTCTGAAACTTTTTCCAGCGTACCAGTCTTTGCCTGAACAGAGTCAGCAAGCGCCTTCTGTTGCTTGGCAGGCTCAGCCATAGTTTTCTTGATCACCTTGCCCTCAGCCTTCCGTAATCACTGAGACTTGGGTTGATGCAGATCACAGTGCTCAAGCGTAGCAATTAAACTATGGCTGAGCCT
>Ga0265798_10007916_pt1 | contig 13662 bp, 14 predicted proteins | sample P3T30metagenome_FD_192430 | JGI IMG/M metagenome (GOLD analysis project Ga0265798, IMG submission 192430) | Plant litter microbial communities from East Loma Ridge, Irvine, California - P3 T30 | ecosystem: Environmental > Terrestrial > Plant litter > Unclassified | place: USA: California...
GCTGGACAACATGAACCCGTATCCGGAATCGGTGCCGATCAATCACCTGGTGCAGGTCGAGGGCACGCCGCTGCACGGCCTGGACCCGCTGGACCCGATCGAATTCGTGCGCACCATCGCCGTGGCCCGCATCACGATGCCGAAGGCGCGGGTCCGTCTGTCGGCCGGCCGCCGCGAGCTGGGCGAGGCGGTGCAGGCAATGTGCTTCATGGCCGGCGCCAATTCGATCTTCTACGGCGACAAGCTGCTGACCACCGATAACCGCGAAGCCGACGACGATCGCAAGCTGCTGGAAAAGCTGGGCTTGAAAACCCGCTCGGCGACGCTGGAGTCGGTGCAGAAGGAAAGCTGCGGCTGCTGAGACCGCAAACGAAACGCGAACACGTAACTTAACCGTCATTCCCGCGAAAGCGGGAATCCATGCTGAGGCACTGAGTACGCGACGTATGGATTCCCGCCTTCGCGGGAATGACGAGCCTAAAACCATAAAGACGAGACACCACATGTTCACCAAGATCCTCATCGCCAACCGTGGCGAAATCGCCTGCCGTGTCGCCGCCACCGCGCGGCGCATGGGCATCCGTACCGTTGCCGTTTATTCGGAAGCCGACGCCGGCGCGAAGCACGTCGCGGTCTGCGATGAGGCGGTCTTGATCGGCCCGGCCGCGGCCAAGGACAGCTACCTGCGCGGCGACAAGATCCTCGAAGTCGCCAAGGCCCTGGGTGTCCAGGCGATCCACCCGGGCTACGGCTTCCTGTCCGAGAACGCGGAATTTGCCGAAGCCGTCGAGGCGGCCGGCATGGTCTTCATCGGCCCGCCGGGTTCGTCGATGCGTGCGATGGGTTCGAAGTCGGCGGCCAAGCAGCTGATGGAAGGCGCGAACGTGCCGCTGGTGCCGGGCTACCACGGCGACGACCAGGATCCGGAACTGCTGCAGAGCGAAGCGAACCGCATTGGCTATCCGGTGCTGCTCAAGGCCAGCGCCGGCGGCGGCGGCAAGGGCATGCGTGTGGTGGAACGTTCGGAAGATTTCCAGGCCGCGCTGGCGTCCTGCAAGCGCGAGGCGATTTCCTCCTTCGGCGACGACAAGGTGCTGGTCGAGAAATACCTGACCCGCCCGCGCCATATCGAGATCCAGGTCTTTGCCGACAAGCTGGGCAACTGCGTCTACCTGCACGAGCGCGACTGCTCGGTGCAGCGCCGCCACCAGAAGGTGCTGGAAGAAGCGCCAGCGCCGGGCATGACCCTGGAACGCCGCGCGGCGATGGGCGAAGCGGCCGTCGCTGCCGCACGGGCGGTCGGCTACGTCGGCGCCGGTACGGTCGAATTCATCGCCAACCAGGACGGCTCCTTCTACTTCATGGAGATGAACACGCGCCTGCAGGTCGAGCACCCGGTCACCGAGATGATCACCGGGACCGACCTGGTCGAATGGCAGCTGCGCGTGGCTGCCGGCCAGCCGCTGCCGAAGCAGCAGCATGAACTGACGATCAATGGCCATGCGATCGAAGCACGCGTCTACGCCGAGAATCCGGAGAAGGGCTTCCTGCCGTCGATCGGCACGCTGCGCTTCATGGACGTGCCTTCGCACGTGGCCTTCGAACTGGGCGGCACGGTGAACTTACCGGCCGGCGTGCGCATCGATTCGGGCGTACGCGAAGGCGATGCGATTTCGCCGTTCTACGACCCGATGATCGCCAAGCTGATCGTGTGGGGCGCGGACCGCACCCAGGCACTGTCGCGCATGGCGCAGGCACTGTCCGAGTTCCACATCGTCGGCCTGGCAACCAACATCGCCTTCCTCAAGCGCCTGGTCGAGGGCCAGGCCTTCTCCAGCGCCGACCTCGACACGGGTCTCATCGAGCGCAACAATGCCTCGCTGTTCCCGGCCGCCGGTCCGGCCCCGAAAGGCGCACTGGCCCTGGCCGCCGTGGCGCTGGCCGATGCCGAACAGGCGCTATCGGTCTCGAGCAACCCGTTTGATCCGTGGACCAGCACCCACGGCTGGCGCCTGAACGGCACCTACCGCCGCCAGCTGTCGTTCAGCGACGACTACGCAGCCACGCTCGACGCCAAGGCTTATCAGACCAGCCTGGCCTATCACCCGCACGGCTGGGTACTGGAGCTGGACGGTGCTTCTCACCCGCTGGCGCTGGTATCGAAAAATGGCGGCGAATACGCGATCCGCCTCGACGGCATGGCGCTGCACGGCACCGTGCGCCGCGACGGCGAACTGCTGCACGTCTTCACCGGCGGCCAGCACTACGCGCTGCAGTACAACGATCCGATGCTGCATGCCGGCGAAGCCGAGGCGGCGGGCGGGCGCCTGACCGCACCGATGCCCGGTAAAGTCGTCGCCGTGATCGCCAGGGATGGCCAGACCGTCAAAAAGGGCGAGCCGCTGGTGATCATGGAAGCGATGAAAATGGAACACACGATCGCGGCGCCGAGCGATGGCCTGGTCGAAGAGATCCTGTACCAGGTCGGCGACCAGGTGGCCGACGGCGCGCCGCTGCTGGCCTTCAAGGCCGCGGCCTGAGGCGCCGTATGCGCATTCTCCTGTACCGTGGCGACGGCGTGATCGCGCCGTGGGCACGCGACTTCGCACAGGCGTTGCCGCAGGCCGAGACCGTCGTCTGGGAAGAAGGCCGGGACCTGGCGCCCTGCGACTACGCGGTCCTGTGGGCGCCCACGCCCGCCCTGCTCGGCCAGCTCGCGCGGGTGAAGGCGATCTTCCTGATGGGCGCGGGGGTCGACGCCATCCTGAAATTCGGCGATGCGCTGCCCGAGGTGCCGGTGATCCGCCTCGGCGACGCCGGCATGGGCGAGCAGATGGCGGAGTACGCGGCATATGCCGTGCTGCGCTACTTCCGCCGCTTCGACGAGTACGAGCGGCAGGGACGCGAAGGCTTGTGGCATCCGCTGGCCGCGCGTCAAAAGGAAGAATTCACGGTCGGCGTGCTGGGACTCGGCAAGCTCGGGCTGCCGGTGGTGCAGGCGCTGCGCCAGCTCGGTTTTCCGGTGCGCGGCTGGAGCCGTTCACCGAAGGATCTGCCGGGCGTGGACTGCTACGCCGGCATCGACGCGCTGGACGATTTCCTGGCCGGGACGCGGGCGCTGGTCTGCATGCTGCCGCTGACGCCGGAGACCACCAACCTGCTGGACCGCGCGCGTTTATCGCAGCTGCCCGAGGGCGCTTACCTTATCAACGTGGCACGCGGCGCGCTGGTGGCCGAGCCGGACCTGCTGGCCCTGGTCAAATCGGGGCACATCGCCGGCGCCACGCTGGACGTGTTCCGCAACGAACCGCTGCCCGCGCCGCATCCGTTCTGGAGCGAACCGCGCATCACCATCACGCCGCACGTCTCGGCGCTCACGATCCGCGAGGAAGCCGTGCGCCAGATCGCGCACAAGATCACACTGCTGGAACAGGGAGAGCACGTCGCCGACGTGGTCGACCGCAATCGGGGATATTAACAATGCATCTGCCAAAACACGTCAAGATCGTCGAAGTCGGCCCGCGCGACGGGCTGCAGAACGAAAAAGAGAATGTCTCGGCCGCCGTGAAAATCGAGCTGGTCGACCGCCTGTCGCGCGCCGGTTTCAGCAACATCGAGGCCGCGTCCTTCGTCTCGCCGAAGTGGGTGCCGCAGATGGCCACCAGCACCGAGGTCATGGCCGGCATCGACCGCCGTGCCGGCACCCTGTATTCCGCGCTGACGCCGAACATGCAGGGCTTCGAGGCGGCACTCGCTGCCAAAGCCGATGAAGTCGTGATCTTCGGCTCGGCCTCCGAAGCCTTCTCGCAAAAGAACATCAACTGCTCGATCGCCGAATCGATCGCGCGCTTCGAAGCGGTGGCGAAGGCGGCCAAAGAACACGGCCTGCGCCTGCGCGGCAGCATCAGCTGCTCCTTCGGCTGCCCATATCAAGGCGAGGTGCCTTTGGAAGCCGTGGCCGACGTGGTGGGCCGCATGCGCGACCTGGGCTGCGACGAGATCGACATCGCCGATACCATCGGCGTCTCGACCCCGAGAAAGACCCAGGCGGTGATGGAGACCGCGGCGCGTGCGTTCAAGCTCGAGGGCATCTCCGGCCACTTCCACGATACCTACGGCCAGGCGCTGGCCAACATCTACGCCAGCCTGGAAGTGGGCGTGGCGATCTTCCACTCGTCGGTGTCCGGCCTGGGCGGCTGTCCGTATGCGAAGGGCGCGACCGGCAACGTCGCCACCGAAGACGTGGTCTACATGCTGAACGGCCTCGGTATCGAGACCGGCATCGATCTCGACCAGGTGGTGGATGCGGGCGCCTTCATCTCGCAGCATCTGGGGCGCAAGGGCGTGAGCCGGGCGGGGAATGCCTTGTTGGCGAAACGTTTGGGTTGAATTTATGGCAGCTTAAATGCCTCGAAAACCGTAGCGAGCGGCCGCAGAATTGGTTGAGAAGCGCAGCTGTACGAAAGTACAGCCGGTCCGCCGTCGCGGAGCATCGCAAACCGATTCTGCAACGCGCAGTAGGTTTGCGAGGTATTTAAGACGCGGAAATGAAAAAGGCCGACAGCTTTCACTGTCGGCCTTTTCGGTATACTTGGTCGGAGTACAAGGATTCGAACCTTGGACCCTCTGGTCCCAAACCAGATGCGCTACCGGGCTGCGCTACACTCCGAAGACAATGATCATAACCGCCAGGGAGGTCGCGGTCAAGGAAAGCGCTTGCGAATCGGCACGAATATGCGCGGATGAGGCTTTCCGGCACAAGAATCGATAGGAGTTCGCAAATGACTGCCATGACCGGGCACTTCCCAAACACCGGTGTTCACGCCCCGCTGGAGCGCAGGCAGATGACGCGTGTGGCGGCGGGGATTGCCATCTCGCTGGCCGCGCACGCGCTGCTGTTGGCCACGTACCATCAGCCGCAGCCGGCTGCCCTGCCCGCCGCCGCGAGCGAGCCGCTCACCGTACGCCTGCAGGCGGCGCCGGCACCACCGCCGGTGGCCGAACCCCCGCGTCCGTCGCCGCAACCGGAAACACAGGCAAAGCCGGCGCCTGCAGCGCGCGCCCGTACGCCACGCCGCATCATCGCGGTGCCGGCGCAGCCGGAAACACCGGAGAACAAAGCCTTCACTGTCGAACCACCGCCGTCCGCGGAACCGGCCGCGGCACCAGACGCCGCACCGCGCTTCAACCTGGACGCCGCCCGCAGCACCGCGCGCAGGGTGGCGAACGAACCCGATCCGGCAAAAGCGGGCACGGCGCTGGAGCGCCTGCCGCCGCCGCCCTTGCAGACCGAAACGAAACTGGAGCGTGCGATCAAGGGCGCCAAGCGGCCGGATTGCAAGGACGGCGTGCCGGGCGGCCTGCTGGCGCCGCTCTTCCTGGCGATGGACAAGAAGGACAGCGGCTGCAAGTGGTAGCTCAGGCCTCGCCCTTGATCTGCAGGGCGCGTTCGTACAAGGCATTCTTCTTGCGCCCCGTGATCTGCGCTGCCAGGTTCGCCGCCTGCTTCACCGAGCATTCCGCCAGCAGGATCTGCAGGATGCGCTCGGCCTCGGCCTGCCCCTCGTCTTCGCTGGGCGCCGCGCCTTCGACCAGCACCACGAATTCGCCGCGCTCGCGGTGCTGGTCGGCCTTGACCCAGGCCAGCGCATCACTCAGCGGGCAGCGGTGGATTTCCTCGAACATCTTGGTCAGCTCGCGCGCGAACACGACCTGGCGTGTCGGCTCGAACACGGCGGATAAAGCCTCGACGCAGTCGGTGATGCGGTGCGGTGCCTCATAGATGACGAGGGTCGAGGTTTCAACCTTGAGCTGGGCCAGTTCCGTTTCGCGCTGCTTGGCCTTGGCGGGTAAAAAGCCGACAAAATGGAAGCGGTCGTTCACCAGGCCGCTGGCCGACAGCGCTGCGATGGCTGCCGAGGCGCCGGGCACCGGCACCACGTGCAGGCCGGCGTCGCGCACCGCGTCGACGATGCGCGCGCCGGGATCGGAAACGGCCGGCGTGCCCGCATCCGACACCAGCGCCACGCGCTCGCCCGCGCGCAGGCGCTGGACCAGCTTCTCGGCCACTTCGCGTTCGTTGTGCTGGTGCGCCGCCAGCATCTGCTTGTTCAGGCCGAAGCGCGTCAGCAGGGCGCCGGTCTTGCGCGTGTCTTCGCAGGCGACGACGTCTGCGATCAGCAGGACGTGCAGGGCGCGCAGGGTAATGTCAGTGACGTTGCCGATCGGTGTGGCCACCACGTAAAGCGTTGCGGTAGGATAGGACTGCTGGGCTGCCTCGCCCAGGACGGGCAAGCTGGCGATCTGGCTGGACTGGCTGGACTCGGTGGAGGTCATGGGGGGAATCGGATGCTGATTAAAAAACTGAAGGCGCTGGGTGCGGGTCTGCTCATGGTACTGCTGGCCGGCTGCAGCACGGTGAGCCTCGACGAGCCGCACGGATTGTGCGCGCCCGGCAGCGCAAGCGCAAGTCCCCGCAGCGGCGACTACGCCTGCCCCGAAGCGGAACCGGCGCCGCGCTACGTGCCGCCGCCACGCGAAGTGGAAACGGCACCGGTGCAGACCGCGCCGATCCTGCTGCCGGGCCAGGAACCCGGCCCCAGTGCCGGCACCGCACCCGCCGCGCGCGGCACCGGCCCGGTCCGCGTGGCCCTGCTGCTGCCGATGAATTCCGCCACCCTGGCCGGCGCCGCCGAAGCGGTGCGCGCCGGCTTCATGGCCAGCGTCGAACGCGACGGCACCGGCATGACGGTCGACCTGGTGTCCACCGGCGACGCCACCAGCGATGCACTCGCCTCCTACGCCGATGCGGCCAGGTCGCACGACGTCATCGTCGGCCCGCTGGCCCGTCCGGCCGTCAGTGCGCTGGCGGCCGCCGGCAATATCACCCGGCCGACCGTTGCCCTCAATCATCCCGAGCCACGTGGCAATCTGCCGCGCGGCATGCTGGTGGCCGGCCTCTCGATCGAGGACGAAGCCAGGCAGGCGGCCGAATGGGCGGCGCGCGAGCATCCGCAGGGACGCGTGCTGATCCTCACCGGCAATGCCCCCTGGGCCCAGCGCGCCGCCAGCGCCTTCGAAGCGCGCTGGAGCGAGCTCGGCCATACCGGTCAGCGCTTCGCCGTGCCGTCCGCCGAAGGGCGCGTGGACCAGGCCGCCATTTCCGACCTGAAGGCGCGGCTGGACGTCGATCCGCCCGAACTGATGTTCGCCGCGCTCGACGTGGTCGAACTGCGCCAGGTGCGTGCCCAGACCGGCACCACGATCCCCTTGTACGCGGGCAGCGCCGGCAATCCGGGCCGCGCGCCCGGCATGGCGGTCAGCGAACTGAACGGCCTGCGCGTGGTCGACGTGCCCTGGCTGGTGCGGCCCGACCACCGTGCGGTGATGGTGTACCCGCGCCCGCTCGAGCTTGAGCAGCCGCTGACCATGAACCGCCTGTACGCGCTCGGCATCGACGCCTTCCTGGTCGCGCGCGAACTGGCCCTGCGCCCCGGCGGTCCGTTCGTGATCGACGGCGTGACCGGGCGGCTGGAAGTCGACCCGGGCGCGTCGCGGCTGCAGCGGCGCGAAGCCATGGCGATCTACCGCGACGGCAATTTCGAACCCGTCGAAGCGGGGCCCTGAGATGTGGCCGGCCCGCCTGTCGCCGAAGCAGGAACAGGGTCGCAAAGGGGAAGAATCGGCACTGGCGTATCTTCAGCGCCACGGTTTAGTGCTGATCGAAGCGAACTTCCGGTGTAAATTGGGCGAGATCGATCTCGTCATGCGCGAAGGCCCGACCCTGGTCTTCGTCGAGGTGCGCCAGCGCGCCGACCGTCGCCGTGGCGGGGCTGCGGCCAGCATCACGCCGGCGAAAATCCGCCGCATCCTGCGCGCCGCCCAGTTCTACCTGCAGCGTTTCCAGCGCATGCCGCCCTGCCGCATCGACGTCGTCGCCATCGATGGCGGCCAGCTCGAATGGTTACGGAACGCCATCGAATCCTATTGAAGTGTAAGCATTTTTTACCCTACTTGCGCGGTAGACGTTGCCGCTGCACTATAATCTTCGACCATGAATACTCAACGCATCCTCGCCCATTTCCAGGAAAGCGCCGAACTCAAACTGAAGTCGGGCCAGCTGCTGGCACAACCTATTTCCCAGGCCATCGAACTGATGTTCAATGCCCTGTCCAACGGCAACAAGATCCTGGCCTGCGGCAACGGCGGTTCCGCCGGCGATGCCCAGCACTTCGCTGCCGAGCTGGTCGGCCGTTTCGAACGCGAGCGTTTCCCGCTGCCGGCGATCTCGCTTTCCACCGATACCTCGATCATCACGGCGGTCGGCAACGACTACAGCTTCAACGAAATCTTCAGCAAGCAGGTCCAGGCCCTGGGCCAGGCCGGCGACATCCTGCTGGCGATCTCGACTTCGGGTAATTCCGGCAACGTGCTGGCGGCTGCCGAAGCGGCGCTCGAGCGCGAGATGCGCGTGGTCGCCCTGACCGGCAAGGACGGCGGCAAGCTGGGCAAGCTGCTGACCGAGGCCGACGTGCATATCAACGTGCAGCACGCACGCACCGCGCGCATCCAGGAAGTGCACCTGGTGGCGATCCACAGTATCTGCGACGGCCTCGACGTCGCCCTGTTCGGAGAAGAAGATGCAAGTTAAGAAAGCCGTCCTGACCGCTGCCCTGCTCGGTTCCCTGCTGGTCTCGCTGCAAGGCTGCGTGGCCGTGGTCGCCGGCGGCATGGTCGCGGGCGCGGTGGCGACCACCGACCGCCGCACCCTGGGCGCCCAGACGGAAGACAAGGCGATCGCCGTGAAGGCCGAGACCCGGCTGCCGCAGATCGTCGGCGACGCCGGCCACGTCAACGTCAACAGCTACAACCGCAAGGTGCTGCTGACCGGCGAAGTGCGCGACGAGGAAATGAAGCGCGCCGTCGAAAATGAAGTGCGCGGCATCACCAACGTCGACAACGTGATCAACGAGCTGGTCGTGGCCGGCCCGTCGAGCTACACCTCGCGCTCGAACGATACCCTGATCACCAGCAAGGTCAAGATCAGCCTGGCCGACAAGAAAACCGTCTCGGCGAATTCCTTCAAGGTCGTGACCGAGCGCGGCAATGTCTACCTGATGGGCCTGGTGACCCAGCGCGAAGGCAACATCGCCGCCCAGGTGGCACAAGGCGTGTCGGGCGTAATCCGCGTGGTCAAGATCTTCGAATACATCAGCGAAGAAGACCTGCGCGCGATGCAGCCGCAATCGCCGCCGCAGGCTGCGCAATAATCCCGCAAGGCAGGGACAAGGCGGCGAGCCTATAATGGAGTTCGCCGCCTGTTCACCGATGAGATGAACCCATGACCGCCTCCGCTTCCAACCGTTCCTGGATCAAGCCCGCCGCCATCGGCGCCGCCGTGCTCGCGATTGCCGGCATCGGCTTTGCCGCCTTCAGCCACCAGCCGGCTGCCCCGGACGTCACCTTCATCAGCATCGACGGCCAGAAGATCAGCTCGCAAAACCTGCGCGGCAAGGTCGTGATGGTCAATTTCTGGGCGACCTCCTGCACCACCTGCGTGAAGGAGATGCCGCAGATGGTCGAGACCTACAACAAGTTCAAGGACCAGGGTCTGGAATTCGTCGCCGTGGCGATGAGCTACGACCCGCCCAACTATGTCCTGAACTATGCCGAGACGCGCAAGCTGCCGTTCAAGGTCGCGCTCGATTCGGGCGGCGACCTGGCAAAGCAGTTCGGCGACGTGGCGATGACACCCACCACCTTCGTCATCGGCAAGGACGGCAAGATCCTCAAGCGCTACCTGGGCGAACCGGATTTCGCCTCCTTGCACGCGCTGCTGCAGAAATCGCTGAGCGCAAGCTGAAACACACTTGCGCACGCCTGACCTCCCGCAAACCGGCGCTGTCTGCCTGGTCCAAGCTTGACGCGTTCGCTGGAGACCTCATGCGCAAGCCACCCACCTTCCCGCTCCTGCTTCGATGCCTGCTTCCATGCCTGCTGGCAGCAGGCTGCACCAGCGTGGATACCGGGCTGCGCAATACCGTGGTCGTGCATTACCAGCATGTCGCGAACGTGCACCGCATCGCGTTCCGCAACCCGGTGTCCCTGCACCGCAACGAGTCGATCCGTTTCGTGCAACCCCTGGAATCGCAGGGTTTCTGGGCGGTGTTCGTGGTGTGCAGCGTGGACGCCACCGGCGCCAACGTACCGGCCTTCTATTACGACATCGACCGCTTCCGCGTCCAGTTCGGCGGCCGGCGCTTCGGCCCGCTGCGTCCCTACACGCTGCGCCTGGACGACTCGATCAACCTGAACACGCGTACCGACACCGCCGCCATCGTCGACGCCATTGCCGCCGAGATCCACGAGGGTCCGCCCAGCCAGGTGTTCCACCACGGCTTCTATCCGAACCTGGACTACCGCTTCGCCATCTATGTGCCACAGGGCCTGACCGATTACGCCGGCGAAGAACTGCCGCTGCGCTATGTCGGCAGCGACACCATGGTGCTGGGAAATGGCACGCCGCCTTCCGACATCCCTGTGGCGGGCGCCGACGGCACCGGCATCACGGCGCGCTGCCGGCCCTGATCGCGGTAAGCTGTGGGCATCGACGGAGGAGCGAACATGAACGCAGCGGACAACACGATGACGGTCGAGCAGGCCTACCGGGCCATGCTGGCTTTTCTCCAACGCGAGGTCGAGCTGACCGAATCCAGCGACCTGGCCGACCTGGTGAGCGAGTACAAGCTCGACGCCGACGGCAAGACGCGCGATCCGGCGCTGTGGGACGAATGGCTGGGCGCCGTCGATCAAACCCTGCGCACCGGCCAGGCCGGCTGAGCGGGGCCGGCGCCTTGCTTCCCGATATAGAACTCATTACACGCCTCGGCCTGGCCGCGCTGCTGGGCGGCGCCATCGGCTTCGAGCGCGAGCGCCTGTCGTGGGCCGCCGGCTTGCGCACCCACATGCTGGTGTGCGTCGGTGCCTGCCTGTTCATGATCGTGTCCGCCTACGGCTTCATGGATGTGCTGGAGCATGAGCACGTCTCGCTCGACCCTTCGCGCGTGGCGGCGCAGGTGGTGTCCGGCATCGGCTTCCTCGGCGCCGGTTCGATCCTGCTGCGCGGCGAGATCGTGCGCGGGCTGACCACGGCCGCCAGCCTGTGGACGGTGGCGGCGATCGGCCTGGCTGCGGGCGGCGGACTGTATTTCGCCGCCGTGGCCGCCACCGTCCTCATCCTGATCATCCTGGCCGGCATCAAGCCGCTGGAACGGCGCTACTTTTCTTCACGGCAAAAGCGCGAGGTCATGATCTCGGCGGAGCGCGGAATGCTGACGCTGCACGTGCTGGAACAGCAGCTCGGCCCGGTGACCAGCCGCATCAGCACCTTCATCGTCCAGCAGCAGGAAGAGGCGTCCAAGGTGGACGACGTGCTGATTGCCTTTTCTCGCATGTCCGAGAGCGATTTCCATACGCTGCTGGACAAGCTGCGCCGGATTCCGGGCGTGCTCAAGCTGGATGCGAAGGGACAGCCGGACCGGCGGACCTACTGATACCCTGGCTTACCAGCGCCCCCGCTCCTTTTTCGACTGGCGCTTGCGTGCCGCCGCATTCTGCTGCTGCAGCAGCGCATCGACGCGCTCCGACGCCTCGCGCGCCAGCTGCTGGGCCAGCTCGATGCTGGGGAAATAATCCGGCATCCGGTAGCCCAGCCAGGCATAGGCCGAGTACATGCGGCAAGTGTCCTCGACTTCCTGCAGGTTTTGCCAGAACATTTCCTGCGGATGTGGCTGAAGCTTGCAAATGCGTTTCTTCGCCAGCGACTGCGCCCAGTGCGACCAGGCACTTTCCAGCGTTGGCACGCGGGTCGAGATCGGCACCAGCGACATCGTGAATTTCTCGGCCACGCTCAGGTCGAGCGTATCGAGCCACTCGGCGCGCTCGTTCTGCTCTTCCGTGATGCGTGGATAGAAAAAGCCGTCCGGCACGTCGATGTTGTGCACAAAACGCTTCAGCAATTTCACCAGCGAAGTCTCGCCGGTCACCGACGAGATCCTGTGCAATTGCTCGATCGATGGCGCCACCGCGAAGCCGCTGGCTTTTACCGGAGGGATCTTTTCCTTCATCAGCGAGCGCATGATGTCGTGGGTTTCGTCGTCGTAGCCGGCCACGAAACCTTCTTCATGCACGCCATAACGCCCTGCCCGGCCCGCGATCTGCTTGGCCAGCGCCGCCGAGATCTCTTCCTCCTCGACGCCGTTGTACTTGACCGCCGTCGTCATCACGATGCGCTGGATCGGCATGTTCAGGCCCATGGCGATGGCGTCGGTGCCGACCACGATGTCGGCCTGCCCTTCGCGGAAACGCTCGGCCTGGGCGCGCCGCACTTCCGGCGACAGATTGCCGTACACCGTCGCCACCGACAGACCCATCTCGGTGATCATGTCGCGCCACATCAGCACGTTGCGGCGCGAAAAGGCGATGACGGCGTCGCCGCGCCGCAGATTGCGTATCTTGCGCACGGCGCTCGGCTCCATCGACAGCGGCGCCTTGCGCTTGAGCACGTGCACCTCCAAAGGACACTCCAGGCGCTCGGCCAGCGCCTCGATCGCGCGCCGTGCTTCGGGCGCCCCGACCAGGTAGACGACGGACGCAGGCGCACCGCACACGGCGGCGGTCCAGGCGGCGCCGCGGTCGCGGTCGGCCAGCATCTGGATCTCGTCGATTACCGCCACCTCGACCCGCGTCCTGGTATCGAGCATCTCGACGGTGCTGGCGACGTGGGTCGCGTTTTCGGCCAGGCGGCGCTCCTCACCGGTGACCAGGCTGACCGCCAGCGGTTCGCCATCCTCCCTCACGACACCCTGCAGGCGCTCGTAGTTTTCCAGCGCCAGCAGGCGCAGCGGGGCCAGGTAGACGCCGCTCTCGGCCTGGGCCAAGTGCTCCATCGCGCGGTGGGTTTTACCCGAGTTCGTCGGCCCGAGCAGGGCGATGAAGCGGCGCGCCATCTTGCTGGCCACCTCGAAGGATTGCGGGTATTCCGCCAGGTTGATGCTTTCCTTGGTGCGCGCGGCGTGGCGCTCTTCCTGGTCGCGTTCGACGGCGTGCTCGAGGCGCTGGTGGATGCGCTCGAACACGTACTCGGCCGGCTCGGAGGTTTCCAGTTCTTCCAGCACGTGCAGGAACAGCATCGGGTCGAAGCCGGCTTCCTCGCACTGGTCGGCGATCTCGCGCACGAATTCCTCGACGTCCTGGTTGAGGTCGTCGATGGCGTCGCGGGTGGCGCGCTCCTCGATGAGTTCGCGGCGCGCGCCGAGGTCCATCTTGCGCCATTTGCTCGGCTTGGCCAGCACGCCGCGCGCCGGCACCAGGCGATACTCGACGTGCAGGCCGTCGACGCGCACCGCGCCACTGAAGCGCAGGAAGACGCGGCCTTCCATCTTGACCAGTTCGATGCCGCGCGCGGCCAGTTTGAGGTCGTGTTCGAGGAAGGCGTCGTCGTCGCCCAGGTTGGTGTCGGAGTCGTTATCGCTGCGGTGTTGGATCATGTTCTTGGGAGACAGGCTTGGTTTGTTGCCAATATAGCGCGGATGGCGCCGGGGCCATGTTCAGCTAGCCTTGGAGAAAAAGCCGTGGGCGGAGGCCGCCCACCCTACGAGAATC
>Ga0265798_10007918_pt1 | contig 13657 bp, 12 predicted proteins | sample P3T30metagenome_FD_192430 | JGI IMG/M metagenome (GOLD analysis project Ga0265798, IMG submission 192430) | Plant litter microbial communities from East Loma Ridge, Irvine, California - P3 T30 | ecosystem: Environmental > Terrestrial > Plant litter > Unclassified | place: USA: California...
AAAGGCCTGGAGCTTTCTTTCGCTGGTAAACTGTTGCAGTTTATCCAAGTTTCTGGAATAGGCACCAACAACTTCAACCTTAGTGCTGAAAACACGTTTAAGGGCATCAAAATGAAATCTGGCAGCGAAGCCAGAACCGATAATGCCGGCCTTTATTACACTTTCGTTCATAGCTTATATTTGGTATTCTATCGTTGCAAGGATTATGCAATCGTTTGCATTACATATTTATAAATTATAATCCTTATATCAAAAGAATTCTCTGAAATAAAAGCTTAGTCTCTATGTAGGCCTGGTTTTGTGCTGCTAGATTCCCTGGCAATCAGTTCTACGGGTGTGGTCATGGAAATGTAGCTCTGACTATTCAAATCCTGTGTTTCAATCAGCTCCATGATCAATTTGGCGGCACCTTCCCCCATTAAATGTGGGAATTGCTCTACCGAAGTGATCTGTGGCCTGGATATCTCCGTTCTGCTGTCATTTGCATAGCCGGTGACCTTCAGTTGCTTAGGGACACTTATTTTATTGTTTCTGGCATAATCCAGTACGGCAAGCGCTGCCGTATCGTTACACGCAAAAATGGCATCCGGTATATGAGACTGTGCAAATAGTGCTTCGCAGCTGTTGAGTGTATTTTCTTTATTCAGCTCGTGGAAATAGACTAAGGACTCATCGTAAGGTATATTGAATTCTTTTAGCGCTTCTTTGTAGCCACTTAATCGCTGCAGGTAAATGCTGCAACTTAGCGGACCGCTGATGTGTGCAATACGTCTGCAACCATGCTCCAGAAGATGACGCGTAACCTGGTAGCCTCCAGTGTATTCATCTCCTACAATTTTGTGGCAGGTTTTATCAATCGGAACCCGGTCGTAGAAAACAACAGGCACATTGCCTAAGGTACTACGATCAAAAATATGGTAGTCTTTGGTGTATAAGGTAACGGAAACGATCAGCCCTTCCACCTGTGTGCCCATTAAAAGATTTACAATTTTCTTTTCCTGTTCCGGTGATTCATTGGACTGGAAAATCATAAGATTGTAGCCGAAAGTCTGCAAACGGTTTTGTATCGCAGTAATTACGGCAGCCTGGAAAGGCATGGAAATTCTAGGGACGATAAGGCCGATGGTCTTGGATCTGCTGCTTCTTAAAGCGGCCGCTAGCGCATTATACCGATAGCCAAGTTGTTGAGCAACAGCCTTTACTTTTTCTTTGGTTTCCTCACTGATGTGCGGATGGTCGCTTAGAGCCCTCGAAACGGAAGACACTGACATGCCTACTTCGGTAGCAATGTCTTTGATGGTTACTTGTTGCTGTTTCTTTCTCATTTCATGCAATCGTTATCAAACATAGCAGTAAAACGATTACGCTGCCTCTGCATTTTTTCTTTTAGATGTGTGAAGAGGATTTCTCTTTGCCAAACTGTTTTTAATCCAGTGCTTAAAAGATCTACTAAGGCGGACGATCAAGATGCTGATCACCAGTTCTGTTAAAATCTGCAAGGTATTTTGTTAATTCTGTAATTTTGTATAAATATGTATCTGCAATCGTTTGCAGTTTGCAACCAGATATAGACGAAGATTCATGATACCTCAAGAACCTCGAGCACCCAGCTCCTGATCCTGGAGAAGCATGTCCCTGATCTTCTGATTGGATTTGCAGGCCTATGAATATGATTCAACTTCTAACCAAATAAAAGCCTTGTATGAACTTTAATTTTATCAAATCCCTAAGCTGGCAGGCGGCCATCCAGACACGGATACACCAGTTTGTGACGGTACTTCTGTTTACCGCAGTTTCGGCTGGGCAACAACCAGTAAAAATGGCTTTAAAGACGGGAAAGTTACATTGAAGCAGAACCCCGGTTATTAATTGTTCCTATTTTAGAGCTGCGGTGTTAAGCCCGTCAGAAAACCAAATAATCACCTTGTATGAACATGAAACAGTGGCCCAAAACAATACGAGCCCTATTTATATTTAGCATGGCAGCCATTAGTATCTTGTGCAGTCAATGCAAAACTGCCCCGCTTTCTGCAGAGGCATCTCTGGATAACATGACCGTTGAAGCCGGCTTTGAAGTGAAACTTATCGCTTCTGAGCCGCTTATCGCTGCACCAGTAGCCCTAACTTTTGACAATCAAAGCCGCATCTGGGCACTTGAAATGAATGGCTTTATGCCAGACACGCTTGGAACCGGAGAGGATAGTCCAAGCGGAAAGGTGGTTATTCTTGAAGATACGGATCAGGATGGGGAAATGGATGACCGAAAGGTATTTCTGGACAGCCTGCGCTTGCCGCGGGCACTTTGTCTGATTGAAAATGGCTTGCTGGTGGGTGAGCCACCATACCTTTGGTATTACGAGATCAAGAACGACAAACCGGGTAAAAGGGTGTTGGTCGATAGTCTATATGCGGATGAAGGTAATGTTGAGCATCAGCCTAATGGACTGTTGCGTGCAATGGATAACTGGATCTATAATGCCAAGTCTGCCAAACGATATAAGAAGGATGGCGACCGATGGATCATTGAAAAAACACATTTTAGAGGTCAATGGGGCATCAGTCAGGATAATTACGGGCGGTTATTCTACAACCACAACTCCGCAAACGTAATTGGCGACTATTTTACACCAGGTTTAGGTGCAACCAACAAAAATCAGCGGGAAGTTGCGGGTTACAACATGGCCGTTGTGCCCGATAATCGGGTATATCCGGCGCATGCCACACCGGGCGTAAACCGCGGTTATTTACCCGGGGTTCTGGATACCGCACAGCGGCTGCTGAACTTCACCGCAGCTTGTGGCCCACTGATTTACCGTGGTAATCTCTTCGGGTCCGATTACCGTCTAAACTCGTTCGTTGCTGAGCCTGCGGGGAATCTGGTAAAGCGGAATACCATGAAATTAGACAGCGGCTATTTTGCTAAAGGTGCTCAAGCATACCAGGAGAAGGAGTTTATCTCTAGCGTGGATGAACGTTTTAGGCCTGTGAACCTGCATGACGGTCCGGATGGTGCATTGTACGTTGTAGATATGTACCGCGGTATTATTCAGCATAAAACCTACCTCACGCCGTATCTGAAGAATGAAATCAAAAAACGGCAACTTACCTTGCCATTGGTCTGCGGCCGGATTTATAAGGTTGTTCCTAAAGGTAAAGCACCTAAGTTCAGGAAAATGCCAAAATCGCCGCAGGAACTGGTGCAGCTTTTAGGAGATCCAAATGGATGGATCAGGGATCGTGCACAGCAGATGCTGGTAGACCGTAAGCAGAAGGATGTTGTTCCAGGACTGAAAGCGGCATTGAAGTCAAACAACCTATACGCCCGCATGCATGCTTTCTGGACCTTAGAAGGCTTAGATGCATTAGAGATGCCTGAAGTTCTGGCTGCGCTGAATACGAATATCTGGCCGATGAAAATGCAGGCGCTTAGTGTTATCCCATCGGTAATAAAACAGAGCACTGCTGCAGGCTATGTTAATGCACTGAATAATCCAGCGTTGCTGAACGATAAACTAGCGGCGCCGTATCTGGCTTTGCTTGCAAAAACGATTAAAACATACGACAGCAATGCTGCAGATGCGATATTGAATAAGCTGGTAAAAACGTATGCGAATGACAAGTTTGTTGCAGATGCCGTAATCTCCAACCTGGAGGGTAGGGAAGAAGTGTACCAGAAGCAGGTACTGAAGCAATTGCCGGATACCTCACTAATCATCAATAAGCAGCTTAATACCATTGTGACCAATAAGTTCAATGCATCAAACAACAATGATCCAAGAGAAACAGAACGTAAGTTTCCTAGAGGTGCTGCTCTGTTCCGCACGAACTGCCAGACTTGCCATGGTGCAGATCTGAATGGTATAAAATCTTTAGCACCGCCATTGAACAAATCAGAATGGGTGACCGGCAAAAAAGAACGGCTGGCCGCAATCGTGCTTTATGGCCTCACCGGACCTGTTGAGGTAAACAAACATCTGTATACGAAACCAGAGATCATGGCTGATATGCCTGGAATTGGTAGTAGCAACGAGTTTTCTGATGAAGATATTGCACAGCTGTTAAGCTACATCCGCGATTATGGGCGGAACAAGGCCGAGAAGGTGAATCAACAGGACGTTACCGACGTCAGGACGCAGTTCAAAGGCCGCGATAAGGCATTCACCGTTGAAGAATTACTGAGCAATCCGTTTACCAAATGAGCAAGAACAAATATTAGAACCAAACCATAACGAATATGAACATAAGTAAATTACTGATTCTTGCAGTTTTCTGTTACTCCGGAAGCTGTACCGCCCAACAGAAGCAATCCAGCGGTGGCTGGAAGTCCTTGTTTAATGGTAAAAATTTAGATGGCTGGGAACAGCTGAATGGGAAGGCTACCTATGAGGTTAAAGATGGAGAAATCATTGGAACCACCGTACCAAAGGAACCAAATTCGTTCCTGGCGACAAAGGAGAAGTATGGCGACTTCATCATGGAGCTTGAATTGATGGTCGACAATAACATGAACTCCGGCATACAGATCAGAAGCGAAAGCAAAGCAGATTACCAAAATTACCGCGTGCATGGCTACCAGGTAGAGGTTGATCCTTCAGAACGTGCCTGGAGTGGTGGGATATATGATGAGGCCCGCCGTGGATGGTTATACCCCCTAGATATTAACCCGAAAGGACAGAAAGCTTTTAAACGTGATGTCTGGAACAAGTACCGGATCGAGTGTATCGGAAATTCCATTCGTACTTGGATTAACGGTGTTCCAACAGCGAATGTGCTGGATGACATGACGCCTTCAGGGTTCATTGCCTTGCAGGTACATGGAATCTATGGTGATATGAAGCCGGGCATGCAGATCCGCTGGAGAGATATCCGTATACAAACCGAAAATTTAAAACCTTCCAAAATGGATAACATATTTGTAGTGAACATGGTACCAAATGATCTATCTGCTCAGGAGAAACAGGAAGGTTACCAGATGCTTTGGGATGGCAAAACTACCAAAGGTTGGGTTAGTGCGAGAAATGGTACAACGTTTCCCGAAAATGGCTGGAGCATATCCGATGGTGAGTTAAATGTTCAGGAAGCAAATGGTCAGGAATCTACCAACGGCGGCGACATCATCACCCAGAAGCAGTATAAAGCATTTGAATTGAAGTTCGACTTCAAACTTACAGAAGGTGCGAACAGCGGTGTGAAGTACTTCGTGACACTTGCAGAAAAGACAAAAGGATCTGCGATTGGTTTGGAATACCAGATTTTGGATGATGAGCGACATCCGGATGCAAAAATGGGCAGAGATGGAAACCGCACACTGGCATCGTTATACGATTTGATCACCAGCAAGAAATTTAACAATGCGCAGCGAAAGATTGGTGAATGGAACCGTGGATTGGTACGCGTATATCCAGATAATCGCGTAGAACATTGGCTAAACGGCTTTAAAGTGCTGGAATATAAACGTGGCACCGAGGCCTTTAAAGCCTTGGTTCAGATCAGCAAGTATAAGGACTGGAAGGATTTTGGCCAGGCAGCGCAGGGACATATTCTGCTTCAGGATCATGGAAATAAGGTTTCATTTAGAAGCATTAAGATCAAAGAACTATAGTCTAACATAAGCCCAGCCTTTAAAGCTGGGCTTAAAGTATAGTCTTTTGTTACAAAAATTAAAACCAGATCTGTCGAATAATTGGTTAATTGGGTGTAGAAAACCAAATATATGCTGCTGACGATTCTGAACGCAATTTTCTGCATCTCTTTCATTGGCTTCGCTTATGTGAATTTAAATGACGGAGATTCCTGGCTTTGGGTACCCATTTACCTGGTCGCCGCGGGCTTATGTGGACTGGCTACATTTAACCACTATTACCCGATTATCTATTTAATTGCAATATCCTTTTACCTGATCTATGCGGTACAGCTATTTTTCAGTACGGACGGAGTGATGGACTGGATCAAAGTTTACGGACGACCCAGCCTGGTAGAAAGTATGCAGACTACAAAACCTTACATTGAAAAAGCGAGGGAGTTCTTCGGACTGCTCATCATTAGTGCCGCACTCGGCATCAATTACCTTACCACCATGATCTAGGAACAACATGAACACGGAAACAATAGAAGAAGTTGAAGGGCTGTTTACCTATTTGCTGGAAACCAGATTAAGGCCGGAGGAATATGCCTGGCTAACAACCAAGACGACCGAAATACAAAGCACTGGTGATCTAAAACAGCTAAGCAAGGTTTTCGCACAGGTTCCCCGTTATGCGAGCAAGGATTTACTAGGCTGGAAGGACAAAGCGATAATGGATATTAAAAAGCTTATTCCTGGCTATGACCTGGGCGACTGGACCGTTGAAACGTTCTGTCGTGTGTGGTTGTTAAAACAATTGCCTTCTGGTGATCAGGAAGGTTATCTAAACAGTATAAACGGCTTGTTTGTAGGCGCCGAACTCAATGAACTGGTTGCACTTTATAAAGCTTTTCCTTTGCTCCAATATCCTGAATACTGGGTACGCCAATGTGAGGAAGGTATTCGAAGTAATATTGGCAACGTGCTGGAAGCGATCATGTATCACAACCCGTATCCAGCCACCTACTTATCTGAACCGGCATGGAATCAAATGATTTTGAAAGCTTTTTTTATGGAGAAAGAAGTGACGAAAATCTACAGGCTGCAGGAGCGCCTAAATCCGGCACTTCAAGCAACCTTGGCGGACTATGTGCAGGAACGTCTGGCAGCAGGCCGAAGCGTTAATCCAGCGCTTTATAAATTAATGGAAGTATAGAAAGCGCAAGATATATGTGTTGCAATAACAATTTAAATGAAAGAAATCAAGGTACAAGAATGCAGACGCAACTTGACCTGAGTGACATCTCCGGCATGCGGTTTTTTGATCCACATGTACATATGACATCACGGACCACAGATGACTATCAAGCCATGGCTGATGCCGGCATAGTAGCGCTTATTGAACCCGCCTTCTGGTTGGGCCAACCCAGAACAGGGCTAGACAGCTTCCGTGATTACTACAGTAGCCTGATTGGCTGGGAACGCTTTCGGTCCTCACAGTTCGGTATTAAACATTATTGCACCATTGGCTTAAATTCCCGGGAGGCAAATAATGAAGCACTAGCGGAGCAGGTGATGGAACTACTGCCATCCTTTGTTTACAAAGCCGGTGTTGTGGGCATCGGTGAGATCGGCTTTGATGACCAGACGGCAGCTGAAGAAAAATACTACAGGCTGCAGTTGGAACTGGCGAAAGAAGCGGGACTGCCGGTTCAGGTGCACACGCCTCATCGGGATAAGAAAAAAGGCACCAGCCGAAGTATGGATATTGCGCTGGAACATGGCTTGTCGCCAGCCTCCATCATCATAGATCATAATAACGAAGAAACGGTAAAGGAAGTACTGGATCGTGGATTCTGGGCTGCTTTCACCATTTATCCATTCACCAAGATGGGCAATGAGCGAATGGTGGAGATTATGAAGCAGTATGGGGCGGAGCGAATTATGATCAACTCTGCTGCAGACTGGGGCATCAGTGATCCGCTGGCCGTACCGAAGTCAGCCGCGCTAATGAAGCAACGCGGCATATCGCTGCAGGACATTGAACTGGTGACCTATCGCAATGCCATTACTGCCTTCGGCCAAAGTGGTCAGATCAATGAAAAAGATTTTGAGCAGACCCAGGAAGTGGATCAGGCACAGAAATTTGAAAGCAATTCTATATTACGTGGCGGACAACAGCCTAGAATTGATAAAAACAATATCATCATCGCATAAGGGTATGGCTAGAGCATTGGGATTGATCAGATTGATGCGGTTGGCAAACGTCGTCACAGCAGTAGCGGACGTGCTTGCAGGCATCGCCATTTCGGGCTATTTTTCGGGCTCGGGAGCGTACTTACCTGTGTTGCTGCTTTGTATTTCAACAATAGGGCTTTATAGCGGAGGCATTATTTTCAACGATGTTTTCGATGCAGGTCTGGATGCCATTGAGCGGCCTGAACGGCCGATTCCAAGTGGCATGGTTTCCTTGACAGAAGCAACTGCTTTCGGAACCTTATTCTTCGGGATCGGCATTGGTGCTGCAGCCCTGTTTCAATCCGAGTCGCTGATCATTGCCATGCTGATTGTGCTGGCCTGTTTGAGCTATAACCGCTGGGCAAAACATTATACCGTTTGGGGCCCCATAAATATGGGGCTATGTAGAGGGTTGAACCTGATGCTTGGCATGAGCATTCTGAAACCTGAAATTGAAAACTGGTGGTTCCTTGGCCTTATTCCGCTGGTATATATTGCCTCCATCACCATCATCAGCAGGGGGGAGGTGCATGGCGGAAATAGAAAAATGCTGCGGATTGCGGCAGTGTTATATACCATTGTGATCATCAGCATTCTTAGTGTTTCGGCTTCCATGCAAAACATCGCGCTGACACTAATTTTTCTTATTCCTTTTGTGCTGATGATTTTCAGACCGTTATTAACGGCATTTAAGCTACCAAGTGCAGAAAACATCGGAAAGGCGGTGAGAGCAGGCGTCATCGCTTTGATCTTGCTTAATGCCTCCTGGGCCGGAGCTTTCGGTACCTGGCAGCTGGCCTTGCTCATCGTTATCTTATTACCACTCTCATTGTGGCTGAGCAAATCTTTTGCGGTCACTTAGTATCCCACAACATGAATTATCTAGAGCAATCATTCCATATAAAATACGAGTACAAGGTGTTTTTTACAGCCTCGCTGTTTGATACCGAAAATCTCACGTTGGCCAACTTTTTTAAAGGACAACACGCAGCGGCAGAAAAAAAGATTCTTTTTGTGCTGGATGCAGGTTTGCTGGAAGCAAATCCCGCACTTGAAACTGCAATTATAGCCTATTTTCAGGTGCATCAAGAGGTGCAGCTTGTTAAAACGTTGCTGATCGTTCCTGGAGCTGAGGCCGCAAAGAATAACCCCGAAGCTTTTGAGCGTATCATTGAAACGGTGAATTCCGAAGGTATTGACCGGCACAGCTACATCGCGGCAGTTGGCGGGGGCGCAGTGCTGGACTTGGTCGGCTATGCAGCTGCAGTAACACACCGCGGTATACGGCACATCCGTATCCCAACAACCGTACTTTCACAGAACGACTCCGGTATAGGCGTAAAAAATGGTATTAACTATAAAGGCAAGAAGAACTTCCTGGGCACCTTTGCACCCCCTGCTGCCGTATTTAATGACAAGCAATTCCTGCTAACCTTGAACAATCGCGACTTCCGCTCGGGTATTGCAGAGGCGATAAAGGTAGCACTGATTAAAGATGCTGATTTTTTTTATTGGATGGAGGAGCGTGCTCAGTTGCTGCTGGATCGGGACATGGACAGCATGGATTACCTCATTAAGCGCTGCGCGCAGCTTCATATGGAGCATATTGCCGGGGCAGATCCTTTTGAGTTAGGCTCATCCAGACCACTGGATTTTGGGCACTGGTCGGCACACAAGCTGGAACAGCTTAGCAACTTCAGCATTACACATGGTGAGGCAGTAGCCATGGGCATGGCCCTGGATAGTGCCTACTCGCTTCATGCTGGCCTGCTGGCGGAAGAAAAGCTACAACGGATCTTGAACTTATTGGCCATGTTCTTTGATATCACCCATCCGCTCATTCGGATACCCGATCTTAAAGCGCCTATTCTGGAGGGCTTGCAAGAATTCCGGGAGCATCTTGGGGGCAAGTTGTGTATCACCTTACTTCGCGGAATTGGTGCAGGATTCGAGGTCAATGAGATGGATCCGCATACGTTGTTACAGGCTAGCGAGTACATCCTGCAGTTTAAAATGTTCCAAGCCAAGACGAAAACTTTTCATTAATGAAGACCAAACTAGGGCATCTAACCTATTGTACAAACATACACGCCGGAAAAGACTGGACTGCAGATTTCGGGAACCTGAAGATTCATTTCCCTGAAATAAAAGCGGCAATATCGCCAGATGCCCCTATGGGCATCGGCCTGCGGCTTTCGAATGCCGCCAGTCTGACGCTTGCAGATCCTGCAGTGCAGGAGGAGTTTAAGCGCTGGTTGCAGGAGAATCAGGCTTATGTGTTTACAATGAACGGTTTCCCTTTTGGGGAGTTCCATCATACGGTGGTTAAAGCAGCTGTACATAGCCCGGACTGGACCACAGCCGCAAGAAAAGATTACACCATCCGCCTGGCACACATTCTAGCTGGACTGTTGCCCGAGGGGATGGAAGGTGGCATTTCAACATCTCCATTGAGCTACCGGCACTGGTTTGACACTGCTGAAGCACTAAATGCTGCGGTGGAAACCGCAACCTTAAACCTATTGGAAGTCGTAAAAGAGCTGATTTACATCTATAAGACAAGTGGTACATTGATCCACCTGGATCTGGAACCCGAGCCGGATGGTATCTTGGAAACCGGGCCCGAATACATCAGCTGGTACGAGAAAGATCTGCTGCGAATCGGCATACCGTTGATTGCAGAGGCCTTCAGCTTGAGTATTCAGGAAGCGGAAAGCCTGATCAAACAGCACCTCTGCCTTTGTTATGATGTTTGTCACTTTTCCATTGGTTATGAAGATCATGCGGCAGTGCTGCAGCTGCTAAAAACGAAAGGTTTAAAGGTTGGCAAGATCCAGATCAGTGCCGCCTTGAAGGGTAAGTTCAGTGATGAAGCCCATAACCAGGCCATTCTATTAGACTTCAACAGATTCAACGAGCCTACCTATCTTCATCAGGTGGTTGCAAAGGATGCTGCAGGTAAGTTAATCCGCTATCCAGACCTGGATGAAGCTTTAGCTGACATCCAGCCGGAACTAGCCGCGGAATGGCGTGCCCATTTCCATGTTCCGGTTTCTACTGGCCGAATTGGAGCGCTTTATTCTACCCGTGACGATATCCTCCAAGTATTAAATATTCAGAAACAAGATCCCTTTACCAATCACCTGGAAGTAGAAACCTATACCTGGGAGGTGCTGCCTGAGGGAATGAAAATACCCATTGGCCAATCCATTATCAACGAGCTGGACTGGGTGATCAATCATGCGATAAAATGAAGAAAACTGTAGTTATTGATGTTGTCGGATTATCTTCGAACCTAATTGGGGAACATACCCCATTCCTCCAGCAATACCTTAAAACCCACCAAATAAGCCATATTAAGCCGATGCTTCCAGCAGTAACGACTGCAGTGCAATCAACTTATCTAACCGGAAAAAATCCGACAGAACATGGAATAGTCGGCAATGGCTGGTACGATCGCACAGATGCAGAAGTGAAGTTCTGGAAGCAGTCCAATAAGCTGGTACAACAACCAAAAATATGGGATAAAGCGAAAGCGATAGACCCCAATTTTACCTGTGCAAACATGTTCTGGTGGTATAACATGTACTCCAATGCGGATTATTCTGTCACCCCAAGACCGAACTACCTTGCTGATGGTAGAAAGATACCAGACTGCTACTCCGAGCCAGCAGAACTGCGGGACATTTTGCAGCAGGAGCTTGGTCAGTTTCCATTGTTCCACTATTGGGGGCCAGGAGCGGACATTAAATCCAGTGCCTGGATAGCGCAAGCCTCTATGCGCACGGATGAGCTGTATGATCCTACATTGACGCTGATTTATCTGCCACATCTGGATTATTGCTTGCAAAAGTTCGGACATCGATTCTCCAAAATTGGCAAGGATCTGCAGGAGATAGACAATCTGGTAAAAGATCTGGTGAACCATTATGAGCGTAAAGGTGCCAGCGTGATCATCCTTTCTGAATATGGCATTGTGCCGGTTAACAGGCCCATTCACCTGAATCGTGTGCTGCGTGATCATGGCCTCCTGCAGGTACGTATCGAACGTGGACTGGAGCTGCTTGATGCCGGTGCTTCGAAGGCCTTTGTAGTGGCAGATCACCAGCTGGCACACGTTTACATCAATGATCCCCAGGTGATGCAGCAGCTCAAGGACATACTTTTAAACACCCCCGGGATTGCCTTAGTGCTTGATGAAGCGGGTAAAAAGGCCCGGGGTATAGCCCATGAAAGGGCAGGAGACCTGGTGTTGGTGGCGGAAGCAGATAGCTGGTTCACTTATTACTTCTGGCTGGATGATGCAAAAGCGCCGGATTACGCACGTTGTGTAGACATCCATAAGAAGCCTGGATACGACCCTGTTGAGATGTTCATGAGCTCCAAAGGCCGTGCAGCGTACAAATTACTGCAAAAAAAGGCAGGCTTCCGGTATGTGATGGATGTGGTGCCATTGGATGCCGCGCTAATCAAAGGTTCTCATGGTAGTATCAATGTCCCTGAAGCTTACTTTCCAGTGCTGATTACTAATAAAGTGCAACCTGCTGCAAAGCTGGAGGCAACGGAGGTTCATGATGTAATCTGGCGTACCCTTATGCGCGATGAATAGTAAATAAACAGTTGGTGTGTTAGATTAAAGCTTTTTAAAGGGAATATCCATCAGCTCATATTTCTCCCAATCGCGAAAGTCATAGTGCCACCATTCGTTGTACATCACCTGGAAGCCATGTTTCTGCATCACACCAATCAGAAAATCGCGATTTTTCTTAATCGCAGGCGTTAAGTCCTGATAATCTGCTGCTGCCGCCTTGCTGAAGCTGTCATAAGGCGTCGGCATGGCCACATCCTTCCCGGTTTTTAGATCAATGATTGACAAATCCACAGCGCAGCCACGATTATGCCTGGAGCCACTTTTTGGATGCGCCACAAAGTCCTTATCGGATGCTTTCTGGTAAAAAGCCAGGGTGATGGTATAAGGCCGGTAAGCGTCAAATATCTTGAGCCCGTAGCCTTTCTTTTTAAGTTCTGCCTGAATTTTCTTCAGTTGGGCAACCACAGGTTTTCTCGCGAAAGCACGTGCTGATGGATACATCACCTGCTTCATGAAGTTGTTTTTAGTTGCGTAGCGGATGTCCAGGACGACACCTGGGACAGCTTTTTGGATGTCTACCAAGGCTTTCTCTGGATGCTCCTGAATGGATGCTCTATACGCTTGCTTGCTGTTGATGATAGTAAGCCCATAGGGGTTGTTTTGAGCGCAAAGCAGTGATACCGGAAATAAAAGTAGAAAAGCAATTAGGTACCTCATTGTTCTATTACCGGTTTGAAACCACAAGCAACTCAATGTCCTTATACGGCAGGTTAAATTTGTTCGCCAGGTCTTTATTCGTCAGATGCCCCTGATAGATATACAGCGCCTGACGGATGCCTGGTTTGCTCCAGGCAAGGTTTACCATACCACCCATCTCACCGATATCTACCAGAATGGGCGTGAAGATATTGGTCAGGGCATAAGAGGCTGTCCTGGGCACTCTGGAAGCAATATTTGGAACACAATAGTGAATTACATCATATTTCCGGAATACGGGGTCTTTGTGGTTGGTTACTTCAGATGTTTCAAAACAGCCGCCCTGGTCGATACTCACGTCGATCACTACAGAATCGGGTTTCATCTTACTTACAGTATCTTCCGAGACAATACATGGGCTGCGCCCATTGGTTGCACGGATTGCGCCAATTACCACGTCGCAGGTTGTAATGGCTTTATTCAAAACGATCGGCTGCATTACGGATGTATAAACCCGATCGTGCAGGTTATTCTGCAATCTGCGAAGCCGGTAAATTGAGCTGTCGAAT
>Ga0265798_10007920_pt1 | contig 13655 bp, 21 predicted proteins | sample P3T30metagenome_FD_192430 | JGI IMG/M metagenome (GOLD analysis project Ga0265798, IMG submission 192430) | Plant litter microbial communities from East Loma Ridge, Irvine, California - P3 T30 | ecosystem: Environmental > Terrestrial > Plant litter > Unclassified | place: USA: California...
GAATTTGCCACTTTGATATATGTGGCCTGTGGAAAACCTGGATGCGGTTGGACAGTTGAGCATCAACCGTTGCGTTGGTGTCTACACTAGCGTACGTTGGACCAGAGAGAGCCGAGCTCTGGGTATGGTCCCCTCATAAACGCGATGCCGTGACTTGAGGTAACGCTCTGTAGTCCATTTTAGGTTGTGTTATAACGCAACATGTCATTTTTCAGGAAATTTGGTGACAGATAAAAGTTCCCAACTATGCCAATTGTGTGAGAGTGACGGAGCCGACAATGCCACGTTCATAGACCATGTCTAAGCCTGTGTCCATGAAGCGTCCATTGAGCACTTGTGCAGGAAATTTATTCCTGCCCTGAGCGACATGGTCTATACAATGTACCATGAATCTAAACCGGGAGCTCAGTATTAACTCACTGCATTCACTCTCCACAACCCCCCATACCAAGTCATACGTGAAGAACAGTCTCTAAACATTCACATATAAATACTTCTCTACACAGGGAAGAATTTTTCAATGTTCGGCGCCTTCAATGGTGCAAACAGCATACATCAACGGGCCTCTTGAAGGTCCCCAACGCCGTCGGAGTGTTGGGCCTCAAGCACTAGCTTCTACTACCATTCGTACAGCAAGCACTCCAGACATTGGCTTACTGGGACAAACAGCTAGTGACAACGAGATACATGTATATGAAGCATTCGTCATTGGACGATAGATGGCCAATAAACGCATCCTTGTATCACAAATATACTCCAGGAGGCCATCGCGTCACAAATAAAAGGAGTCAACACATTGATACCCCAGGATACCATTTCCCAGTACTTTTTTACAAGACCAATGTTTCACTCGTCATTTTCTTTTTTCTTTATAGCCTACCCCGCCTTCTTTCCCAGCACCGCCGTAGTTTTGTCTCTCTCTCTCTCTTCATCTGCATAACCCACATGGCACTATAGCAACAGCAGTCGCATACTCCTTATCATGACTGATACTAATCTCGCAAAGCTGACCATCAAGCTCATTGACATCAACCAGCGGGGGCGGTTCCTGTGCCTCGCCTTCAACACTCGTTTCCTTGGTATTGGCCACATCCGCGGTATAGTCTTGGTCGAGTATCAAGCCCTGAGGTCGAGCCGACTGGAATTCATTAGCATCTTTCGCAACAACGGGCAAGATCATAATCCGTTGGAAGCCCCGTGAGTCGTCGTGTAGATGAGTGCATGCTTTGCGACAAGCTTCCTTTGCGGCGAACCTTTTTTCCCCGTCAGGTGAGCTGCGACGAACTGGATTACTTGAAAGTACAACGGCATGCGTACCTGCCTGCGAGGAATTGAGAGGCTCTCTCTACATTGGTAAAGGGAGCCCCGCTGCCAAACCGCTGCCAAAAATATTGGCGCTCATGTTCCGTCAATAGCTTTTTTAGAAACCGCCGCAGAGGCTTTTGTGGATCGCCGTCATTTGGTCGCGTGATGGCCTTTTGTATCCGGGGAATGCTGCAGATGTCGGTGCCTATTCTAAAGGGAATCGGGGATAGTCGCAGTGGCATGGGGAATGTCATCAAAAAGTTGAGACAAGATGTAAAGTGATGGGGAGGGGGGGGGGAGATGCCGAGGCCACACTTGGCGGGGTCCATCCACACATGCTAACGGAGCGCGAACCTAGACGGACACCCAAACCAAAAAAGAAGTCAGCAAAGAGCTGATCATTGCCAGACTGCCAGGTTGTGCAAAAAGAAAGACGACGTTGGCCAGATTCGAACTGACGCTCCCGAAGGAACAAGATTTCTAGTCTTGCGCGATAACCACTCTGAGAAGAATTGTTAGTAACGAGTTGAGGAAGGAGAGATGTGAGTGATGCTTACCCGCCACAACGCCTGTTCGAGGACTTCGATGGAATAATGCTGTTGATTTGTGAATATATACCAAATTTTTACCATGTGAGTACCATTGTGGGCTGTACCGGCATAGACGTGCCACGTTAACGAACCGAACACGATATGCCGGGCCTCCACACTGCTCACGCATGCGAATCAATCCGCCTAGATCGTCTCGATGATCTTCCAACCCAAAAGTAGTCTCTCTTAGTGATCTGACTGTACACGATCCTTACTCATTACACGGAATTGCTCTTTGCCAACAAAAGAAACCTACCCACGCTCCCCGAACTAACCGCATACCAGTTACGCTCCTGCAAAAAGCGCACACGCCCGGCCCCGCTCCCCAACCCTCAGGCTACACCATCCTCTCTACACCCCGACAGCCACCGGACGGACTCCGAACTGCCGAATGGCGCTCGCTCACTCAGCCTCATCACACAACCCTCCCATTCGTCTGTGCCCGCATCTGCACACCCACATCCACATCCACATCCACACACACACCACCCTACAGCACAAACAACCCGAACACCGCATGGTTGCTGCTGACTATAACGCCACGCCTAGTGCCCCTTTGCGCGCATATCCTGCAACGCTTCGTAGCTGGTAGCGAAAGGCTGCTTTGCTCAGGATTTGCCCCAGACCAGGCAACCCACTGGGCAAAGTCCTCAGCAAGCCCTTGGCAAGGGTGTGTGTGCGAGACACCAAAAATGGGTGTGGTGATGCAGGGTTAAGGTGCTACGGTTGGTTCGGGGCTTGGTCTGTCTGTCTGTCTGCCGGGGGTCGGTGTTTGGGGGGGCACGAAGTAGTCGGAATTCGAGGAGCTGGGAAGCTGACGTTTGAAAGCATGCCTATGTGACTAGCTTGTGCGCATGGATTGGCAAGATGGATGGGTTACTGCTGAGGCGTGGGGTGGTGTAGGTATCGTTCAAGTGTAGGTGATTTCCCTCTGTCTTGCGATTTCCCTTCTACTATTTTTTTTTTGTGTTCGTTCATGTTGTACCGCTTCTTTGGGCATCCAAGAGAACAACGCCTCGATCTCAATGACACTTACTTCGCCACGCCTCCCCGGCGTACCGATACTGACGTCGTGTGCCTCTGGGCCAGAGTACTCCCGTTGGCGCCGCGGGGTACAATTTGTCCTGGAAACAAAAGGGACGTGGAAATACTGCAATGGCACTCTTCCCATGCCCATGCCCAGGACTCGACGGAGCTCAACCGTCTCCACCAAGAAAACCAAAGACACCCAACCAAGCCTCCTCGAAGAGCGCCGAGCATGGGTGCGCCAGGACCGCGAAGTCAAACTCGACATCTTCCTCTCCGTCGCCGAGGAAGTAATGCAAGACGTATTCGAAGTCGGGCCTCCGCTCCCACCCACAAACCACAATGCGCAGCAGCTCCTTGAAGCCCTCGACGCCCGCTTCGCCGTCTTCAACTTTGAAGCCTACCATCACGCCTTCTGCCACTTTCTGAATCTGCACATTGACCAGTACACCAGCATGCAGGAGTTCAACCAAGAGTTCAAAACCGTGCTCGAGGACCTGCTCGACTACGGCCACCCGCTCTCCAACGCCCAAGCCTGCAGCGCCTACTTTTCCAAACTGCGCTGTACGCAAAACCCATGGGTGGCGCGGAAACTGGAAGAATGGGGCAGTAAACAGCAGCAGACATCCGAACATGACATTTACGACCTCATGCAGGAGTCTCCACCGTGGTCTTGTGTGCGCCCGCTGGTGACAAAGGCATCTCAGACGTTCCACGCCCAGCAGCGGCGGCCGATAACGGAAGAAGACCGATACTTTGAGACGGATTTCTCGACTTCTTCCAGTTCCAGTTCCTTGTACAGCAGTGACGCAGCACCAGCACTCTCAGACGACGTCTCAACCATGTCATCATCAAAAGCATCGCACTCGCGCAACCTTTCAAACACGACGGCGCACTCGCAGGAAATCACCGTATACGCAGCAAGAGGCTCAGACGTCGAACTAGACGCACAGGCCCTACATGCCGCGTTGGAGCAACTCTCGTCTGGCTCCACCACCGCTGTGCCAGAGCATCATCTACCGCAGAAAACGTACATGCCACCATCGATATCTGGATCCGTCACTCCAGCGTGGTTGGCACCGCTAGACCGTCCGTTACCTCCCCTGCCACCACCATCATCATCACCATCATCATCATCATCCAGAGTCCCACACACATATGCAACCCCATACCTCACGCCATCACCATCGCCCGCACCCCCAGCCCGCCGCCCACACACCGCAGACCCGCACGCTTCACCCCCCATCTCCGCCCCTATCTTCCTCTCCACATCTTCCAATGTGCGAATGAACACGAGAAGCATTACAAGCAGCAGTGCGGCGAGCGAGGATTTGCACCTCCGACTCCCACCCCCACTCCAGGCGCCTTTGATCAATCTCCCTTTCCCGCCACCACCGAATAGGACCACGTTTTCGCATTACAAGGCGGGCAGTTTGGATTTCCACGTACCCCGGCTGCGGAAGATGGAGAGTAGTAATAGTAGTAGTAGTGCTAATGCTGGTGCTGGTGCTGAGACTACGACGGTTGTGAACAGTCACTCTAGTCCCAAGACGAAGATCAAGGGGTGGAGTATGGCTAGGTTTACGCTCAAGTGAAAAGGTCTTGAGCGGGCCAGGATAAAAGGGGTTTCAGTAGATAGACTAGATTTAATCGCACATGTGCTGGGCCTTTTCACTCTTGAACATAAAGTAGGCCACACACATACATATATATATATATATATACAATGTCAACACACTGGCATAGTCACTCATGTGCAATTGCAAAGTTTGATGCAGATCAAGATACGTATAATGGTGGTTGCAAAACCATGTCTAATGCATTCATTGGTTTACAGGAGCCTCTCCAAGTCTACCCAACCACTCATTCATGCATATGCTAGCTCTGGCCGTCGCCTGCTTGATCAAATCATCTACTGAGTCTCCCTAACAACCTTGTCGACAGCCTTGGCAAAGTAGTCGATGTTGTGAGTGTTGAGACCAGCCATTGAGATACGGCCGTTCTTGGTCATGTACACGTGCGAGTCTTCGCGGATCTTGAGCACCTGCTGCTCAGTCAAGCCGGTGAAGCTGAACATGCCAATCTGCTCGGTGATGTGACTCCAGGTGCCTGGTGTGCCCATATCCTCGAGCTTGCTGCGGAGGGCCTTGCGCATCTCCTTTATACGGCCCGACATTGTGCGGAGGTTCTCCTCCCACTCGGCAAAGAGCTTGGGGTCGTTGAGCACCGTCGAGGCAATGCGGGCGCCGTAGGCGGGAGGATTTGAGATTTCGGAGCGTTGTAGGATGGCGAGCTGCGAGGCGACGCGCTTGACGGTCGACTCTGCGTCAGACGATGGGGATGTGACAAAGTGGAAGCAGCCTGCACGCTCGCCGTACAGACCAAAGTTCTTTGCGTACGACTGAGCGATGCACATCTCAAAGCCCTGCTCGACAAAGTAGCGGATGGACCAGGCATCGGTAGCAAGGTCTCCAGACGCGAAACCCTGGTATGCCGTGTCGAAAAAGGGGAAATGCTTCTTCGACTTGATCACGCTAGCAATCTTCTTCCACTGCTCTTGTGTAGCATCGACGCCGGTGGGGTTGTGGGCGCACGCGTGCAGCACGATGATGCTGCCTTCAGCCGCGCTCTCGAGGGCACCGATCATGCCATCAAAGTCGAGGCCCTTTGTCTTCTTGGAGAAGTAGGGATATGTCTTGTGTTGGAGGCCGACGTTTGAGAAGATTTGGAAGTGGTTCGCCCATGTTGGGTCGGAGAAGTAGGCGGTGCGTTCGCTCTGTGTCTTGTAGAACTTTGCAAGGAACAGGGCGCCCAAGTGCACAGCACCAGTGCCGGAGATGGTCTGCAAGCTAGTGACCTGCGTGGTGTGAGCTCAAGTCATGACATGGTGGAGTGATGTGCGCACCCGCTTCTCTTTGAGTGCGGGGCTGTCGGCGCCCAGCACCAGCTTCTGGGAGGCAGTTGTGAACTCGGGCAGACCGGCAATGGGCAGGTACTCGTGGTTGAGGTCGGGGTCGTTGCGTAGGCGGTCGTCGGCCTGGGTGGTCGTCAGTCAGGTGCTCTTGCAGCTTTACGGGTGCCGGTACTCACCATCTTGACGACGGGCAAGACCCAGGGCTTTGCATTGTCGTCTCTGTAGGCGCCAATGCCCAGGTCAACCTTTTGGGGGTCTTGATCGCGGCGGAACGCAGCCATCAACCCGAACAGCGGGTCTTCTGGCGCCTGGGGGACGACATTGGCGTCGAAAGCGGTAGCAGCCATTGGTTCAATGTGGGAGGAGATTTGAGTAAGGCGGGTTTGTGAGGAAGACTGTTGCGAAGGCGAAGGAGAAGAAGAAATAGAGGAGGAGCTAGAAAGCTTGCGAACAGCCGAGTCTGGCATGATGATGGCGGCGTATGCTTCACCCACGCCGCCAGCTACGTTTCACCGGCCGAGGGGCAGCTTGGAGCCTGATGGGATGGCCTTGGAAGCCGCTTCCGCAACACGCTAACCCCGCAGTTGTCGACTTGGATTGGCCCGAGACAAGATGCGGAGAGACGGGGGAGGCGATGCAGACCATGGCGACAGCAACCGGTCAGCTCTTTATACCCAGCTTGATGCTCGGAACGTCTGCCGCAGGGTCTTGTGAGCAAGCCGAGGCACATGTCCCGATCATGTCGACCACACACACTACTCGGACAGCTTTTCACGTGCTGCCGCAAGTGACATCAATGCCATTGTCGCTGTCGCTCACATACATTCAACTAACTCGGTGCGAGTTGCGACGGACCGTTGTGGGTCGCGTCCGCGCCCCCCACATGGCTTGACACTGCTGCTTGCGGGCATTTGGTCCACTCAGCGTACGGCGGTTACTAACGGACTCAACAAGCATACTCGCGACATGTTCATATTCATGTTCCTATCCACCTTCACCTTCACATGCTGGGTATCTACTCACAACATCGGCCCAAGCCTGAAGCTCAAATAAACAAGTCCCACAAGATCAAAGTGCCACAGAAGACAGTCGTGGCCCAGAAGACCTTTTGCGCCGTGCTGCCCCTCTCCGTCGCCCGCTTGAGCTCCTTGTTTCCGCTTCCGACATTCTCCGTTGTATTGAGCGAATCCTCGACTAGCTGGTCAATGTGGGCTGCCTGTATGCTGAGGTTGGTTGCGAGCGTTGATTGCAGTTCGGCAATCTCGGTGAGCGACTTTTCAGTCTGGCTGCTCGCCGTTAGTACGTACCAAGGGAGAGAGATAGAGAGAGAGAGAGATAGAGAGAGAGAGAGAGATAGAGAGAGAGAGAGAGAGAGAGAGAGAGAGAGAGAGAGAAGGCTATACTAGCGGTACGTACCGGACTTTGTCGAGCTGGTCCTCGTACTGCTTGAGCATGTCCTGGTTTTCCTGCGCAAACAGTTGCAGCTGCTCGGGGTCGAGCTGGTTCTCAATCACCGCACTCGACTCGTCCTGTGTGTACGTCGACTTGGCTCTATAATCTGCAGACTCACCCCCGGTGCTGGAGCTGCCGTTCATATCGCCGTAGCTGGCTGCGGCAGGTCCCGTAGTCCTCGTCTTGTACAGCACGCTCTTGCTCTTCTCAACCTCGCGCATGAGCCTAATCTCCATCATCTCGCTCTGGAAGCGGCCACATTGCTCGAGCTGATTCTGCAGTGACCATATGATGCTCTCCCTGTGCGCCTTGATAGTATTTGCCTTGGTCTCCTCAATCTCCTCCTCGACACTCTTTGCTGTGATTGCCCCGCCTGCTGCCCATCGTCCCAGCGCACCTAGGCCCTGTTTCGCCCGCTTCTTCAGCGCAAGTTGCTTTTCTGTCGCCTGCCGTGCCTGTTCGGCAACCCCGAGTCGCTTGATAGCATCGTTGAGCTGGTTTATCGATAGCTTTGCTTGGGCGTCGATTTCGTTGCGCTGCGCATCGGTAAGATGGGCAGAATCATGGTCGGTAGACGAGACCGAGGCGGTTGTGTGTGTATACTTTTTCCGCCGAGGAGGCTGTGCGGTGGAGAGATAGCTCTGCCGTATTGACCTAAGGTCGGTGTGCAGCTTTGCAATGTGCGTGCGCTGTCTCAATTAGCTGTCGTTGGCCAGACACCTTCAGCGCGCAACGTGGCCTACAATGCGATATGCTTCTTTTACAAAGTCGTCCAGGGCCTCGACCCGGAACACATGAGGCTTAACAGGGCGCGCATCGTGCTTTGCCAGCACCTGGTTGAACGTGGGCGTGACGTCCATTGTGTCCGAGTGCAGACGACTTTGCTCGTGAATGACGATGCTCCCCGCGGGAATGCCATGCTGGAGTTTCGCTTCCCGGCCAATGACGCACTGTCGTCCGAACCACCTCGACCCCCGCCGGCTTGGTACCTGGTACCTACCACTTAGCCCTTCCGGCCATTGGTATGCTATCCTGACCCAACTATCAAGGCTACAAGGTCACTCCAAGACATGCACATCCCGGCCAAGTCGACGCCTGCCATCAGCCCAGCTACAACACGCTTGAAACGACGGGGTGTCAAGCAGACAACCACGAGCAATGTCTGCTCTACCTTGTACTTGTCCATCTGCCCTTCTTCCTACGCAAAGCCCAATTGAACATGCGTACTTTGTAACCACGAGTGCATTCCGCACATGACTTCACGCCTGGAACACCTAGTACTACCACCATCTTCATGTCAGACACACATGCGTTGGCCAGCATCACGCTTTGACACTATAACCAAGCTTCGAAGCCAATCCACTTGGCCATAGACACAACTTACATCAGGCTTGCAAACGTGTGGCTTCTTGGACAGGATGGCCCTTGCCTGTACGGCGCAGCCCATTGGTGGCACACACCAGCCTAAGGTCAGCTTATACTTAGGCAACCAGTGGAGTAGTTGTCAGCCGCACCTCGACCATGAATAGATATCCAATGTTGGCCTCGTTCAAACGTACAGCCACATGTTTTGCGTTGCTTTTATTGTCTGGAAACTAAAGTCAATCGCTCTTCTGTCCTTTGTTCCTACCCTTGCTATTCACCCACCTTCTTCACTTGACCCAATAACCGCAGTGACTTTGAACAGAGCAAACAACACCAGGACCCTGCATCGCCACATACCACACCCTCACGTCTCCTTCCTGGCTACGTAATATTATTCCCCTTTCTTGCTTTTCTCTCTTCTACAAAACTAAAGCATTATCAAAACTCGACCCAGTTTTGATATTTGTCTCAGCTCTGCTTCTACTAAACCAGAAATCCTCTCAACCGCCCACTCCAAAGGACAAACGCCGCCAAAAATGCGCTTCACCAGCATCTCTGTGGCTGTCTTCGCCTCCGTCGCCATGGCCGCACCTGCCACTCTCAACGTGCGCGGCGACGAGGTCTGCACGCCTACATCCTACACCATCTCCGACTACATCCTGACCACGTCGGCCACCTCTGGCTCCGTCGACTTTACCATGACGTCCTTCTTCTCCGTCGGCGACCTGGACGACCAAGTCCAGTCCGGCGCCCACTGCAGCGCATCTGGCGCCTCAGTCCCCAACGCCAACGCGTGCCAGGTCCCGCAGCGCCGCCTTCTCTTTGACCTGCGCGGGCCTCAGGACCAGGCCTACTACCAAATCACTCACACGTGGTCTTGCAACGGGTACGTAGTCAATCTCCTGCAACCACACTTTTTTTTTAAGATGTGGAACTTTGAGACTTTGAGCTAAACGTATCGTCATGTAGTGGTACCTGGATGTCTGGCAACGCCGTCAAGCTTGACCCGCTCAGCTGCCACACCGAGGCCGACAAGCGCGTCTGCACTGGAGGCCCTCAGACGTTTGCTCCCCAGAACGTGCGCAAGATTTGCTCCACGCCTACTTGCTAGGTAGCCTAGGCTGCGGGTTCAGGAAATTTGCAATGGGGCGTTGCTTCCGACTCCAAGTCTCCTCCTCCTCCGCCTCCTCCTTCTTCTTCTTCTCGTTCGAGTGACAGTAGTCTGGATAGAAAGTAGTTTTGTTCATTTTTTTTTTCCTTTAAAAAAATCACATGGTCCAGAGGGGAACTCCTTCCGAGTAAATGAGTGAATGAATGAATGACATGAAATGAAATGAAATGAAATTCACGCACATGACATGATGGCTTCCAACATTGCACTGTCCCAGGAGTAAAGAATAGTATTCTTGCGACACCCCACAATACGAGGGTACTGTATTCATGCATTGCCCTCCGTCTTTGAATACCCTACCGTAAACCCGTATTTTTGCACTGGCGCGGAAGGGTTGTGCATGTACGCTGGAGTAGGGGAGGGGAAACATCATAGAGGCCATGGGGAACATGTAAATAGAGACCATGTTCCGTTGAACATACAACTTAATGTCGCATTAACCAGCTTGACGGCTCGGTCGGTGAAACAATACAGTCAAAGACTTCAAACAAGCCTCTGGGCCAAATCTCATCAATGTACAACTCAATGCCACCACCCCCACCAGCTCAACGGCTCGCTTGCGAAACAACACAGCTAACAAGGGGTATTCTGTCTGCAGGCGATGAGAGACGTTTGTCGGGTAAGACAATGTAGGGATGTCCTGGTCCTTTGTTATCTAGTCCCCTAGCTGTTGTAGCCCTTTTTTTTTCGTTTCTTTCTTCTTCTTGCTAAGCCTAGGTACCGAGGCAGTAAGACATGAACGTTCACGAGTCGAACAATCGTTCCTTTTGCGGGTAGTGCATGTACCGCATTGCAGCATCGGCCCTGGTGTAGTTCTGCGTGTTACAGATGTGTGCTCGCCCACGAGTTTTTCCAAGCAAAGGGTAAAGCGGCGGCAATAAAGATGATACGGCACGAGCAAAAGCAAACAGCAGCGACGGTATAGCCGGTATGCGCAAAGAGAAAAAGCAAAACATGTCCGCCATGATATGATCGACTCGCCGTGGTGGCGGCGGGTTGGGCCGCACCGCACTGCACCATCGAGTATACACGCCAAGCCTCGAGGTTACCGCTGTGAAACCCAAGAAACACATAGATGGCGCTTGTAATGCGCACACGATCAATGGACTTTGGAGAAGCATGGAATAATCTCACCGTCTGGAGCAAGGTGACGTCGTGCCTTGCGTTTCAGGCATACCAGTACAGCCTCAAGCATGCTTACATGTGATGGCTGCGACTTGTCGGGTCTTCTGGAAGTCTACAAGAAGAAATCGATTCAAAGTTTCAGCAATACGTCAAGCCCCATTTACACGTTCAAAGCACAGACAATAGTGGCTGATCCTTGAGTCCGACAAGGCGAGAAGTGGGGATAGAACCTTTGCGTTCATGCACGCCACCAGCTCCACAGAACAAGGTGGGCGCGATACAGATTGTGTTTCGAGAGTCAAAATCCATCAAACAATGACCGCTGGACAGAGCCGCTGGGGTGGGTCTGACAGCAAACACGACGCGTAGTCGCATCTGATCTGACGTGAACCAAGGATGGCAATGGTCCGTAGCTTTTGGCTCGCATCAGAGGATAACGGCAGAGATGAGACGAAGCAGCAGAGTATAGGAGAGAGGTATAGCATGAATACAATGACCGTGCCCAGTACAACGGTAACGGCTGAGGACCCGACAGCAAGGAAGTGTATTTGAGATGGGAATGGTTTCGAAACGTTGAAGCGATATTCATGCAGAACAGGCGATGATATCCACAATCCACAACATCGAATGGCGCATTTAAGCATAGCTTTCGCGCCTTCCAGGTCCGCGCACTGTCGCCTCGGCTGCTCTTGCTCGGCGTGGGTTGGATAGTAGGGACGGCCATGTCGTGCTTGCTTATCCATCCAATGTTGGTCCTTGCTTTTCATTGGGTTTTGGGTCTTGACTCCAAGGCAATCAAGATGCCAAATTGGATTTACCCGTCGCGGCGCAAGACTCGTTGCAATGTGGCCGGATTGGTCGGTGTCAGCAAGTACTTTCCTGATACGATGGCCAAGCGGCAGGAATGGGAATCCCCATAGAAGAAGACTTGAGCCGATGCCGCAGCGGTGGCTAGACTGTTGGATCGGCAGAAGCAATATTCCAGACTTCGTGTTCGCTGCTACTGCGCGGTGCACTCGAACCGCGCCCATTACCGAGTTTGTTGTGCCTTTGTGATGCCGAACATGGCGGGGCGTGCTGCATCACACACGGTAGACCAAAAATAGCAGTAGCACAGCCAGCCTCACCTGCGGTTTCTGGGCAAGTGGGCAAGCAGGAGTGAAACGTTAGAGCGTCGATGGGGAACTACTGGTATCGGCCTTGGCCAGACTAGGAGACATGAAGGGTAGTGGCTAGACGTGCGGTTGGTACCAGGCGAACTGATGACACGATGACAGTACCTAGGTGCCAATGACGCCAGCCGTGATTGATGGTTGGGGCACAGACAGGGGCTGGCCACATTTGAGAGTCATGTTGTTTGCTGAGGCTCAAGCCGGCGAGCAGAAGGCGAAACTGGCCGTCTCTTTGCGCCTCGAAGAAAGTTTAGCGAAGCGAAGGAGAACACAAGGTAGTAGCCGTAGCCGTAGCCGTAGCCGTAGCGAAGAACGGAAGTTCACAGAAAGGAAGGAAAAAAAAATCGATAGTGAGAAGCGGGCACCAGGCGGGCAGAGGGAGCTGTTGGAGGAGGGCAAGTGGAAGGGGAAGCGCGTGGCTGCAGGCCAATAAAAGGATGCATCGCCGAAACAAGGGCGCGGGAAGTGATAGCAGTAATACCGGCAGTGCCGATCCAAGACGTTGGAAGAGCAGTGAGCGTCGGCAGTGACAGATGGGAGAATTACTGGATATTGCTTATGGGGTTATGAGCAGCAGCAGCAATCAAAGGTGATGAGTAGGCGGGCATGGGACAGCTCGGTGCGGCATGGTGGTGAGGGATCATCACCATCATTCGCATACTACGTACGAGTCGCATGTGGGACCCCCGTGTTATGCCGAAATGAAGGGCAGGGGCAGGGCTGGGGGCGCCTTCCCCCATTGGCGGTGGCGCCTTCCCACAGGGCCGTCGCGCCTTCCCCCATTGGCAGGGTGCAGGCAGCCTCCTTCCTCGCGCTTGACGAGGCTCAGGACTCGGAAGCAGCGACAATGTTGGGGAAGCCGTGCAAGATCTGCAAACACGTCTAGGTGCTGCGCTTCTTTGCTCCTTGGGGCAGCGAGATTGTGGCGGCAACGAATGTGACGGCATCGACTTGTCCATCTTCAATATTGCGTCGGCCAGCCGGGGTGCTGGCCATCCATGGCTAGTGCAGTTTGAGCTCACAGCCTTCTGCACGACGGGGGCCTCGCGGCCAGATGCAAATTAATCCACAGAAGCACCAATTGGGGGCGGGTGCAATCTGCTGTTCTTGGAAGCCTTGGTCGTGTCTTTGGGTTCGCCTCTCCAACGCCTATATGGCAAACTTGACGGTCGTCTGACGGTACAAAGTGTACCGGGTTTTGTTGGTCGGGTGCTCTCGCTACAACAAGCGGCCTTGGAAGCGTGCAAACTGCAAACTGCACACTGCACACTATCGAACGCAGAGGCCCGCCGCCGCCGCCGCCCGAAACCCTTGTCGTCCCCATGCTGTTCTCCTGCAGGGAGCCCACGGTAGTGACTCGCAGCCCTTTGCACTTGCCCGCTTTCGCTCTTTGCCCCTGCCTCCCGTCGTTTTGGCCTGGACACCTGGGCGACATTTGGTGCCGGTACTGGGGGCTTGGTGCTGACGGCTGCGCTGTCCCTCTCTTCTTCTTCACTACCCGTCGCCCACGCTCCTAGCCGTCACCTTCTCCACCA
>Ga0265798_10007921_pt1 | contig 13654 bp, 12 predicted proteins | sample P3T30metagenome_FD_192430 | JGI IMG/M metagenome (GOLD analysis project Ga0265798, IMG submission 192430) | Plant litter microbial communities from East Loma Ridge, Irvine, California - P3 T30 | ecosystem: Environmental > Terrestrial > Plant litter > Unclassified | place: USA: California...
AGTACTTTTGTGGGATAGGAATTGCTAAAATTATAAAGGGCTTTGAAGTATTTAAAAGTTATAGCTTTTACGCATAAGCAGATTGAACTGAAGGATCTCGGGAAGTTGGTGATATGTCAGGAAAATTTGACTGACAAACTGCAGCAGGTAAAAGCACAGTTTCAAATCCCTGAAATATTCTATCTGGCTACTTGTAACCGGGTAGAGTTTGTAATGGCTTCTTCTGAGCCGGTAGATAAAAATTTCACACAAAAGTTTATCCAGGCCCTCCACATTGATTTGTGCCCCATGCATCTCGATACATTTATTGAAGGTGCTTCAATTTACGAAGATCAGGAAGCCTTAAATCACTTGTTAAGAACTTCATGCTCATTAGAAAGTTTGGTAGTTGGCGAAAAAGAAATTTTAGCACAGCTGCGCAAAGCTTACGAATGCTGCCGCGCTGCGGGCCTAACCGGCGATTACCTGCGCATGGTGATGAACACCGTAGTTAAAACTGCTAAAGAGGTTTACACGCACACTAATATTTCGCGTCACCCAATATCGGTGGTATCTTTGGCTTACCGCAAGCTTAAAGATCTGAAGCAATGTTCTAACGCCCGCGTACTCATTATTGGTGCAGGCGAAACCAACCGCAATATTTCCAAGTACCTGCAAAAGCACAAGTTTTCAAACTTCGCCGTGTTTAACCGCACCCTGGCCAATGCCGAAAAGCTGGCAGCCGACTTAAATGGTGAGGCTTACGATCTTGAAGCACTGAAAACTTATAACAAGGGTTTTGATGTGATCATCACCTGTACATCGGCTACACTGCCGGTCATCACAACAGAAATTTACGCCTCTTTATTACAAGGCGATACCAGCCGCAAAACCATTGTAGATTTAGCCGTACCTAATGATACTGCTGCCGAAGTATTGGAGCAGTTTTCGGTAAACTACATCGAAGTAAATTCATTAAACGAAGTAGCCAAAAAGAACCTGCAGGAACGTTACCAGGAGCTGGTACATGCCGAAAGAATCATCGAACAAAACATCGACGAGTTTTTACCCCTGTTAAAGCAACGCCGCGTAGAAGTAGCTATGCGCCAGGTGCCTGAAAAGATCAAAGAAATTAAGCACACCGCCCTCAACTCGGTATTTGCCGATGAAGTACAATCATTAGACGAGCAATCGCGCCTGGTATTGGAAAAGGTAATTAACTATATGGAGAAGAAGTACATTAGCGTGCCTATGGTGATGGCTAAAGAAATCATGATCAATAATAATTAAGCAGCATATTATAAGATATTTGAAAAGACACTTTAGGGTGTCTTTTTCTGTTTTAGGTCTGTAGCATTAGTCTAAGTGATTTCGAACGATAGTGAGAAATTCTGTTCGAGCAGTTGCTGCGTTTTAAACCTGGGTCAACGCTAAGATGTTCCTTCGTCTCGCTCATTGCCGCGAGAGGCTACTCCTTTTGTCTTGAAACAAAAGAAGCAAAAGTTCAAGGCTGTTTAGATTTGCCCTTTGGCTTCGCCCACACTTAGGCCACCGCTACATGCAAATCTAAAAGGCCGTTGCCCACCACCCAAGGCCACTATTTTCTACCCCGCTTTCTGCCGAAGCTAGGAGCTGACAATCCCTCCTTAACCCGCCCCGAGGATGGAATAATAACGTTTATTACAATTCCCTCCCTGGGGAGGGGTGCGGCTGGAATGTGTGGAGGCAGGGAGGGGTTTGGCACGCATGGTTGGTGAACCGCTTTATTAAACCCCTCCCTGCCCTCCCCAAGGAGGGAACTGAAAAACTAAATAGCTTTGCATAAAATAGGCCACTGTTCAAAAGAAGCGTAGGGCCCGCCAGCGCACCCGGCCGGGAGGTGGTCTTGTGGGCAAAGGCAGGGATTGCGATGGCTTGGCCTTTTTGCTACTTTTTGTGGCTAAGACAAAAGTAGTAGCCGCTCGCGGCAATGAGCGAGACGAAGTGAGTTCACCAGCACCAAACAAAGTTCAAAACGCATTAAGCACTCGAACAGGATTTCTCACTTTCGTTCGAAATAACATAACTACTTACGAGCTGAGGTACAGCTCTCTTTAAACACCCTTAACCATTAACCGTCAATTAATCCTCACATTCTCATAAAAATTCCTTAACAACCTGTGTAAAAGTTAAATTTGTGCTGCAAATATTTAATACCCTTGGACAGAACAGTTATTATAGGCACCCGCGGCAGTGAATTGGCTTTATGGCAAGCCAACTTTGTAAAAGATAGTTTGGCCGCTATTGGTGTAACCGCCACTTTAAAGATCATTAAAACGCAGGGCGACCGTATCCTGAACCTAAGTTTGGATAAGCTGGAAGGTAAAGGTTTTTTTACCAAGGAACTGGAAGAAGAACTCATGGCAGGTACTATTGATGTAGCGGTACACTCGCACAAAGATCTGCCTACCGAGCATCCGCCGGGGTTAATTATTGCAGCCGTATCGGAACGTGAAGACCCGTCCGAACTGTTACTCATCCTGAAAGATTGTGTAGACGTGCATCAAAAACTGTCGGTTAAATTTGGCGGTACGGTGGGTACTTCATCCAATCGTCGTAAGGCACAATTGCGTGCCTTAAGGCCCGATCTGGAAATGGACGACCTGCGCGGTAATGTGCCCACTCGTATAGGCAAACTGCGCAGCGAGAGCTATGATGCCATTATGCTGGCCAAGGCTGGTGTGGTGCGTTTGGGCATAGATCTGAGCCATTTTCATGTGGAAGAACTAACCCCCACCGAATTTGTACCTGCACCGGCACAAGGTGCTTTAGCTATACAAATTCGCGAAGTGGATACCGAATTATTTACTGTTTTACAACAGCTGCATCACCCGGAGGTGGCCGAGGCTTTGGCCATTGAACGTACCGTATTAAAACAGTTTGGCGGCGGTTGCCACATGCCTTTAGGCTGTTACTGCCGTAAGCATGAGGGCGTGTACCAGGTATTTACCTCTAAAGCTGATACCGAAGATGACCTGCCCGACCGCATGTTTATTGCCTCGCCAACAACAGACGGATTGATAGACAAAATACTGGCTAAATTTGATAAGAGCCGCAAGCTGGCCGACAAGGTGTTTATATCGCGTGAGTTGCCGGCATCAAGCTACTTCAGGCGCGTGCTCGAAAAGCACGGTATGGAAGTAGAAGCCCGCTCTTTAATACGTACGGTGCCTGTAATGACGATCTTGAACCCGCATATTCTGCAAAACGTAGATTGGGTGTTTTTTACCAGTAAGAATGCGGTAGAATACTTTTTCCAGTTAAAGCCTCAATTTGCCAAGCCGGTTAAGTTTGGCGTAATGGGTAGCGGCAGCGAAGATATGCTGCGCCGAAACGGCCACTTTGCCGATTATGTAGGTGAAAGCGTTGATACCGCTGAAGTAGCTCAGGAATTTGCCAAAATAGCCAATGGCTTAACCGTATTGTTCCCTGGTGCCGAAAGCCCGATGAGGAGCATCCACAAGGCCTTATCGCCCGAAACAAAAATTATAGACCTGCCGGTTTACGCCACTATGCGCGAAGAGGTGGCCTGCGGCTCATCAGCCGATATACTGGTATTTACCAGCCCTTCTAACGCCGAGGCTTATTTTAAAGATAATTTACTGGATAATAATCAGCAAGTAATTGCCATTGGTAAATCAACCGGCAAAACTTTAACCGAACTTAACATCAATCATACCCTGCCTTTCTCGCCCGACGAAGTTGGACTGGCCGAGGCGGTGTTTGGACTATAACCCCACCCAGCCTCCCCAAAGGGGAGGAACTAAAAATAAAGTGAATTTTAAAATCCTCTCCTTTGGAGAGGATTTAGGAGAGGTATTATGCTACAACGACCAAGAAGAAATAGAAAGAGTGAAGTGATTCGGCAGATGGTGCAGGAAACACATGTGAGTGCAGCAAATTTGATTTTCCCTTTATTTATCATTGAGGGAGAAAATCAAAAGACAGAGGTTTCTTCAATGCCCGGCATCTTCCGCTACTCAGTAGATAATTTGCTGCGCGAGGTAGAAAGCTGCATGAATTTAGGGTTAAAATCGTTCGATTTGTTCCCTAACATCGACGAATCATTAAAAGATACGATGGCTACCGAAAGCTACCGAGAGGAAAGCCTGTACCTGCGTGCCATTCGTGAAGTGAAGAAAGAGTTCCCTGAAGCCTGTGTAATTACCGATGTAGCTATGGACCCTTACAGCAGCGACGGGCACGACGGCGTGGTAGATAACGGCGAGATATTAAACGATGAAACTTTAGAGATATTAGGTAAAATGGCTTTGGCCCATGCCCGTGCCGGTGCCGATATTATTGCCCCGTCGGATATGATGGACGGCCGGGTAGGCTACATCCGCAAAACGCTGGATGAACATGGTTACAGCGGTGTATCCATTATGTCGTACTCAGCTAAATATGCCAGTGCTTTTTACGGCCCTTTCAGGGATGCGCTCAACTCCGCCCCTAAGTTTGGCGATAAAAAAACTTACCAAATGAACCCGGCTAACCAGCGCGAAGCGCTAATTGAAGCCAATTTGGATGAAATAGAAGGTGCCGATTTCCTGATGGTAAAACCGGCCTTGCCTTACCTGGATGTAATTAAGCTATTAAAAGACAATACCGAACTGCCCATAGCAGCCTACAACGTAAGCGGCGAATATGCCATGATCAAAGCTGCCGTACAAAACGGCTGGCTAAACGAGCAGCGCGCCATTACCGAGGTACTTACCAGCATTCGCAGGGCAGGTGCAACCGCTATTTTGACGTACCATGCCAAAGAGGTGTTGCTGAATAAGTGGCTGTAGGGGAGAGAATAAGAATATAGAGTCAAGAGTACAGGTAATACCACATGTCATTGCGAGCGTAGCGTGGCAACCGCACGCGTTTAGTGAGCATCCTTGTGGTTGCCGCGTCGCTCTCACTCCTCGCAATGACAAATAGAATAAAACTTTCATGCTGAGCTTGTCGAAGCATCGCCGCTTGGTTAGGTCTTCGACAGGCTCAGACTGACAAACGGCCACCAGGCAGTGGCATAAATAAACAATAAGATGATCGAATCAAAAGATAAAATCAGCAAACCCGATATCAGTCGTGCAAAATCGACTGAGTTATATAACAAGGCTAAAACTTACTTCCCGGGTGGGGTGAACTCGCCGGTGAGGGCTTTCAAATCGGTTTATGGTACGCCGTTGTTCATCAAAAAAGGTGATGGCGCTTACCTGTGGGATGCTGACGATAACCAGTTTATTGATTTTTGCTGCAGCTGGGGACCGCTTATTTTGGGCCATAATCATCCTGCTATACGTGAAAAGGTGATCGAGGTGATGCAAAACGGCATGTCGTTCGGTGCACCAACCGCATTAGAAAACGAACTGGCGGAGCTTATTATCAGCAATAACCCTTTCATTGAGAAGATACGCTTCAACAGCTCGGGTACCGAGGCCGTCATGTCTGCCATCCGTTTAGCCCGTGGTTATACCAAGCGAGATAAGATCTTAAAATTTGAAGGCTGTTATCATGGTCACGTAGATGCGCTGCTGGTTAAAGCAGGCTCGGGCCTGGTTACCTTCGGCGAAACCTCATCGGCCGGTGTACCCAAATCCTTTGCCGATGAAACTATCGTAGTTGCCCTGAACGATAGAGAAGCATTAGCCAAAGCCTTTGAAGATTTTAAAGACCAGATAGCCGCCGTAATTATCGAGCCTATTCCGGCTAATAACGGCCTGTTGCTGCAGCATACTGAATTTCTACAATACCTGCGTGAAATTTGTACGGCCAACGGTACCTTGTTGATTTTTGATGAGGTGATCTCCGGTTTCCGCGTTGGCTTTGCCGGTGCGGCGGGTTTGTATCAAATTAAACCTGATATTATTACTTATGGTAAAATTATTGGTGGAGGTTTGCCGGTAGGTGCTTATGGTGCATCGGCTCAAATTATGAGCAGTGTATCGCCAGAAGGTCCTGTTTACCAGGCGGGTACATTATCGGGCAACCCGGTAGCCATGGCTGCGGGTATTGCCCAGCTGACCGAATTATTAAAGCCCGGTTTCTACGAAGATCAAAATCAACGTACCAAAAACTTTGTGAACGATATTGTAGAGTACGCCAGTCAGCGCAATTATCCGCTGATGATCTCGCGTGTAGGTTCTATCTTTTGGCTGGCGTTTGATACCCATGCGGTTATCCGCAAGGCCGAGGATATCGACCCTAAGAGCATGGATCATTTCAAGAAACTTCACCTTGAATTACTAAACCGTGGCGTATACATGGGGCCATCGGGGTACGAGGTTGGCTTTATATCGGCCGCGCATACCCCCGACATACTTAATACCGCAAAACAAGCTATATTTGAGAGCTTGGATGTGGTGTTTGGAAGTTAGTTGTCGGTTGTCTGTTGCCGGTAACTTCTCAGCGGTAAACAAAAAAATACTTAATAACAGATCACTGGCAACAGACAACTGACCACAGAAAACAGAAAAGATGAAAAGACCATTTGTAATATTCTACGCGCTCATCACCTACGCCTTAATGGAGTTGGTATGGTGGGGCTATATGCTCATTTCGCTGCAGCCACTGCGTACCGGGATGATTTTGGGCGAGGGCTTTATGTTTATTGCCATTATATTGGGCGGTGCGTTGCTGTTCCATAAATCGCTGAACAAGGAGCGTAAGCTGGCCGAGCAAAAAAAGAACTTTTTACTTTCGGTTACTCATGAATTGAAATCGCCGCTGGCTTCTATTAAGCTGTATTTGGAAACTATCCAAAAGCGCAGCCTGAGCAAAGAACAGGTGACAGACTTTGTGGGCAAGTGCCTGCTGGACGTTGACCGTTTGAACGATATGGTGGAAAATATGCTGCTGGCGGCCAAGATCGAAAACCAGTCGTACACCTTTCCTAAGCAGCAGTTCGACCTGTCTATGCTGGTTGATAACATCGTGAACCGCCTGCAGATTAATAAATGCGATTTGACGCAGCAGCTCATCAACGCCGAAATTGAATCGAAAATAGAAGTAACCGGCGATAAATTTGCCCTTACAGCCGTAGTAACCAACCTGCTCGAAAACGCCATTAAGTACTCCGGCCCCTGCGAAACGGTGGAGGTGAAGCTATATACCAAAAACGGCCGGGTACATCTCGAAGTGGCCGATCAGGGCATTGGTATAGCAGATGAGGAAAAAAGCCGTATTTTTGACAGGTTTTACCGTGTAGGAAGCGAAGAAACCCGTAACACAAAAGGCACAGGTTTAGGTTTATACATTGTAAAGCAAGTGCTGGATAAGCATGAGGCCATTATCAATGTACGTGATAACCGGCCTGCCGGCAGTGTTTTCGAAGTAATTTTGGGTTAAACCTGTTCAACAAAAAACCTATATGCAATCAAAAAAAAGAATTTTATTAGCCGAGGATGAAGAACATCTTTTAGAGGCTATCAAGTTAAACCTAGAGCTGGAAGGCTATAAGGTTACTACTGCCAATAATGGTAAAAAAGCGCTTCAAAAGTTTAAAGAAGAGCGTTTTAACCTCGTTATATTGGATGTAATGATGCCCGAAGTAGATGGCTTTGTAGTAGCCGAAACCATCCGCTTAGAAAACTCGGAAGTGCCCATCATGTTTTTAACGGCCAAAAATACCAACGAAGACAAAATTCAGGGCCTGAAAAAAGGTGCTGATGATTATCTGACCAAGCCATTTAACCTCGAGGAATTAATTCTTCGTGTGAATAACCTGGTTAAGCGCGGATTAAAAGGTGAAGACCTGAAAGAGTTTAACAGCTATAAAATTGGCGAAAAAACTATTCATTTCAATTCATTCGAACTCATTAATGAGGATAGCTCAGTTACACCGTTGACCAAAAAGGAAACTATGCTGTTAAAGCTGTTGATCGAGCGTCGTAACGAGGCCGTATCGCGCGAGCAGATCCTGGAAACGGTTTGGAATTATGACGTTTATCCATCTACCCGTACTATCGATAACTTTATATTAACGTTCCGTAAGTATTTCGAGCCTGATCCTAAAAACCCGGTTTATTTTCACTCTATCCGCGGGGTAGGTTACAAGTTTACCGATACGCAGCACTAATTAATGTTTACCAATACAGCTCGTTTACTGGTTGCAGTGGCCTTTACTTTGCTGGCATGCTTTTTTATATACCAGCATACTTACGAACTGGCCGCTGTGGCTTTGCTTTTTGTAGCCATGTTAATTTGGGGTTACTTTAAAGAAGGTACCATCATACTGGCAGCCAAACAGTTCCACGTTAAAAACTACCAAAAGGCCGAAGAACTGCTGCTGCAAATTAAACGGCCCGATTGGTTGAGTAACAAACGCCGCGGTTTTTATGAGTTTATGATGGGCGGCGTGAGCCTGCACAAACAGGATTATGCTGCAGCCGACGAACATTACGAACGCGCCACACAATACCCGCTGCGCACAGTGAACGATCATGTGGCCGCACTGGTACATATCGTCAACATCAGCATTAGGCAGGGTAATTACGATAGGGCGCGCACTTATTTAAGCCTGGCCGAAAGTAAAGGCGAGCAGATAAACGCTAAAATGCGCGCCGTAATTACCAAGCTGGAACAGGAACTACAATCACACAAAAATTAATACAGGCCGGCTGCCGAAGCCGCCCTTTTATATATGGAAAACAACTTATTTTTAAACGCCGCATTTTCACAGAAAACCGAGCGCCCACCCGTATGGATGATGCGCCAGGCCGGCCGTTTTATGCCGCAGTACTGGGAAATCAAAAACAAGTACTCGTTTTTGGAAATGTGCAAAACACCCGAGATTGCTGCCGATGTAACCATGTTACCGGTAGACTTGCTCGATATTGATGCGGCGATTCTGTTCTCGGATATTTTAGTAACAGGCGAAGCTATGGGCGGCGATCTAAGCTTTACCCAAGGTGTAGGCCCCAAGTTTGCCAACCCGGTACGCACGCAGGCTGATATTGACAATTTAAACATTGATTGTTTAGACCGACTGCAATACGTTGCCGATGCTATTAAAGTAATTCAGCAACGCTTGAACGGCAAAATCCCGCTGATCGGTTTTGCAGGTGCACCGTTCACCGTGATGAGTTATTTGGTAGAAGGTGGTTCATCGCGCGATTTTAAACTAACCAAGCTCATGCTGCATAACGAGCCCGAAATGGCTCATCAATTATTAGCTAAAATTGCAAAAGTAACCGCCGGTTACCTGAACCTGCAAATTGAAGCCGGTGTAAACGCCGTGCAGATATTTGATAGCTGGGCACAGGCTTTGGCGTGGGATGATTATAAAGAGTTTTCGCACCGTTACATAGCTGAGATCATTAGCAACCTGAACCGAAAAGATATCCCGGTGATCTCGTTCTGCAAAGGCAGCTCGGTTTTTGCACCGCTGATGGCAGAGGCCAAACCTGATGTGATCTCTATTGACTGGAACGTTGACCTGCTGGACATGAAGCAACGTTTACCGCAAAACATAGCCGTACAAGGCAACCTCGATCCACATATTTTATATGCCGATAAACCGGTAATTAAACAACGCATCCACCGTTTATTCGAACGTATGAGAGATACGCCGGGCTTCATCTTCAACCTGGGTCACGGTATTATGCCTGATATTCCATTTGATAATGTGAAGTACGCGATAGATGTGATTAAGGAATATCGCTACTAAAAGAAATGTCATTGCGAGCGTAGCGTGTAATCGCACGCGTTCAAGTATACGCGCGCGATTGCCACGTCGCTATCGCTCCTCGCAATGACATAAAGATAAAAATGCACATGTACTTCTACATAAAAGCCATACATATCATTTTTGTAGTCAGCTGGATGGCGGGGCTTTTTTATGGGGTGCGTTTGTTTATTTACCATACCGAAGCGCAGGACAAGCCCGAGCCTGATAAACGCATACTTACTGCCGAATACGAACGCATAGAGCGCCGCCTGTGGAATATCATAGCCAACCCGGCCATGGTATTGACCTTATTGGCCGGTATCACCATGGTTGTACTCGATCCATACTTGATGCACGCCAATTGGCTAATAGTTAAGCTTTGTTTCGTTGTAGGCTTGGTAGCCTACCATTTTATTTGTCAGAATATAATGGAGCAGATGCGTAAAGGTAGTTTCAAATGGACCTCCTTTCAATTGCGTATGTGGAACGAGGTAGCCACTATCTTACTTTTTGCTATTGTTTTCCTGGCGGTATTGAAAGATGCCTTAAGCTGGATCTACGGAATGATCGGCTTAATTGCCTTTGCCATGATCATTATGTCGGCAGTAAAAATCTATAAGAATTACAGGGTTAAGGCTTCTCAAGGTGCTTTTAAAAAAAAGATCTTAACAGTAAAAGATAAGATAGAACATGCGGTTAAACACTATACTGCGGAGGAGTTATGGGTTAGCTGGTTTGGGGCTTATGATATAGATCCTAAACACTTATCCTATCATATTTGCGTTATGACCGATAAAACCAGGGATATATTGCAAAGTGATTTAGCCTTGATGCAGAAATTAAGATCTATGCTTGATGAATTGGATTATCCGCCCGAAGTACTCAACAGTATTCTTATTGGTTTTGCATCACAGGAAACGGTAGACAGAGAATATAAGGGGAATTGGTATCACTATTTCAAATAGTAGATATTTATTCTTTCACCAAAACCCCGTCCTTCATTACCATCTTTACTGCTTTCACCACTTTTATATCTTCCACCGGGTTTCCCTGCACCGCCACTAAATCGGCCAGATAGCCTGCTTTTACATTTCCTAAATTACTCAAGCCAAACACCTGTGCATTTATCGAGGTACTCGAGCGTAGCACGTCAAGTGGATTCATGCCGTATTCTACCATCAGCAGCATTTCGCGGGCATTGTCTCCGTGTGTAAATACGCCTACATCGCCGCCCATGCAAATGGTAACGCCCGCTTTTAAGGCATTGGCAAAGCTTATGTGCTTTTGTTTAATACGGTCTGGCTCGGGGTCAACGCCTTTTTTCCAGCCTTTGTAAGTGCTGGTGGCCTCGCCTGCGGCAAGAGTAGGGCACAGGGCTACATTATGCTCTTTCATCAGTTTGAAAATTTCGGGTGTACCGCTATCTCCATGCTCAATGGTGGTTACACCGGCTATAGTAGCCCTGCGCATACCTTCGGCCGTGCTCGAATGTACGGCTACGGTACGGCCGCTGCTTCCGGCCACTTTTACAGCTAATTTCAGTTCTTCTTCGGTAAATGTCGGTGCGGCCTGGTCGTTGGCACCCCAGCGGTAGTCGGCATACAGCTTAATTACATCGGCACCATGACCTATTTGTGAGCGGATGGCGTGTGTTAGCCCGTCTACACCGTCGGCTTCTTCGGCTCCTTGTGGTAAAACCATCTCGGCTACGGTACTTTTAGGTCCGTAACTGCCGGTGGCCACAATGGCCCGGGTAGCGGCAATAATCCGAGGGCCAGGTATTACGCCTTTATTAACAGCCGCTTTCAACCCTACATCATCATAGCCTGCGCCCTCGGTGCCTAACTCGCGGGTGCTGGTAAAGCCTGCCATCAAAGTTTCGCGGGCATGTATTACGGCGCGGGCGGTACGTTCGGCACGGCTTTCGGTGAGTACCTGGTCGTTCCAGGTGGTTTCATTGTAAGGATGTAAAAACAGGTGCGAGTGTCCTTCTATCATACCGGGCATCAGCGTCATGCCTTTAAGGTCGATAACCTTAGCGCCCGCAGGCACCTTTACTTCGCCGGCCGGTTTGGCGGCTTCAATATGCTTACCTTTTACCAATACCCACCAGCCCGTATGCATATCATGGCCGTCAAAAACGCGGTCGGGTTTAAATAAGGTATAAGTATCCGGTGTTTGCGCCGAAAGCCTCCCTGCGGCTAACAACAATAAGACGAATGCAGACAGCAATTTTTTCATAACGCATAAAGATAAAAAATACCGCTAACCGCGCTTAATGAATATCTTTAAACATTATTGTTACAAATGGCCGAAAAATTAGAATTACCCATCAACCCATCACAATTTGAAGGTTTACAGTCGGGCAACATCAGTATTAACGACTTCATTAATGAGATTTTTAGCAATGAGCAGTATCAAGCTCAAATGTGTTTAGCCCTGCAGGGTTACCACCGTAACGACGGCGGTTCGCCGGAGGTTGACGCCTTTGAAGTAGAGAATGCTACTTATAATGCAGATGTTTTAAGAGGCCATTTCAGGTGCAAGTTTACCGTAAATTACCACTATACCTGCTCCGATGTTCGCAACAAGGCCATAGATACCATTGATTGGGATTTCAAGATTGACAAGGCCAATAATAGGCTGCTTTTAACCGGAGAAGAAACGTTGGAACGTGATTTTAACGAATTTTAACTTTTTTTCAAAACTCATGCAACCATTCTGTCCAAAGCTTCATCTTCCTATCAAATGATGTTTTTAAAGCATAAATATTCAACCGAAGACCTAATTGAAAAATGTAAAGCTGCCGACCGCAAGGCCTGCGAACTGCTTTACAAACAATTTGCTTCAAAAATGCTTGCCGTGTGCCTGCGTTATGCCACCGATAAAATGGAGGCGGAAGATATGCTGCAAAACGGATTTATAAGAGTATTTAACAAGATAAGCGATTACCGGGGCGATGGCAGCTTTGAAGGATGGATGCGCCGCATTATGGTACATAGCTCCATTGAATATTACCGCAAACACCACAAAATGGTAAAGGTTGATATTGAGGAAAGCGGTTACGAGCAATCGGTTAATGCAGCGGCGGCATCAAGCCTGGAGGCTAAAGACCTACTGCGCATGATACAGGAGCTACCCGCAGGTTACCGCATGGTATTTAACCTGTATGCGGTAGAAGGCTATTCGCACCGCGAAATAGCCGAGATGGCGGGTATTACCGAGGGTGCCTCTAAATCGCAGTTATCAAGGGCACGCACCATGTTAAAGCAGAAAATTGAAAGTTTGGACGAAAAAAAAAATTATGAATATGCAGGATAATGAATTTGACGATCTTTTCCGCTCAAAGTTGGGTGGTTTAGAGGTACAGCCTTCTGCACACGTGTGGGATAATATAGCGGCCGGGTTAGGCACTCCGAAAAAGAAAAGCATATTGCCCATGTTGAGCATGGCAGCAACAACTTTAATTTTATTAGCGGCTGGCACCTGGTTTTTGTTAGACAAGCCTGTTAAGCAGGTGCAAAACCAGGTGGTGCGTACAAAAACTATGGTGAGTAATAAACCCGTAGCAGAACCAGCAACAGCGCAGGTTGAGCAGCCTGAAAGGATAGAGGCCACTTCACAGCTTATTACAGCTGGCAAGTCAGCTACCAACCATGTAGCAAAAGTTAAGTCACAGCCTGTAATAATGCATAAAGTTAGCGAACCCGTGAATGTTGCCCCAGTGGTAACCCCAACAAGTGCCGATGTTCAACCTCAACAGGTTTTAGTTGCGGTTCCGGTTCAAACCGTTGCTCACCCTGTTGTGCCCGAAATGCAGTTGGCAAGCAGTACGATTAATAATGACGTACCGGTTTTAAAGTCGATAAATGCATCGGCACCTGTTGCAGTGACAGCCAGCCAAACAGAAAAGAAGAAGAGACACGGTATCCATTCCCTGGGCGACCTTATTAACGTGGTGGTATCTAAAGTGGATAA
>Ga0265798_10007925_pt1 | contig 13648 bp, 11 predicted proteins | sample P3T30metagenome_FD_192430 | JGI IMG/M metagenome (GOLD analysis project Ga0265798, IMG submission 192430) | Plant litter microbial communities from East Loma Ridge, Irvine, California - P3 T30 | ecosystem: Environmental > Terrestrial > Plant litter > Unclassified | place: USA: California...
ACGTGATGAAATCGATGGTCTCGTCGATGCGCGAATGCACGCCCAGCGTCAGGCCGTAGCCGGTGGCGTTGATCGCGTCGATCACCTGCGGCAGTTCGGCGCGGCGGTAGCGCACCACGTGCAGCACCGGGCCGAAGACTTCGCGCGTCAGTTCCGACAAGGCGCCGATTTCCAGCACCGTCGGCGGCACGAAGGTGCCCTGGGCCTGCAGCTCGGCCGGCAGGGCCAGCGAGAAGTGCTGTTTGGCCTTGCCTTTCATGCGTTCGATGTGGCCGAGCAGGTTTTGCCGGGCTTCGGCATCGATGACGGGGCCGATGTCGGTCGCCAGGCGGTCCGGCACGCCCACGCGCAATTCCTGCATCGCGCCCTTGAGCATCTTGATGGTTTTATCGGCCACGTCTTCCTGCAGGAACAGCACGCGCAGCGCCGAGCAGCGCTGGCCGGCGCTGTCGAACGCCGAGCTCAGCACGTCCTGCACCACCTGTTCCGGCAGCGCCGAGGAATCGACGATCAGCGCGTTCTGGCCACCGGTTTCGGCGATCAGGGGAATGTCGCAGCCTTCGCGCGCCATGCGCTCGGCCAGCACGCGGTTGATCAGCTGGGCGACTTCGGTGGAACCCGTGAAGATCACGGCTTTTACACGCGGGTCCAGCGTGAGGGCGGCGCCGACGGTCTCGCCGCGGCCCGGCAGCAGTTGCAGCACGCCGGCCGGCACGCCCGCCTCGTGGAACAGCTGCACGGCGCGGTAGGCGATCAGCGGGGTCTGCTCGGCCGGCTTGGCCAGCACGGTATTGCCGGCCGCCAGCGCGGCCGCGACCTGGCCCGTGAAGATCGCCAGCGGGAAGTTCCACGGGCTGATGCACGTCACCGGGCCGAGCGCCTGCGCCGGGGCGCTGCGGCGGACTTCGGCGCCGTAGTAGCGCAGGAAGTCGACCGCTTCGCGGATCTCGGCGATCGCGTTCGGCAGCGACTTGCCGGCTTCGCGCACGGCCAGGGCCATCAGCTCCGTCATGTGCTGCTCGAACAGGGCGGCGCTGCGTTCCAGGATCTCGGCGCGCGCGCCGTTGCCCATGCCTTCCCAGCGCGGCAGCGCGGCGGCGGCGGCTTGCAGCGCGGTGTCGACGTCGGCCTCGCTGGCCTGCGTCACCTGGCCGACGATGTCGGCCGATTGCGCCGGATTGACGATGTCGATCGTCTCGCCGGCTTGCAGTGCGCCGTCGACCAGCGGCCCGGCCTGGTACTGGCGGCGATGGTCGATGGCCAGTTCGCGCCCGAGCGCGGCCAGCACGTTTTCGTTGGACAGGTCGATGCCGGCCGAATTGCGGCGGCCGTCCGGGAACAGCTCGAGCGGCAGCGGGATGCGCGGGTGCGGCAGGCCGCTGGCGGCGCGCGCCTGCGCGAAGGGATCGGCCAGCAGCGACTCGATCGGCACGCTTTCGTCGACGATCTGGTTCACGAAGGAGCTGTTGGCGCCGTTTTCCAGCAGGCGCCGCACCAGGTAGGCCAGCAGGGTCTCGTGCGAACCGACCGGCGCATAGATGCGGCAGGCTTTACCCAGGTTATTTGCGCCGACGACCTGGTCGTACAGGGTCTCGCCCATGCCGTGCAGGCACTGGAATTCATAGTTGCCGACCTTGTCCGCCTGGGCCCAGGTATAGATCACGGCCAGGCTGTGGGCGTTATGGGTGGCGAACTGTGCGTAGATGAGATCGGTCGCGGCCAGCAGCTTGCGCGCGCAGGTCAGGTACGACACGTCGGTGTAGATCTTGCGCGTATAGACCGGATAGCCCGGCAGGCCGTCGACCTGGGCGCGCTTGATCTCGGCATCCCAGTACGCGCCCTTTACAAGACGTACCATGAACTTGCGGCCGCTGCGGCGCGCCAGGTCGACCACGTAGTCGATCACGAAGGGGCAGCGTTTTTGATAGGCCTGCACCACCAGGCCGATGCCCTCGAAGCCGGCCAGTTCCGGATCGAAGGCCAGGGCTTCGAGCATGTCGAGCGAGATCTCGAGGCGGTCGGCTTCCTCGGCGTCGATATTGATGCCGATGTCGTACTGCTTGGCCAGCACGACCAGCTTTTTCACGCGCGGCAGCAGTTCGCCCATCACGCGGGCATGCTGGGCGCGGCTGTAGCGCGGATGCAGGGCCGACAGCTTGATCGAGATGCCCGGACCTTCCTTGATGCCGCGGCCGTTGGAAGCCTTGCCGATCGCGTGGATCGCCGCCTCGTAGGAGGCATAGTAATTGCTTGCATCAGACTCCGTCAGCGCCGCTTCGCCCAGCATGTCGTAGGAGTAGCGGTAGCCGCGGGTTTCGTTCTCGCGGCTGTTCTTGAGCGCTTCGTCGATGGTCTGGCCGGTGACGAACTGGTTGCCGAGCATGCGCATGGCCAGGTCGACGCCCTTGCGGATCAGCGGTTCGCCGCCCCTGGCGATCAGGCGGGTGAGTGCCGAACCGAGGCCGTTCTCGCTGCTGGACGACACCAGCTTGCCGGTGATGAGCAGGCCCCAGGTGGCGGCGTTGACGAACAGCGAAGGCGATTCGCCCAGGTGCTTCTTCCAGTCGCCGCGGCTGATCTTGTCGGCGATCAGGCGGTCTGCGGTCTCGGCATCGGGGATGCGCAGCAGGGCTTCGGCCAGGCACATCAGCGCAACGCCCTCTTCGGACGACAGCGAGAATTCGTGCATCAGCGCGTCGACGCCCGACGAGCGCGTACGTTTCTGGCGCACGGCGCTGACCAGGCGGTGCGCCAGCGCATGGGCGTCGGGGTGCGGGCTGGCGCCTTGTGCCAGCAGCCATTCCACCGCGCTGGGCTCGGCGCGGCGGTAGGCGGCGGTGATGGCGGCGCGCAGCGGCGTCTGCTCGCGGCGGGTCTCGGCCTGCAGGGCGTCGAAGGGAACGAAGGTGGTGGCCGAAGTGGCGGCAATGTTCATGAGGTTCTTGTGAGCGATAAGGATGGAGACGTCCGCATGGCAAAACGCGCCGACTCTGTGCCAGGGCCGACGCGATGATGAAAGGCGGATCAATGATTCGATTGTAGAAGGAAATCTTCTGGATTAATTCTGTTTTTACAGAAGACTAGGAAAAGATAGTTTTTGGTGAGAGAATTTCACCAAATAATATTTATAGTGGAGAAGGAAGGATGCTGGATAAGATCAGCAAGAAAATTTTGGCCGAGCTGCAAAGCGACGGGCGAATCAGCAACGTCGAGCTGGCGGCACGGGTCAACCTGTCGCCCGCGGCCTGCCTGGAACGGGTGCGCAAACTGCACGAATCCGGCTACATCATGGGCTATACGGCCCAGTTGAACCCGCAACTGCTGGACGTATCGCTGCTGGTATTCATCGAAGTGGTGCTGGACCGCACCACGCCGGAAGTGTTCGACGCCTTCAAGCAGAGCGTCCAGCTGATTCCGGAAGTGCTCGAGTGCCACATGGTGGCCGGCGGTTTCGACTACCTGGTGAAGGCGCGCGTGAAGGACATGGCGGCCTACCGCGAATTCCTCGGCAAGACCCTGCTGCAGAAGGGCGTGCGCGAAACGCATACCTATGCGGTGATGGAAGAGGTCAAGAACACGACCAAGCTGCCGATCAAATAAGCAGGTGTCGGCCGCGTACACGCTCACTCAAACAACGGCGCCCCTGCGCAGGCGGGGCCCAATAAGCAACTATCGGTCGCATACCTGCTTACTCAAGCAACGAAGATCGTGGCTGGGCAGGCAGGGGCCCAATAAGCAACTATCGGCCGCATATCTGCGTACTCAAACAACGTCGCCCCTGCGAAGGCAGGGGCCCAATTTGCACGCGTTACCGCGACGCGCAGAACTTGGGCCCCTGCCTGCGCAGGGGCGACGGCTTTTAGCGACGACTTAAGCAATCTTTTCCATCCGCTCCATCGTCTCGGATTTCTGCGGCAGCATCTTCTGCGCCGAGGCGGACATCTGTTCCAGGTTCTTGCGCAGCCAGCGGTGGGCCGGGCTGCGGCCGTCGCGTTCGTGCCACAGCATATCCAGGTGCACGGCCGGCAGCTGGAAGGGCAGTTCGCGCCAGACCAGGGCATCGGCGGCGCCGGTCGAGGCGATCAGGTGCTTCGGCAAGACCGTGACGAGGTCGGAGTTGGCAACCACCCGGCCGGCGGTGAAGAACTGGTTCACGGTCAGCAGGATGCGCCGTTCGCGGCCGATCTGGGCCAGGGCTTCGTCGACCAGGCCGTGGGCGCGGCCCGAGAAGCTCACCAATAAATGGTTGGCCTTGCAGTATTCGTCCAGGTCGAGCTTGACCTGGGCCAGCGGGTGGTTCTTGCGCATGACGGCCACGTATTCGCCCGAATACAGGCGCTCGTGGCGGATCGGCGAACCGGTTTCGTAGGACAGCTGGGCGGCCACGCCCGGGAAGAAGCCGACTGCCAGGTCGATATCGCCGCGCAGCAGCATCGGCCGCGGTTCGCGCGTGGTCAGCGGCACCATGCGGATGTTTACGCCCGGCGCTTCTTTTTCGATCGAACGTACCAGCGACGGCAGCCACAGCGCGGCGGTGGCGTCGGCCATGGCCATGCGGAAGGTGGCCTGCGCCTTGGAGACATCGAAGGTTTCCGGCATCACGGCCGCTTCCAGCGCGGCCAGGGCCTGGCGCACGGCCGGCCACAGCGCTTCGGCGCGCGGCGTCGGCTTGACGCCGTAGGCGGTACGGATCAGTAATTCGTCGCCCAGGCTCTCGCGCAGGCGCTTGATGGCGTTCGACACTGCCGGCTGGGTCATCGCGAGGTGGCCGGCGGCGCGGGTCAGGTTTTGCTCGGTCATGACGGCATCGAAGACGCGGAGCAGGTTCAAATCAAGCGTAAGGAAGCTCATGGGACTCCGTTCAGGACAAGCAGTGATATGTGCAATTCATGTCAGTGCAAGTGTACCTGATTTCATTCACGATCAATATAAGGGCTATCAGAAAGCGTAATTAGATTTATATGTTGCGTTGCACTACAGTTACATCGAACCTATCGATGATGACTTACCGAGCCTGACACTATCATGTCCTTTTCCGACGCCCTTTTGATGACCCCGGTGATGGCCCTGCCCTTCACCCAGCTGCTGACCAGCATGGTCCAGCTGATCCTGCTGGGCGGCCTGCTGATGTTCTTCCGCCCGCTGCTCGTGGGCCTGGCCCGCGCGCTGGTGCTGGCGATCCGCCCGCGTCCGACCAAGGACGAACTGGCCGCGCGCCGCAAGCTGCGCGATGCCAAGGCCGCGCTGGCCATCCCGGCCGTCGCTGCCAGTGTCGAGACCGCGGAGATCCGCGCCATCGCCTCGCGCTCCTGATCTTAACAGTTTAAGACGCTTCTTCCCTTGAAAGCGGCCTCCGGATACCGGGGGCCGCTTTTTTTTCGTCCCGCGTCCGGCTGCCGGGCTCCCTGTCTTCCGGCTCTCGCCCGCTCCCAGGGAATCCGACCTCCACTCCCGCTGCTTCGATGACTTCCGGTCACCCGGTTTGACCGGCAGTTTTTTTCGGCCATCCGATTTAACATTTAGTCGCTATATGCATGTACGATAAAAATTCGATGATCTAGGGTTTTGCAAGATGAGCTTGGTTTGTCTGATTTTTAGCGTTTATTGATGAGTTTTAATGAATTTTTCGCAGTTCAGAAAGAAGTGCCGAGCAAAGCCATGATGGGAACATTATGACGTATCTTAAGATGCTATTGATGAGTAATACTGTGCAATATGCTGAAGATAGTAGAAGTTCATATAAAGTCACCAGCTATGCATGAGTTGTCGTTATGATCGATAAAATCGAATGCACAAGCCGTCCACGGCCTTTGAAGCGTTGGACGAGGTCGGACTCATCCGAAAAAATGGAAGACACGCAGTCAAAAAACGGACGCTATTTGGCGCCGCGACGGGGAGCCCGGCAGCGGGACTGAAAAGGCGAAAAAAAACGCGGCCACCGGTTTCCCGGGGCCGCGTCGGCGTTTGAAGGAGCGAAACGCTTATTTTTCGCCTAATAATCCTGCCTTGAGAGAACGGTCGACCGGCTTCTCGCCCAGCCAGATGCGCAGTATCGCGTTATAGAAGGCGACATCGGGAACGGTTTCGCCCAGTTTCTTGCCGTTCAGCTCGCACACGGTGCCGGTGCCGGGAATCCAGTCGATGTGCAGCACATCGTTCTTCTTGAGGCCCTCGACCATGGCGAACATTTCGCCGAACTTGCCGATCTGGGACACGATCTTCGCCTTTTCGCTGCGTTCGACGTTCTCGTTCAGGCCGTCCATGAAGGCTTTACCAAAATCCTCGGACGAGATATCGCGCGCCATCTGCAGGGTGACGCGGCGCGGGCCTTCCTGCCTGAGGATGTCGGCGACCGCGGTCTTTTTCTCGGGCACGTACAGGCCGGCCGCATACACCTTGACCACGAACTTGGTGCGCATGCCCGCGCCATTCAGTTTCAAGTCCTTGCCGGCGACCTTGGCCGTGTCATCGAATTTGAAGCCGCTGACGTCGACCGCGGCGCCAGCCTGGCCGACGGACAAGGCCAGTACGGCGCCGAGTGCCAGGGTCTTCAATCCGGTGCGTCGAGAAATCATGTTGTCTCCTTGGTTGACTGATCTCGTTGGTGGCCAGCGTCTTGCCGAAAGCGCATGCCGCGCTGACCTTGTTTTGCATGAGTGCTGATGAACTTTATCCACAGAATCACTGACGAGCAACTCTAATGAGAGCATCACAGGATCCCTGGTTGCGTCTTACAGACACGCAATATTACTAAATTGCATGCGCAATGAATGAATATATTGCGGATACAATCAATGGGGTGAAAGTTATCCACAGGGAGGTGTGGATTTCAAAACGGGCATAAAAAAAGCCGGCTGGAGAGCCGGCTTGCTGGTTCAGGCTACCTAGGCCGCCTTGTCGGCGGTCAGGCGTTCATACTTGGCCTGGAGCTGTTCGCGCGTTTCGCGCCAATCGGGATTGAAGGGGATGCACGCCACAGGGCAGATCTGCTGGCACTGCGGTTCGTCGAAGTGGCCGACGCATTCCGTGCACTTGTGCGGGTCGATCTGGTAGAACTCCTCGCCCATCGAAATCGCGTCGTTCGGGCACTCGGGCTCGCACACGTCGCAATTGATGCAGTCATCGGTAATCAGCAAAGCCATGATGTAGTCTTAAAACCTTTTACGCTTTCGGCGTGGCCGCGATGGCGGCAATTTTCTTTTGCAGCCAGCGGTCGACCGAGGGGAAGACGAATTTGGACACATCGCCGCCCAGCATCGCGATCTCGCGCACGATGGTGCCGGAGATGAACTGGTACTGGTCGGACGGGGTCAGGAACAGGGTTTCGACATCGGGCAGCAGATAGCGGTTCATGCCCGCCATCTGGAACTCGTATTCGAAATCGGACACGGCGCGCAGGCCGCGCACGATGACGCGGGCGTCGTGCTGGCGCACGAAATCCTTCAGCAGGCCGGAAAAACTCTCGACCTTCACGTTCGGATAATGGCCCAGCACTTCGTTGGCGATCTCCAGGCGTTCGTCGAGCGAGAAGAAGGGTTTCTTGTTCTTGCTGTCGGCGACGCCGACCACCAGGGTATCGAACAGACCCGATGCGCGACGGACCAAATCCTCGTGACCGCGGGTCAGCGGATCGAACGTACCTGGATAAACGGCTACAACCATTGCGGCTCCCTGGAAAATGCACCTGAATAGACGCGCATTATGCCTGAAATTTCGGCAGTTGCCCCCGTCTGGGGCATTATTTGCCTAATGTTTAAGCAGATTTCCGTCAAAGGCGGTGTTTTAGTGCAACTTCAAAAGGTGGTAATAGACCATGCCGGCCTTGTCGCCGCGCACCAACTCCCAATCCTGCAGCCAATCGGGTGCGACAGCGGCTTCGTCCTCCGGTTCAGGGAAGGGCAGACGTTCGCCCGATTCGGCATACAGCAGGCCGCCCTCTTTCAGCAACTGCGCGCACAGCGGCAAGACCTGGGTGAGTAGATCCTGTTGATAAGGCGGGTCGAGGAAGATCACGTCGAAGCGCTGGCCGCGCTGGGCCAGGTCGCGCGCGAGGACGAGCGCATCGGCGCGCAGCACCTTGACGTTGGTGGCGTTCAGCTTGTCCTTGATCAGCTCGAGCTGGCGCGCGACGGCGCCGACGCTGTCGACCATCGTCACCGAGCGGGCGCCGCGGCTGGCCGCCTCGAAGCCTAGGGCGCCGCTGCCGGCGAACAGGTCGAGGCAATCGGCCTGGTGCCAGTTGGCGTCGATCTGGTGATTGATCCAGTTGAAGACGGTTTCGCGCACGCGGTCCGGCGTCGGGCGCAGGCCGAGCGCATCGAGGACGGGGAGCAAACTGCGTTTCCAGGCGCCGCCGATGATGCGCACCTGTTGCGGCGGACCGGGCCGGCGCGGGTAGGAGTGGGAAGGCTTCTTTTGCATGGCGCGACTATAGCATGCAGGGAAATGGGGAATTGCTGCGGCTTTGAAGGCAATGGTGGGCACCCCGTGCCCACCACGCGTCAGCGCGGCTTATTTACCGGCCGCGAGCGAATTGAAATCATTGATCCACCCCTGCATGCGCTGCTGCGCATGGGCTTTCTGTTCCGGCGTGGTGATGCGAATGCCGCCCAGGATGAATTTGGCGGTGTTATCCACATAGGCATCATAGAAGGCCTTGCGCTCCGGCGCTTCCATGCGGTCGAAGAAGTCGCGCAGCAGGACATGAATCGCCGACATGGTCTGTTCCTTGTTCAGCTTTTCCTGCTGGATGCGGCGCAGCAGGCTGACGATTTTTTTCTGGCGCTGCGTGCGTTCCTGCAGGAAGACTTCGTCATCGAGCGGACGCGCATCGGACAGTTTGCGCAACTGCGTTTCCTGCTCGCGGCTGAAATTGCCGAACCAGAGTTCGAACTGTTCCTTCGCCTTCTTGTAATGCGCTTCCTGGCGGTCTTCCACGCTACCGCTGATGAATTTCTTTCGGTAGTCGGTATTGTTCTTGGCGAATTTCTTTTCGATCTGGGCGATCTGGTCCGGCTTGATCGACATGGCCAGTTCAGCGAGATCGGGCAGTGCCTTAAACGCCAGCAATTCGGTCCTGGCCTTGATGTCGCGGTAATCGCCCAGCAGCTCGTCCTGGGTCACATTGCCGTCCGCCAGCTGGCGTTGCATCTTGCCCAGCAGCCCGGCATAGTCGCGCAACTGGGTCGAACGGTGCCACTGGAATAATTTATCGATGTCTTTCTTGACCCAATCGGACTGGTCGCTATCGAGATCGACATAAGCGTTCAACCACCAATATAAAAGCGTGTCGCCGTGGTTGTAACTGAAGCGGATGGTGCTGCAACCCGCAGCGAGTACCATCAGCACGACCAGGAACAAGGTGCGCACGGTGTGGATGGGGGACAAATGCTGGGATAGTGGCGTGTTAAACTTTTTCATCTTTTTAACTTGTTTGAGAACGGCTTATGAACGTAGTCATCCTCGCCGCCGGCATGGGAAAACGCATGCAGTCCGCCCTGCCGAAAGTCTTGCATCCATTGGCAGGAAAGCCGCTATTGCAGCATGTAATCGATACCGCACTCAGCTTGAATCCGGACCGCCTCGGGTCGGATAAATTATGCGTGATTTATGGTCACGGCGGCGCAGCGGTGCCGAGCGCGGTACAAGCCTGGGGCAGCGCGGCCGGCATCCACATCGACACCGCCCTGCAGGAACCCCAGCTCGGCACTGGCCATGCCGTCATGCAGGCACTGCCGAAGATCGACAACGAGGCGCCGACGCTGGTGCTCTACGGCGACGTCCCGCTGACCGACGCGGCTTCGCTGCGGCGCCTGGTGGAGGCCGCCGGCGACGACAAGCTGGCCATCCTCACCGTCGAGCAGGCCAATCCCTTCGGCCTGGGCCGCATCGTGCGCGAAGACGGGCGTATCGTGCGCATCGTCGAGGAAAAGGATGCGAGCGAAGCCGAGCGCGCCATCAAGGAAATCAATAGCGGCATCATGGTCATTCCGACCCGCTATCTGACCGGCTGGCTGCAGGCCCTGGGCAACAACAATGCCCAGGGCGAGTACTACCTGACCGACATCGTCGCCCAGGCGGTGGCGAACGGCGTGCCGGTAGTCTCGGCCCAGCCCGGCGCGGAATGGGAAGTGGCCGGCGTCAACAGCAAGGTGCAGCTGGCCGAACTGGAACGCCGCCACCAGCTGAATATCGCCCATGCACTGCTGGAACGCGGCGTGACGCTGATGGATCCGGCGCGCATCGATGTGCGTGGCGAGCTGGTGTGCGGCCGCGACGTGACGATCGACGTCGGCTGCGTGTTCGAAGGCCGTGTCGAGCTCGGCGACGGCGTGCGCATCGGCGCCAACTGCGTGCTGGTCGACACCACGGTCGCGGCCGGCGCCCAGGTGAAACCCTTCAGCCACTTCGAAGGGGCGGTGGTGGGCGAGCAATCGATCATCGGTCCGTTCGCGCGCCTGCGCCCGGGCGCCGAACTGGGCCAGGATGTCCACATCGGCAACTTCGTCGAGGTCAAGAACAGCAAGATCGCGGCGCACAGCAAGGCGAACCACCTGGCGTATGTCGGCGACGCCGACGTCGGCTCGCGCGTGAATATCGGCGCCGGCGTCATCACCTGCAATTACGACGGCGCCAACAAGTTCCGCACCGTCATCGAAGACGATGCCTTCATCGGCAGCGACAGCCAGCTGGTGGCCCCGGTCACGGTCGGCAAGGGCGCGACCCTGGGCGCCGGTACCACGCTGACCAAGGATGCGCCGGCCGGCAAGCTGACGATTTCCCGTCCCAAGCAGCTCACCATCGAAGGCTGGAAGCGTCCGGTCAAGATCAAGAAGTAATCCCCTGCCGTGCCTGTCCACCGGATGGGCACAGCAAATCCACAGGCATATCGACAGCTTGCTCACAGGCTGGTCCACTGCCTGTGCACAGGGATGTCAACCGCTCGTCCACAGTGTCGTCCACAAAGTCATCCACAGGCATCTTTCTCGCGGGAACCGCTGTGCCGCTCGCGAAAAGCCCGGATTGACGCGCCCCGTGCCAAGCGGGTGTCCTGGCTGGCGCTGCATGCAGCGCCTATGCCCGATGACTTATCCACAAGCTGCCCTGGATAAGGTGGGCAAGTCCGTGCTGTCTTCAGACCACGATGCGCGTTTCGAATTTGCTGCGGAAAGTCGAAAAATAGGCTTTGACGTTACGCACATTGCTGTGGGTAGTGAACAGGCGATGCGCCAGCGCGTGGTAGGCCGGCATGTCGACCACCTGCACCACCAGCACGAAGTCCGGCCCGGGCGAGACCCGGTAGCACTGCAGCACCGCGGCCTCGAGGGCGACGGCCCCTTCGAACTCTTCCATGCGGTCAGACGCCTGCACGTCGAGCGTGATCTCGACGATGGCCGTCAGCCGGGCGCCGACCTTGTCCGGCGCCACGATGGCGACTTGCCGTTCGATAACACCATTTTCGGTGAGCTGCTTGACGCGGCGCAGGCAGGTCGGCTGCGACACATGGACCAGCTCCGCCAGCTCGGCATTCGTATGCGAGGCGTCAAGCTGTAGGGCATTCAGGATGCGACGATCTAGTTCGTCCAGGTGTTGCGCTTCTTCTGACGGATTCATAAAAAATTTCACCAAATATGAAAGAAAATTTCATGGGCAGCTTAGCATGAAATTTTCTTTCAAAAATAAGCAAACTCTGAAAGCTTATTTCATACTGCCTGCACTACAGTAGATTAATTAATCAATCCTCGGAGAAACACCATGTGCGGCATCGTCGGAGCAGTAGCCCAGCGCAATATCACCCCCATCCTGATCGAAGGCCTCAAGCGTCTTGAATACCGCGGCTACGATTCCTGTGGCGTGGCGCTGCATGTCGACGGCCACCTGTCGCGTTCGCGCAGCACCTCGCGCGTCGCCGACCTCGAAGCGCAGGTCCAGGAAACCCATCTGCAAGGCTTCACCGGCATCGCCCACACGCGCTGGGCCACCCACGGCGCCCCCGCCACCAAGAATGCCCATCCGCACTTTTCTCCGAGCGAAGACAATGCCCGCATCGCCCTCGTCCACAACGGCATCATCGAGAACCACGACGAACTGCGCAGCGAACTGACTGCACTCGGCTATGTGTTCCAGAGCCAGACCGATACCGAAGTCATCGCCCACCTGGTCGACCACATGTACGCCGGCGACTTGTTCGACACCGTGCAGCAGGCCGTCAAGCGCCTGCATGGCGCCTACGCCATCGCCGTATTCTGCCGCGAAGAGCCGCACCGCGTGGTGGCCGCGCGCCAGGGCTCGCCGCTGATCGTCGGCCTGGGCAAGGGCGAGAACTTCGTCGCGTCCGACGCGATGGCGCTGGCCGGCACGACCGACCAGATCATCTACCTCGAAGAAGGCGACGTGGTCGACCTGCAACTGGCGCGCTACTGGATCGTCGACGTCGAAGGCCGCCCGGCCGAGCGCGAAGTGAAAACCGTGCACGCGCACACCGGCGCCGCCGAGCTGGGTCCGTACCGCCACTACATGCAGAAGGAAATCTTCGAGCAGCCGCGCGTGGTCGGCGACACGCTGGAAGGCATCTCCGGCATCATGCCGGAACTGTTCGGCGACCAGGCCTACCGTGTGTTCAAGGAAATCGACCGCGTGCTGATCCTGGCCTGCGGCACCAGTTATTACGCCGGCCTGACCGCCAAGTACTGGATCGAATCGGTGGCGCAAATCCCGGTGAATGTCGAGATCGCCAGCGAATACCGCTACCGCGACAGCGTCCCGCACCCGAACACCCTGGTGGTGACCATCTCGCAATCGGGCGAAACCGCCGACACCCTGGCCGCGCTGAAGCATGCGCGCAGCCTGGGCATGGCCCACACCCTCACCATCTGCAACGTCGCCACCAGTGCGATGGTGCGCGAGTGCAAGCTGGCCTACATCACCCGCGCCGGCGTCGAAGTCGGCGTCGCGTCCACCAAGGCCTTTACGACCCAGCTCGCCGCCCTGTTCCTGCTGACCCTGACGCTGGCGCAAGTCAACGGCCGCCTGGACGACGAACAGGAAGCGAATTACCTCAAGCAGATGCGCCACCTGCCGGTTGCGCTCTCGTCCGTGCTGGCGCTGGAGCCGCAGATCATCGCCTGGGCCGAGGAATTCGCGCGCAAGGAAAACGCCCTGTTCCTGGGCCGCGGCCTGCACTACCCGATCGCCCTGGAAGGCGCCTTGAAACTCAAGGAAATCTCCTACATCCACGCCGAAGCCTATCCGGCCGGCGAGCTCAAGCACGGTCCGCTGGCCCTGGTGACCGAGGAAATGCCGGTGGTGACGATCGCCCCGAACGACGCCCTGCTGGAAAAGCTGAAATCGAACATGCAGGAAGTGCGCGCCCGCGGCGGCCAGCTCTACGTGTTCGCCGACGTCGACTCGCGCATCACCTCGAGCGACGGCGTGCACGTGATCCGCCTGCCGGAGCACTACGGCCTGCTGTCGCCGATCCTGCACGTGGCGGCGCTGCAACTGCTGGCGTATCACACGGCGCTGGCGCGCGGGACCGATGTGGACAAGCCGCGGAACCTGGCCAAGTCGGTGACGGTGGAGTAAGCGCTTAGCGGCACGCGACGAAACGGTGAGTAAACATACAATCAGACTTGAACAATAAAGTTTG
>Ga0265798_10007928_pt1 | contig 13648 bp, 16 predicted proteins | sample P3T30metagenome_FD_192430 | JGI IMG/M metagenome (GOLD analysis project Ga0265798, IMG submission 192430) | Plant litter microbial communities from East Loma Ridge, Irvine, California - P3 T30 | ecosystem: Environmental > Terrestrial > Plant litter > Unclassified | place: USA: California...
TCGTCTTATCTCATGGTCACAACCGTGCTTGAGCAGGCTGGCTTTCCGCTATCTGTTGCCACATCTTGAGAGACACATGTTCTTTCTGCTGGTACCATCTACTCCTGGTGATGCGGTACGGCACAGGAAGATCCACATTCTCTGCGTCACCCGTGATGACCATGGAAGCAATGGCTTTTGCACAGAAGAAGATCTGCGGCATACCGTGCCCGCTGAACCCTGCACACATATACTGGCCGGGCTTTCCGCACACCGGCCCAACATAAGGGAACCCGTCGTTTGAATAGCCCATAACTAACACGGAAGAAGATGAGTCAGTTCTGAAACATTCAATCGTGCGCGCTGGTGCAGACATGGCACTTACTACCGGTCCAGAGCTCTTCGGTATGTGCACCGCTGTTCTCCCACCCCCGGAAATGCCGTTGCATGTACCCGTCAAAGTAATGTCGCGCGCCATCCATCAGTCTGCTGTCGTCGGACACATCAAACCATTCGTCCAAGTTTTTGTAGTAGTCGCGCCTTCCGCCCCCGACGATGATACTACCGTCCGGCCGAGGAATCATGTAGTCGTACTCATAGTCGGAAAATCGCATCATGTAGCTATCAGTCATTCTTGGTGCATTCTCGCCCGCCAAGCGCGCTACTATGCCTCTCACTGGGACGACTTTGTCCTTCATCTCCGGTACGAGGGCAGATGTGTAACCGTTCGTAGCATAAATGAGATTGTCGGTATTGACGGAGCCGCGCGGTGTATGCACGACCCAAGGATGATCTTTTGTGCACCCATCGGCTGCCGAGACGGATGTCACTGAGGTATGTGTTTGCAAGTTGACACCCATAGATACCGCTTTCTCTAGCAAGTGCGCAACGAGTCGGTAGGGCCACAGACGAGCGGCACTATATGTATGGCAAGACTTTGCACCCCAAACGCCGGAAACCTATAGGCTTAGTCAGACCTCTCCAAAGAAACAATTCAACGAATCATATCAAGACGTTCATCTCCAAACATCACATACCTCTTCTGCTTCGCTGCCTGAAGTAAAATCTATCCCTTTCGCAGTTGAAATACCCGCTTTAGCGATTTTCGCGATGTCAGCTTTGATCTTATCGCGACCGGCTTCGTAAAAGCAGACATCTGTGACCCTGGTCTCTTCGAAGTCGCAGTCACAATTTTCACGACGAACAAGCTCTTTGATTGCGTCGACCTGGCGGGCCTCGAATGTAGTCACGTGCTCCGCGACCGCTTTGCCGTGAGTCTCCAGTACGCTGGCCGCTCTTGACAAAGGGTCTGGTTTTAAATGACCGCCTGTTATCTGGAATTAGTACGTGCGAGATTGAACTAGGAACTCAAGGGCATATGATATGTACCATTACGTCCGGTAGCGCCAGAGCAGGCCTCACGTGCCTCAAGGATAAGTATCGATGGAATTGGGCGGTCGCGACGCACACACTCTTCGACTATGTGATGCACGATCGATGCCCCAGCATACCCCGCGCCAACGATCACAACATCGACCTGCGTTGGAAGATGTTCAGTGCTGCGATGGTCGTCGATGGGCCCAACTTGTTTTCTCCAATAGGAGGGGACAGCATCCGCCACCGGGAAAGGTTTGACGCTGGGGCCAGGAAAAGACATTTTGGAGATGTAGTGTGTAAACCGTATGCATGTATTGGTGGTAGTTCTACGGAATTGTCCTAAGTGCAAGGAGGGCTATGTAGGTACTCACGCTTAGTCATTCAGAGGGCAGGTTCGCTTCTACTGTACCCAACCCGGGAACTTGCGTACTTTAGTTAGACAGATAGGATGCGTAAGCCCAGAATGTTGGTCCTTGGCTTCAAGTGGCTGCGCAAGGCGGTGATCATTAGACAATTGCGACCGGGCCGGTCACCGGGCCGGTCACCGATAAGGACCCAGTTGACCTTGCCGCCCAGCAAGCAAACACCCGTTCAGAGCAGCACAATCCGGGTTAGAAGCTTTCTTTCCGTGTGGTAGCATTGGCAGTGTTGGAAAAGCCCTCCGGTCTTATCTTTCGCCAACAGCGCTGCATCAGATGCGAGATGATCGAGCAATTCTACTGGACAATATCTATCAGCAATGGCTGCTCGCGTGCTAGAAAGGGTGTCATGCGAACAGGTATTGGAGAACAGTTCGATTAGCAGAACACAACTTTAGTGTGAGGGCACAACTTGTATCATGATAGATGTTTTGAACGACTTGACAATTGCTATCGACGGCGGGGTCCTGAAGAAAGACGCTTTCCCAAATTCCAACTCGTGCCACATGCATCTGCCATCCTTCTGTTGAAAGCCGTTGCGCACAACACAAACCTCATTCAGTGGTGACGTTACTCAACGGCCTCCTTGGCATCCTAGTGATCAACATGACCATGCTAGGCACGGTAAGAACCAGCAAGCCACAGTTCACATAGATCGGGACCACAGGAGCGATGCCACTCGCAGAGCTCAGACCATAGGAAACTGCCTGGCCCGCCGTCTCAAACGCGCGAAACAAGCCTGCCACCCGAGAAGAATCACCCATGTCGTTGGAGAACGTGCCGAGAATCCAGTATAGTGTCAATTGCGTCCAGTAGCCGCTCGTGAAGATGATGAGGTACGGCACGTATGCCCTTGCCCATCTACCAGTTTCTCTATTGTTGTGATCAGTCTCAGTCGCACTGGGGCTTGCCTCTCTGCGGGATAACTCACGATCCGTAATCCAGCGCCGTTTTATTGCCGAGGTAGTGGTACTCGAAAGCGACCCAGATGAAACAACCAGTTTGTGGCAGGATCCACAGCGAGAATGCAACCCATGCCTTGGGCCGCTGGGCCCACCGCTGGCTGTCTAGAAGTTTGCCGAATATGACGACCGACGGAATGGTAATGGCGGCTGTACTAGTCAGCATGTAGTCGGCAGTTCCCGAGATCCATACTTACGGAGAAGAAAAGATGAAAGAGCGCGTGCGCGGACCGAGAAATGTAGCGAGAGATAGGTACCCATCGTCCCTCCGTAGAAGAACGAATAGAACGCGGGCAGAAAGATCAACCAGACCTTGCTGCTTTGTAGATAACTCCACAGAGCAACGAATTCTTGCGTCCAAGTGACCCTTCCCGACATGGGGACTTTGCTGCCATCGCGACGACGCACTCGGGGTGTGGGGGACAATGACAGTGCCCAAAGAACTCCAGTGCATTCTGCTATTGGTCAATAACTGTACACTCAGAGCAGATGCCTGGGTACCCGTCACGTACCGAATCCAACAAAGACCAGATATGTCGACCATGCAATGCCGCCAGCAGAGGCTCGGTCTGAATTCGTCGAAAAGTTTATCGCTCCACCGATCAAGCTTCCGGAGCTTCGCATAGCCGACCAAATGCCTGCCAGAGGTTAGTGAAATGATCATACTTCAGGTCGCACGCAGATGCTTACCAAGGTATAATCCCTTCTCTTCTGGCCTTGGGTAGCATAACATGGCTGTCGTTTCACTGACGTAAAGAAGCCCACCCGCTAGACCGTTGATAACCTGGCCCCATCAGTATGTTTCCTTTGTATGGATGAGTTATGATCGTACATTGGATGCTAGGAGGTACCAGTCGACGCCGAATCGAGCGTTTACATAGTACGCAGATCCTTGGAGGGGCATTGTAAGAGCCGCAATGAAACACGCCCATTTGATCCCGATCCTGTTGATGATGGGGCCCCCAAAGATAGTACTGATGAAGCTCATGGCGTAACTCAACGAATTTGCAAGATTCGCTAGCCATGGCGTAGACAGACCGCCTCCTCCCAGGTTGGATATAGCATCACCCATGGCTGGGCCAACCAACGAAAGCCTTAATCATGTTCAGCATCTGGATGGTAGTCTCTGAGAGGGTTACTTACGCTCCGAACATCACCATCTGGAACAGCACGCTCCGGTATAAAGTCGACCATTTCCAAGATCGCAGAAAGTCGTAATCGGTAACTTCTTCCTGCGATCCGATCGCGATGTCCTCACCGCCGTCATTCTCCGTGTCCTTCACTTTGGCGTCTTTGGTGTCTTTAGTCTGCGAGTAATCCATCACAGAACTCTTGCTGAACACCGTTGATGATACGCTTCTATTTTATGTAGAACTCTTGCATGCTAGAGACTATCGGCCGGCAAGGTGATTAGGAAATGGTGCCCCTTGTTTGCTCCAGATAAGCATTGCACCGGCCCGGTCTGTAGCCCGACTGATTAGACATGGTGTTATACGGGCGACTCGTAGAGTACGTGCTTATCGAGCATGGATGAGCATGGGGTGTTAGCCGTGCTTGGCTATCGCGTTCTTCTCAAGTTGCCCTGGGCCTTTACAGCAATCGCTATTAGCATGTGGATGCTACGCACGGGTGCGAACATTACACCGGTGCTTGTGAGCTCTAAGAAAGCTAGTCGACGTCTTCAAAAGAACGACCGGAAGGCAGCTACGCGCAGTATCAGCGTTGTCGGGAGTGACGAGAAGCGCCGGTGTTGGAGTTGCGGGGTGTGGAGATATCTCCACTTTTGTAAACACGCGCACCAATCAAGCCACTGGTATTACTGTACAACGCTTCCAAGGTTTCTTCCGATGGGCGGGAAGGGGAGGCATTCAAATTCCTCACCCACGACCGCGAACATGCGCACATCCAGGCGGCAGCTCTTAAGAGTACAAATGGCCGTTGACAGTTATTTGTGGCCATAGTGGCGGGATGCCAAAGTGACAGAGTTGCGTTTCCGGAAACAGTAAATTGACTTCGGAACGGCACCGCAGCTTCTGACGGATGCGGCGCATTGCGTTCACGACATGTGTTGCTTGAGATTGTCAGCTCCTCGGCATAGTCTACCAATGTTTCTGAGCCACGAACGATAGCAACACTCCTCTAAGAACCCCCTGCTCATGACTTGTACATTCGAGATTAAAAGCTGGCCCCCAAATATGCATTGGGGCACCTGAGTTGAAGCTCACGTCAGCAAGGCTCTGAGTCGCTTACCTACCGGTATTCCTGAGCGGGAGCTCATTTTCTCCGCACCTTTCACGCATCGTTGTAAATCCTTATTTGATCCAAATGGTGAACTCCAAGAATGGCATATACACCTGGGTTCTGCAACTTCTGCTACTTGAACGTTTTTGGGGCGAAGAACTCCTGGGGTTACCACCACCCAAGCGCATCGTCCCTTACGAGCTCTTCTGACCGAGGCTGCACCTTCTGCAGTCTTCTGCATGGAGACTTTCGCACGTATCGCTCACTCCTGTACGGACATGAGCATCAGGATACCAACTTGAAGCGCTTCCTGCATGAGGACGTGGCAAGAGTCGACAAACTACAGCCAGGCCAGGGCTCGGTCGTATCTTTACACCGATGGAGTATCCGCAGCTTGGGAGGTACCCGAGAGATGAAACAGGAAGTAGTGATCACTTTTCGGGTTGTACCAAGGCAACTCAACGATAAGAACAACAAGCATCACGAGGGGAAGCCACAGATCTTCGAGATACCGGAACGAGTTTTCTACTGTTTCCTCGAAGAAGAGGTCGAGGGTTTACTGTCTGCGGCTGAGCTCGGCACGAGCACAAATCCTGCGTTTAATGGTGGCCAGAAGATCAAAGATTGGATCAGGGCCTGTGGTATTGGACACAAACACTGTCCTAAGCGCGCTGGCTCGGCGAGCAAGTTCATCCCCACACGACTACTACACATCGGCGGCCACCGTACAGGGGATCGCCTACGGGTTGTCAATACCAAGCTCAATAACGTCAAAGGACCTTACGTCACCCTGAGTCACTGTTGGGGAAAAGATCCGTTGGTGACTCTGAACTCTAGTACTCTTGAAGAGTTTATGCTCGTTGGTCTGCCGTGGCATGCATTGTCCAACAATTTCAAGCAGGCCATCGAGGTGGCGTGGTTCCTCGAAGTTGACTACATTTGGATTGATTCTCGTAAGCTTCCATTATAAGACCGAAGAGATAGTGGAAACTGACATGGCCCTGTTTCATTCAGTCTGCATCATGGTAATACTACCACCGTACCTGCTCGATCGTGCTGATGACTGTGTAGCAAGGAGACCGCGATGACTGGAAGCGCGAAAGTTCTCGCATGGAACAAGTGTACAGAAGCTCCTTCTGCAACATCGCTGGTGCCGATTCAGAAAATGGTGCTGGAGGTCTCTTTCGCCGAAGAGAGGCGCGAGACGTCTTGCCAGCTAGTTTGGACCCCGATGGCGTGTCTCATGTCCTGGGTAAGCGACGGTGGGTAGTTGTACGTGGCGATCTGTGGGATCAAGGACTTCTCGAACGGCCGTTGTACAAACGCGGTTGGGTTTATCAAGGTCAGTGCCTATGAGAAACTCTGTACGCTTGCCTAACAGTCTTCAGAGCGTATGCTTGCACCCAGGATCTTACATTTCAGCAAACATCAGATCTTCTGGGATTGTACCGAGATGAGCGCTTGCGAAACTCTTCCAGCAGGGTTGCCTTTACCTTTAGACCAGCAGTCGGCAATAGATCGTCATTGGCGCGGGCGTCTACAGGAGAGTGCAAGGGGTACGACACTGCTTTCTGGGGTCAACGACGACTCGCTCGATGACTTATGGAGATCGACAGTCAGAGACTATACGAGCCTTAACCTCACCAACCAGACCGATAAACGTATGGCAATTTGGGGAGTGGTGAAACGGCTTCGAGAGATACAAAGCGAAGAGTACGTTGCTGGAATGTGGGAGGGGGCTCTTGAAGAGCAGTTGGCTTGGAGAGTCGCAGACTGCACAGCCAGCAAACGGCCTTCGGAGCTGAACATAAACCCAACCTGGTCTTGGACCTCTATGGAAGGGACGATATTGAGCCCAAGTAGATCGGCTCGGTGGGAAAGAAGCTACATTGTTCAAGGTCACCGTGAGGATAGGATCTGGTTTAACATTGGTGAAGAAGGCATTCGACCAAGGCTGCCGACAAGACGTTCGGAAAACGCTAGCGATATGACAAGAGAGTTGGACGCGTTAAGCGAGAGGCGGCGTCTTTCAGGTACGACAACACGTACGGGCTCGCAGCAAGACGTGCATGAATCTTTAGAAGCCGATCAAACTCCTCGGCCCCTGCTCAGGTCAAGGACTTCATCGTCGTCACGAATGGAACACACGCCCCGTATACCTATTTCAAGACAAGAAACGCAGCATTCCAACGCACAGAAAAAGTCGCAGACGTCACCCGATGAACGACGTGAACACGAACCAACCTTGAAATGTAAGGAAATTGCGATGCAAGGCTTTCTACACGTAGGCCATCTGAGCCAGCATCGACCCCGTTCATGGTCTTTGGAGATTCCCCACGCTTTCGACAAGACCGATGAGATAGACGCGCTACCCGATCTTGTCCCAAATCTGGACGACGTGGAAACGATATTTGTTGTGCTTGCATTAACGAAACGCTCCAACAAGACTGAAACAAATACCATGGCGGAAGAAGCTTGGTATGAAGGTCATGGTCTCTTACTACAAGAGGCCCCAACCAGGACCAGACCGCAGTCTGAGTCAACGACGCACTCTATTCTTTCTGAAAAAGAGGCAAAGGAGTCTTGGTGTTTTCGGCGGACCGGTGCCCTTGACATTCGCCATATGAGCTACAAGACTTGGCAACTCCTTCAGACGACGAGCAGCAGCTTCTCGGGCTCGATATTGGAGACAGACACACGGCCTTGCAAGAACTTTTACGTAGTGTGAGACAGATAATTACATGTCACGATTGTCACCTTATTAACGTGTCTGATCTGGAGTAGCTCACAATAACGTCTAATCTACACAACCTTGAATAACTCTACTCTGTCTACTGGAAGTCCAGACCCGTCTCTTCCGGTGGTGAAATCATTGGCAACGTATACGACCTAGGGACCTTGGACGTCGGCAGTTGCGCATATGCCCAAATCAAGTCTTCGTTGTATTCGTCGTTCACGAACAACCAGAAGAGGCGGTGACACGCTGCAATGGTGGATTCCTGACCGCGATGTGGCGAGGCAATCATCGTAAGGTAGCCATTCGCGGACTCCAGCACATCTTCTACACTGCGAGGTGGCATTGTGCTCACGCGTGGATTGCGAGTTCGCTCTCGAAGTAGATTGGCAAGACGGGATAGGGGCAAGCCTGGGGCCCGATTTCCTTTCCGACCCACTGCTGCGATAGTCTTGAGAGCTACCGAAGAGCTGTTGGCCGATTGTTGCTTGATCGTTTCGATCGCGGTATTGAAATGATCCTGGATATTTCTCGGTATACGCTTTGGCTTGAGATCAAGAGCGTCGGGGGAAGGCAGGATGTGGATTCTGTCAACGGCAAGTTTCGCTTGCAGGATGCTTCCTTGCACATAATGTGCGATCTCTTGTATCCATCCATGTCCTTTGTTCCCGTGCATGCTATCTCTAAACGCGAGTCCGAACGACGTCAACGGAGGCAGTTCCGATGGATCCTCTAAGGTCTTGAAGCCTAGATCGCCGTGCTCCCTTTCGAGATCCCATTTTAGGTACTCGGCAATGGCCTTGATGGACATGCCATCGAGCGTCATAGTGTAATACTCTGGGGACTTCCAAGTGCCTACCGAACCGCTGGTTTTGGAGTTAGATTGTGTTATCGTGATGGGCCGTGTCTCATCTGGGTATTTTCCACGCCGAATGTACTTACCACTGCTGACAAGGGGGATCTTCCTTCTTGCAAGTAATACAAATGTCCTGTTCCTGGCATTTAGAGCAGTTCCAAAACACCGTAAGGGGTGCGCCTCGCGGGTGATAATCACACCGTATGGTGATTGCTGGTTCTTGCCTGGGTAATCGTGACGTGATAAGTATCTTCAGTCCCTTATCTTGCAAGATATTGAACTGCTGCTGCACCAGTTCCCGCAGCGCTGGACTGCACTGGTCCAGATGATCGATGATAAGTACCGCGCCTCCCTTTCTGACCAGTTCTGCAGTCCTTAGACGGAGTGCTTGTGCGATGGAATCAATCCGTTTCGAAGCTCTCTTCCCCGTGCGCAGCAATTCTTTATATACGCCGTACGCTAGATTTGTCGCAGGATCGACGTCGCAGCTGGGAGGCGACATTTGGTTGTATATGGTATCCAAGAGATCCTCTAAAAAGGCAAGTTCATTCTCGATTCTGCGATGGTTGATGAATATACTGGCAAGCTGCAAGGTCTGCTCTTCTCTCAAGCGTTTGGCTACTAGTGATGCGAACGTTGTCTGGTTATACGCATGAGCATCTTGTCCAGCGCTCTAGACAAACACTGACCTTTCCTGCCCCCGGTCCGCCAACAACATGGAGTTGCCAATGGTCTTTACAGTTTCGCCATTCTGTAAAGAGCTCGCTGCCAAGTATACCATCAAATAGTCTTTCGTAGATGTCGGACGCGATAGGGAGGGACTCTTGGATCGCTGTGTGAACGTCCATGTCTCTTGCAAAGACGTCGCCATCATCTCTAACTGTGATCTTCCAGATAGCGAACATGCTGCTTCGACGAATGAAGCTCCACTGGCCGGGCTGTATTGACCTCGAGAAGGCTGCGCTTCGAGAACCTACCTAGGTAAAATCTATTGTGTAAATGCACGTGTTCCTGACGCAAGAAGGGCGATCGAGTCGTGATAGGTCAAGCGATGTACAGCCTCAGCCAGGCTGACTGCGCAATATCGTTTTCCAATAGGTGGCGTATAAGCGGGAAGGTCAGCGTTGCGGTACCCCTGCCGGAACCAACTTCGGGGCCAAGTTCGGGGGCCGATTCTGGGGGCCAACTTCATCTTTAGACGCCAGCATCGAGCTGACTGCGAACATTGACCGGTCATGTAAGGGTCTTGGAGCAAATTTGCACACACCGATAAGCTTGTATTACCGAATTTCGCATTACCCTCGTGGATGCTGCATGCCGATCTGGGTGATGATTGGTACCTAGGCCCCGTCACGAAGCGACCCTCAGGCAGTGCGCTCAGCTGCCTTCGCGCTCCTCATCGCCCCAAATATAATTATTCCCTAACATGGTCTCCTGCAGGTGGCTTTTCCAATATGCCGCGGTAAGACTGCTGAGAAATTGACCTACTCGGGTGAGCCTCCAGCCTTACTATGACCCCTTTCCCGCTCACGGCGGGCTCATTCAGAGTCTGAATATCCCCCTGTCACGCTTCCGGTGGAGATTGGTGAAGTCGAACTACCAGACTCAACTGCTTCATTATACCCATATTTCCTTCTTTCTCAATCATGACCCATTCCCCTCAACGAACTTGACGATTTCGTTCAATACAACTTGCGACCATCACCTTCGAAATGCTGTTCCAGATATCATTCCTCATGGTAACGGTGTTGAACAGTGTATGTCTCGCAGATTCGCTATCGATATCGACGCCCGACAATCCCTACAATAAGATCGGTATACGCCAAACAGACGCCGAAAAGCCAGACTCGAGTGATTGCGGCTACATCATCGACAACGTCAATGCTGGATACGCTTATCACTATGCATACGATGCATACGCTTGCCTGACCAGTGTACCCTTCAACACTGATGTTGCCACTCGCTTCGTTACGTACATCAACGACACCGTGCAGTTTCAAAGCACTCTTGCATATCTTCGGGAACCTCCAGCTGGATATCAGCAGCCCGCTGTGGATATCCTATCGGAATTGACACAGATTCAGAACAATATCACGGCGCAAGTCTACAAGAACCAATATCAATTCGAGGTTGACGTACAGCATTTGCTGGACAGAGCTCATGATGGCCACATGTATCTGAGAGGCGGTATCATGGCGGCTTTCTCCTTCCTCGCGCCGTATTCCATCACCGCTGCCTCGCCGGACGGTGCAAGTCTACCGAAGATTTACATCACAGACGACCTGGTCAAAAGCCGAGATGAAGGTGGGACGCCTTCCGCAATCTCTACAATTAACGGAATGGATGCTGTGGAGTACTTCACAAGATTGGCAAGCATCAATGCCGTTGGTGGTGTAGAACCAAATGCCGACTGGAACCAAATGTTCTACACACCTGCCTCGGCTATCCAGGGGTTGGGTGGTATTTGGGACAGTGGCGTACGCTTCTATCCAGGAGACGAGATTGCGCTGGTCATGGAGGACGGTACCGAGTACCTTGATTACTGGCTTGCGCTCTGGAAGGAGCCGTACGAGACGGGCCCACTCACCACTGGTGGAGATCTCTACAACTACTTCGTTTTGAACTTCTTGCCCGCCTCATATGACCCAAGCGGGAACTTTTACAACCCAGCATATGCTCCTCCTGCAGATCCCGTGAGCACGACTGAACCTGTTGTTACGCCTACACCAGATCCGCAGTCTTGGAGTATCATATCTAGCGGAGCATACCCCGACCCTGATGTGAGACAAGAGGGTCTTACAGTTCGCACCGATGGCGTTGTTTCCGGCTATTTCCTACCACAGGTCAATGCTGCGACACTCAGCATCCCTTCGTTTGCACAATACTCTGACTCCATCGGGGAATTTAGCAGTGCTGTATCAGACTTCATCAGCAACACAACCAAACAAGGCTTGAAGAGAGTTGTGATAGACCTTCAGCAGAACACTGGTGGCACCGTGGAGCTTGCCTTTAGCACCTTCAAGAGATTCTTCCCGAACGTAGATCCCTACGCAGGAAGCAGGCGCCGAAATCATCACCTCGGAGGCATTATCGGCGAAGCATACACATCGCACTTCAACGGTCTTGATCCTAGCGATGCTGAATATAACGACTTTGTGGCTGCTGAATGGGTGATCACGTCCAAACTCAACGTTGCAACAGGCCAAAACTTCACTAGCTGGGCTGAATACACTGGACCTGTGTTAGCAAAGGGCGATTCTTTCTCGCTCACAGTATGTTGTCAGCCAGATCTCGCGCAATAGTTAAATCTAACAGAGGTCAGGAGCGCTACAATCTTTCGAACTCCGCGTTCACTTCGGCTTTGTTCGAAGGCTGGGTGCCATCGGGCTATGCTCCTGAGTATCCCCTGGACTACACGACTCCACCATTCGCGGCTGAGAATATTGCTATAGTAAGTGTTACGACTCATGGTCAACTACTAGGGCTGACAAGTATTAGTTGACAGATGGAGCTTGTTCGTCTACATGCGCTCTTCTGGTCGAGATGTTTAAGCAGGTTGGCGTTCGAACCATTGCAGTAGGCGGACGTCCAGTCACTGGCCCCATGCAAGCTGTAGGAGGTATGTGCAAGAGTGTTGAAATACGCCAGGGTATCACCACTGACAAGAATTGCTCCAGGAAATCGCGGTGCCGCAATTTACTCCGCCGATCGAATTGACTATGACCTCGGCCTCATCTCATCTCCCGCGTTCAATGTCGACAACGCAACATTGGCCACGGTTCCTCAGCTCACTGCTAGTGGCAACCGCTACCGAGATTCCGGTGTCTTCACAGCAGCCTTTGGCATCAACCTCAGGGACCAGGTCCGACCCAACGATACAGAGCCGCTTCAGTTCAAATACGAACCTGCCGATTGCCGTATCTTCTACACCCTGGCAAATGTATTCAACTACACCCGCTTGTGGTCTGATGCTGTCACCGCCATCTTTGACGACACCTCAAACTGCGTCTCAGGCTCCACAGGCTTCTCGAACTCGAACAAGACTGCGCCTAAGCCTGCTCCAGCCGCACCAGCTCCACTCAGTCTCGATATCGTCCAGTCTGATGCTTTACTAGACGGTGAGAACCTCAATGAGTCAGGCGGTCCACAGAACGCAAGAGAGCCTGCACAGAGCTACACCATCGACGATTGTTTGCCTGATGAACGTTGTGCGTTTCCCCATAATCAGATATGCGAAACCATATCAGTAACTGTCTGCGGCAAGAAACGTGACAAAGCTTTGTGCCTCCCACAGACAGAAGACTCAAGCAACTGTGACCCTGTGAATGCCAAATGGGAGGAAGTCGACTTGTCCGATGCACGGCGTAATAATCTCAAGCGAAGACTGGTGCTACCTCCTTTGCCGCCGAGGAGACTTCCTCCTCCCACGAGCGAGCCAGTGGGCGGAGCGCCTGCGTCAGGCGCCCGGACTGGTGTGCCGAGAGGCAATGGACTGCAGCCGCCAGACAAGAAGTATGGACGGTGTAGGCCGAAGAATACCAGCGCTCGGCAATGTTCTGGTTAATAAGCACTTGAGACGATGTAATCTATCTGGGCCAGGCTTAGCTCGGTGGTCAAAGCCTGTGGACATTGCTGCATAGAACGTAATATCTTTAGAAGTATACTATATACACATCACCTCGACTCTCCTTACGTCCTCGCAATGTACCTCTAGGGCACATGTGGAGTGATTTAACCGACATTTGCGAATCTTGCGTACTTTAGGGTTGTTCCTTTGTGTAGTCGTAATAAGCAGAACGCGTGGGATGATGCGCTGTGAATCCCACCCACTATTGAGGTTTCCGAGATTGTTGTTCCAAGCAGGTTATGTGCATGTAGTAGGAGAGACTGGACTGATACGCTTATTGAGTTGCGAAATTTCTGTACGCATCTCGGGTGAACGGGCGCAAGGTGAAGCTCCCAATTGCAACATCAGTAGCAGGGAATTCTGGTGATACTTCTTTCTTTAGAAACGACTGATGGAGGTAAGGTCGACTAGTGCTGCTGTAGGTACTAACCTAGCACTCGTTCGTCTTATGAG
>Ga0265798_10007930_pt1 | contig 13647 bp, 11 predicted proteins | sample P3T30metagenome_FD_192430 | JGI IMG/M metagenome (GOLD analysis project Ga0265798, IMG submission 192430) | Plant litter microbial communities from East Loma Ridge, Irvine, California - P3 T30 | ecosystem: Environmental > Terrestrial > Plant litter > Unclassified | place: USA: California...
GGTGAAGACCAGGGCTTTTGCCTCAAACCTGACCTCAGGGCTGCCCACAGTGCTTCGCGTGTGTTGGGATGTTCTTCGCACTTCGTTCAATCCCTTTCCTGTCGTATTATGGACACGGCCAGAATCTTGTTTCTGACGTCAAATGATGCCCCCATGACCACAATAATGCGTGTGTTTCGTGAGAACAGGGATTTAATTTTATCGCGTCCACAAGGGCGGGCTCCGCAACAGCAAGGTCGAGTTTGGAGGTCTGACGCCGTCCATCCTGGCCGATCAGACCTCACTGCGCATCGGTCGCTGTCGCGAATCCTGTAAGAGTGTCTCCATTCGAGGTCTGGAGCGATGGCAGCTTGAACCTCCGGCTGTCAGCCTTGTCATGATCAACAAAAGCACCAGATCTTTGCTATGTAACTCCATCAGCGACCAGCAGGTCAACAGAGCATGGAACTGGAAAGGAAAGAATTGACGCGACTTGCCGGTGAGATTGAAAACATTTCTTTTGGGGAGATGGTGAATTGATTGCCGAGCTTTTGTGAATACAAATAGCACCGCACAAGATCTCGAGTATGTGCCCGTCAGCTCAGCTGCGACCAAAGCACCACTACCAAACCGATTGCACCCCCTTCACCTCCAACTTCACCTTCTCCACATCCCCCTCCACGAACAACTTCGTCGCCACATCGCCCTCGGCAGGGAAGATCTGCGCCGTGATCGTAGACTCGCCCTGCCCGCCAAACACTTCAACAGATGACCAATCCAGCAGAACCCTCAATGTCACCAGCCCCTTGCTGTCGGCGGAAAGCGGCGCAAAATAAACTCCTTCGAACAAAGCGTTGAAGGAAGAGTCACCAGACGCGGTCCTGTCGACGAACATTTGCGCTGTCTTGAAGTCGTAGCCGATGAGGGTACCGGCTCCGTTTGAACCTGCCCGCACGTCGATGCCGAAGCGAGATGAGTTTTTGCCCGCGTGGAAAGTGAGCTCGAGGTCGAAGGCTTTGGCGGTGATTGGAAGGTCGACGCTGCTGCTTTGGGGGATGCGGCTCCAGGAGCGCTTGAGCAACGCGCGACCTTTCTCCAACGTGGGGAGCGATTTGTGGGGCTGTTGGATGAGCTCGGCTTTGCCGTTGATGGTCTTGAGCGAGAGGGATCTGGGAATGCTCATGGCGCTTCGCCAGGGTGATGTGGGGATTTGGGTGGCATACGCCCAGTCGTTCATCCAACCGATTGCGGTGTGCTGGCCTGAGGGAAGCCCGTTCCAAGGGACTGCGGCGTAGTAGTCGGGACCCCAGTCGGCCCACCTGGCTTGGAGCGGAAGAGCTGTATTCGTAAAAACAATCTTGCCGATATCAAGATGCCCGAAGCCACCGACAGAGGTGTCCACCAATTCGATCTTCGCGGAACGTCCAATCATGTCGGCCACGTGCCAGCTTCTCCAGATCACGCCGCCGCCGTTGACACCGGTGGTCGATTGCACGACTTTGCCATCAACAAGCAGGTTGATGCCGGTCTCCGAAGACTCGGATGTTCCGTAAGCCGAGGCATTGTGCGGGTTGTTGCAGCAGCCGATCTGGAACTGGATATAGTTCGTGGAGATGGTGAAGTTCTTCGAGGTCAGAGTACCGGTGCTGGTGTCACCCTTGTCCCACAAGGTAAGTACTTGGCCATCGCTGGGTCCACGACCCACGAAATCCCCAGTCGGAGTCCAGGACGAATCGGCAAAGGTCGACACGCTCCAGTCCTCGAAGGTGGTGCCATCAATTGGGGCTTGCGGTGGGAACACACTGTCCTGGTCTGCAGTGAAAGTCTTGCCGTCGAAAGAACCCACAACATACTGTGTGCCCGAGCCTTGGGGCAGTGCCACGCCACCTGGGTTGAGTCCGAGCATCAACACCCACTTGGTGTTGCTCTTGCGGCCATCGACTTGAAGTTGGAACAAGCTCGGACACTCCCATTGACCACCGACGGCGTTGACCGGGCCAAACTCACTGACCTGTTCCCAGGACTTCAAGTTTGAGGAAGTGTAGAAGAGCACTTTGTGCGCATTGGGGAGCGACACGGCCATGACCCAGTACTTCCCCGGCGCATGCCAGAACACAAATGGATCACGGAAGTTCTGGTAGTGTTCATCAGCATACTGCGAAGGCGGTGTCAGAATGACAGGGTTGTGTTCGTATTCTTTCCAAGTGAGACCGTCGTCGAGGCTGTACGCGATGGACTGGGACTCTTGCCCACTGCGGACCTTGGTGCCGTTTGCAAGCGTGAGATCTTGGGCGTAATGCGACGTGTAGACCGCCACCAACGGCGGGTTCGAAGGACTTCCCCAGCCAGAGGTGCGGTCCTTGTCGGTCACGGCGCTGCCTGAGTAGTAAAGTTCTGTGGCAGGACCGGAGGGTGCGTGGAAGGTGTTGAGAGCCACGGGCTTCTCCTCCCAATGCATCAGATCCGGGCTCACGGCATGACCCCAGGAGATATTTCCCCAGATGTCGCCAGTCGGGTTGTACTGATAGAACATGTGATATTGGTCATTGTGGTAGACAAGGCCGTTGGGGTCGTTCATCCAGTTCTTCGCAGGGGTGTAGTGGAACTGCGGTCGGTACTGCTCCTGGTAGGATTGCGCATGGACGGTGGATGCGGCGCAAAGAGCCGCCAACACGGCCACGGTTTTCCCCATCTTGTGAGAGGATGCGGATGCGGATGCGGAGGATGAAGCGAGGAGGAGTTGTGTCTTTCGACTTGCCTCCTCAACCAGCGATTCCACGACATCTTTATACGCAACCGCTCGACAATGGTATTTGGCGCATTCGTATCGTCGAGCGCCACGGCTCAGGCTGATATTGATTCCCCTCATCTGCCATGTTTACCCATGTGTCGGACCGAATAGAGTTGATGGCATTGGACCATGTTGTTGAGCGAGTCAGCCTCCACGCAGATCCCCTGGGGTGACGGGCATAAGCGAGGTCGCCAGGTGCTTGGAAGCGTCTAGCGTTTCTTCGTGTCTTCGGAGACTTGCAGGAAGAGGAAGAAGTCGAGGCACGTGAAAGAGAGTTTGCAGCGCGAGTGCCTGAAGAGGCAGGTGGAGTGGCGAGAAAGTGGGAAGTGGGTGAGCGAGAGGGGAAGTGGATTCGGAGTGTGGAGTTGTGGAGTGGACTTGGCGCTGGAGGGAGATGAAGGAGCCATTTTCATGTGCTCTCCCGAGCAGACACCGCAGACACCGACACCGACATTTATCGACGCAAACGCCATCTGTTAATGTGAGGATGCCAGGTCACGTGTGAAGGTCCTCAGGCCTCCATAGGGCCAGTCGTGAATCTCCGACGACTGCCACAATTGCGGACGCGACCACTCTAAGTGAAACGCGGATTGTTTGAGGGTGATTGACATAGCATAGGTTAGCCGTTCGCTCTAAACGCATCAGGCACGACGAATCAACCTCCGACAGCTCATTTAGGGTTGCTGGTCTGGCAGTAGTGGCAGCAGTAGTAGTTAATTCATTGCCCTATAGGTGGAATCTCACGACTGATCTACATGGAACAAAAGTCAAGATCACGGTAGTGCAGATGCACCGGAGTTTTGGTTCGCAGGAATCAGATATGAAGAGCGTGCCAGATATATAAGGGGGCGAAGACTACCCTGCAAAACTTCATTCCAGCCCATCCGATACTGCATCAACACTCAGGACGACAACATGGTCTCTCTCCGCGGCATCCTCACCGGAAGCATCCTCGCCATCGGCGCACTCGCAGCCTCTCTCGAAAAGCGAGCCGTCAACCCAGGCCCTGTCAACGGTGACACCTTCATCCACGACCCAACAGTTGTTAAGAAGCCCGATGGCACCTATCTTGCCGCCTTCACAGCCAACGGCGTTGGTCTGAAGACCTCCACCGACCGCACCACCTGGAAAGATGTCGGCGCTGCATTCCCCAACGGTGCTGCTTGGACAACTACTTACACCAAAGGCGACAAGAACCTGTGGGCGCCTGACCTTTCTTACCACAACGGTCAATACTACATGTACTACTCGGCCTCCAGCTTCGGTACATCTCGCTCCGCCATCTTCCTCGCCGTGAGCAAGACTGGTGCTTCTGGCTCGTGGACCGACCTCGGCCGCGTCATCGAGTCCTTCGACAACAGCAACTTCAACGCCATCGACCCGAACCTTTACGTCGCTTCGGACGGCAAGTGGTGGCTTGCCTTCGGCTCTTTCTGGGGCGGCCTCAAGCTTGTCGAGCTCAGTCCCTCAACCGGCAAGCCCATCAACGCGAACAACCTCATCTCCATCGCCGCTCGTCCCAACAATGGCGGTGCCATTGAAGCGCCCGTCATCACCAAGCACGGCAACTACTTCTACCTCTGGGCTGCTTTCGACGCCTGCTGCAAGGGCGTCGACAGCACTTACCGCACCATGGTCGGCCGCTCGACCAGCATCACCGGCCCGTACGTCGACAAGGCTGGCGTGTCGATGATGAACGGCGGTGGCACTCAGCTTCTTGCTAGCCATGGTGATGTTCACGGCCCTGGCCACCCCGCTGTCTTCACTGACTCCGATGCTGACGTGCTTGTTTACCACTACTACAATGCTCAGGGAGATGCTCGGCTGGGCATTAACCTTGTTCGTTACGACAACGGCTGGCCTACTGTCTACTGAGGAGTCTGGGAGTAGATCAAAGGCGGGGTTGACGAACAGGCTGTATAGCGACAATCAAAGAGTCCCTCAACATCTCTAATGTTTCGCATTGTCCGTAGGAGTGATGAAGCAGCTTTTGCTGACGGTTGTGATATTCGAAGGTTTCACTGCAATGTATGCGTGCCCTGCTTCTCGTCGGTACAAGGATGTAGCTTTGATCTCCGCGGGGCGACGTTACGTTTCTTAGCGCGTTCTAGACTTCGCGGTTTCAAGTGCCAATGATGCAACTGCTACAGCACAATTCCATCCTTTCCATACGCCCCTCTCTGCCGTTGCCATGAACACTGCGGATCATATTCCATTCTTTTCATTTGGCCGGCGTCGACCTTATGGATAAGATCACCTTCTGCGTGGACGCAGACTCACGGCCGACCTATGTGCTGGACACATCATCCCCGGACATTGACCACGAGAACCAGGCGCTACAAGGACAATTACACCTGTTACACGACATCCGAGACCCCGGCGCACCTACTGGATTTCGGACATGGGTCGTGGATACTGGACACAGCGGGACAGTCACGGCGACCGGAGGAATTCAACTACATGCATACACGATAGAGAAGAGATGGCGGGTCGTACAATGGCTTCTTCCAGAAAAGCAATTGAAACTGGCACCAAACGGACATAGCAGTCCCGGACAACAGACAACTGCGGTCTCGCCCAAAAGCGACTCTTCAACGCTGAACAGGAAACTGGAAGACGCTCTGGCAGACCGTGACGATGCCACGGGCAAGTTGTCGAACCTGCGCCAGATGATGGAGATGGTTGACGTGGGCATGTTCGAGTACGACAAGGAAGGAGTGCTGATCTACGGCAATGAGGCCTTCCACCGCCTGAGCGGCGTGCCCCGCGACAACTCTGAGCCAATGGCATGGGCGAAATGGGTATTCGAAGAGGATTCGGTCTGGCTCGCTGGCGTCTGGACTCGGCTCACAGAGGGAAGCTCGGAAACGTTCGAGATGCGCTGGCTGGGACCTGATCCAGCCAACAACCCCGGAGGGCAATGGGTCACCGCTGCTTGCGTTCCCACCACGGACGATGCAGGCAACATCATCGCCGTCAGTGGGTGCATCACAGACATCTCCGCTCAGAAGCGCAGTCATTCGGATGCAGTTAAGAGGGCAGAGGCCCTGGAGCGCGCGGCTGCGAGCGAGCTGCGGTTCGCCGATTTTGTCAGGCATTCCAACTGTGCGTTCTACAACTTTGGAGCGGACCAAAAGGTAAGGCCCGAATTTACGAGCCAGCTTGAAGGAATGATTTTGTGGGTGCTGACACTGCATAGATGCGATACTGCAACCGCGAGTGGTTCGAAGTGAGCGGCCATCCCGTCGTACCCTGTGAAGAGATCGACTGGAACCTCTTCATAAACCCTGCTAACCTTGCAATCGTAAATGACAACTGGGACACGATCATCAGGACGAAGCAACCCGTCAAATTTCAATTTGATCTGAACAGGATCTGGAGCGATGGACATGGCCATGAGATGCGTGCTTCGGTCCTCTCTTGTTCGTATCCCGAGATTGGCGACGACGGGTCGGTCGTTGCGGTGTCAGGCACGTTGACAGATATCACGCATCTCAAATGGGCCGAGAGATTGCAAAAGCAGAGGACTGATGAGGCAGTCGAGGCAAAGAGACAACACGAGGCTTTCATCGACATGACTTGTCATGAGATCCGGTAAGTGATGCCGAGTACAGGACCCCTGACATGTCGGTGTGGAGCTATGGATCACACGGCCTGCAAAGCGTCTGTGAACAATGATCCGAGTTGGCAAGGATCAGTGGATATCTCCGCTTCACTCCGAAGTCTGAGTCTCACTCCGATGGACAGACAGACTGTGGAACCTCATGCATTGTACATTTGCTGATCATTGTCTTCATTTTACAGGAACCCACTGGGAGCCGTCGTTCATTGCGCCGATCTGATCAGCGCAGAACTGGCGGACATGCGAGCTTTGATCGCAGCCTCTGCGAAATGCTCACCACAACTGACCGACTTCGGGCAGCGCTGCCAGGCCGTCATAGAGAACGTGAGCGTCATCATCTCCTGTTGCGCCCACCAGCGACGGATTATAGATGATATTCTGACGCTCTCCAAACTGGACTCCAAACTCTTGACAATTGCGCCATCGCTTACTGACGTGAATAGCATGCTCAATGAGCTCGAAAAGATGTTCGAGGCGGATGCACAAAAGTTCGACGTGACGCTCCGACTTGACAAAGATCTCGGCAAAGTCCAATGGGCCATGCTGGATACAGGGCGACTCACGCAGGTGCTGACGAATCTCATCACGAATGCGACAAAATTCACGCAGAAGGAAACAAACCGAAGCGTCACGATCAAAGTGGGAGTCTCTCAGACCCGGCCTTGCGAGCGAGACCTGGACGTGGAGTTTGTTGCTGCAGGAATTGCAAGGGAGCGATCTCACACTGGAACAGGAACAGGAAGCGCCGACGAAATTTACTTGCACTTCACGGTAACCGACACAGGATGCGGATTCGACGAGGAGCAAAAGGGCCGTATATTCGAACGGTTCTCCCAAGCTTCACCGCGCACCCACTCGAAATACGGTGGCTCAGGACTCGGACTTTTCATCAGCCGTGAGATGATCGAACTGCAGGGCGGCGAGATCGGCGTCAGCTCCCAGCCTGGACATGGTGCCAAGTTCGCCTTCTACATTGCCGCTCGCTCCGCAGAGGCGCCACAATTGACCCAGCGGAAAGTCTCGAATGCGCTACTATCGAGAAACCACACGTCGGAGAACGCTCGAGCCAAGCTTTCCATCTTGGTCGTGGAAGACAACCTGGTCAACCAGAAAGTGCTGAGAATGCAGCTCCAAAAGCTCGGCCACGAAGTGCACGTCGTCTCCCACGGCGGCGAAGCTCTAGAATTCTTGCGAACAACGTCTTGCTGGGAGGGCAACTCCGCTAGCACAATCCACGTCTCGATCATCCTCATGGACATCGAGATGCCAGTCATGAACGGGCTGGAGTGCACGAGGAAGATCCGAGAGGCTGAGAGCGAGGGTCTGATCGGGAGGCATCTGCCGATTGTCGCGGTTTCTGCGAATGCGCGCGAGGGCCAGGTCCGGAACGCGATTGAGTGTGGTGTCGACGATGCGATTAGCAAGCCTTTTCGGGTTGCGGACTTGATGCCGATTGTCGAGAGGTTGGCCCTGATTTGATGCGGCTACGTCTGTCGACGAGAGTTGATTTGAGCGATCCATACTTCGCGGAGCGACTGGTCGTATTCAACCTTGTTGGCTGAGCAAGTCTTGAGTGATTGAGACGGGCCGCAGACGTCTGTACTAGTACGAAGCGACTGGTACAAGGATGGCCTCGTCATACCGATGTCTCTCAGCTCAGCACCTCTGAAGCGCGTAATGGGAAATCAAGACGGGCCGCTAAACCCCTTACGCTACGTTTTAGCGCCCGTTGGTATGTTTTCTCTCAACTTGAACTCGACTCCTAAGGAAAAGGCTACAATTCCAGCGGCATGGCGACAGACAAGGATGCTTCGGAGTCTACTTATCCCACGAGGCTGACTTCGGAGCCTCTCGAGGCCGTGCGGCACCTCCGAGTTAGCGACAACAACCCCGAGACTAGCACGAATGACGGCCTGGACTATGAGCGCTGCAGCGCCCTTCACAATGCTATCGTAAAACATGCATGGCAAGCGGAAGGATACGATCTCGCAGACCTCCCTACGACGACTTGGTGGCAAAGATCAGATTACGCGCCTAGGCTGAGTGAGGTTCAAAAACACCTTCCCGAGAGCCTCGTCGAGTTTCTGAAGCGAGCATTGAGCCCAGCCGCGGACGAGCTACCTGACAGCTCGAGATATTACTTCTTCTACTTCGCTCAATGCCTTTCTCCTCCGGACTCTCTGTGGTCGGACTCCATGTGGTTTCAAGTCGGAGAAGAAGAAGTTGAGATGGGTGGAATTGAACGGATCGCTCTGTATTTGACCGATACGTTCACTAGCGACGAGACTATTGATGGCATTTTGTAAGTGCTTGTCGCCTACTTGACCGATTTGCCTCCTCTAACGTGTCCAGATATGATTACGACACCCACGCATGTGTCTTCAACAGCTGGCCTTACTACATGTTCACCGAAGATGACTCCTCGCCCATCTGGCAGCGATTGGAAACAATCTTGACCGCCTGGATTGAGATGATCGAGAGGCGCAAAGTAGCGGTGGTGCACAAAGATCTCGGCAAAGACTCAGATCTCGTGTCCGGCGTCCACCTTGACTCGAAGAATCCCTGGGGATGGGCTCCGTGGACTCAAGCTGATCTCGAAGACACCCTTGAAGCCTGGAACGATCTGATCAGCTCCATCAACGACCGCCTCCCACAACCCCGACCCGAGCCCCTGTCGCGCACAAGCTTGTTCGAAGTGGATGATCTCCACGCAGCAGAAATCGACGAAGGCAGCTTCGCGTGGGAATTTTATCGCAAGGCCTGTAAGCCGCATTTCCGGTATCTTGCACCCGGTTTGCAACTTCCTTCTCGAGAACAGCTTCTCAGTCTCCCGTTCGAACCGGCCTGGGAAGGTCAGAAACCAACGCGGATCAAGATGCGAGGCTATGGAGGCGACCTGGACATCTTCCCGCTACCCATCTTACTCAGTACGCAGCTCGCGAAGAGCTGGGTAGACCGATACCAATACGAAGTCGGGCCCGTCAATTGCGGTCTTTACTTGGACATCCTGGACTCACGGACGCCACTCTTCCACCCCTATGAAGACGCGGCGCGCCTGGTATTACCCTACGAACTCGATGCATCCACCTCCGCTCGCAGGCTAGATGGTAAGCCCGCGCTCGGCAATGCCGAATTGTATCAGACCGGCCAGAACCCGTTCGAGAGAAATGGCACTGTTACGCAGCTGTGGCAACTTTTGAAGCATTTCGCCGGGCACGTCTACGCTGGGGAGTGGAAGGTCGATGTTGATGGAGTGAGCGAGCCGGCGACTGTGTTTGACAATTTCTTCGTGCATGGGGTCGAGCCGGATGGCGATGAGGCGGACAACTCGCGCTATGCGGTTCTCAAGAACATGTATCTGTAGGGTGTGTCGCGGCACTGAGAGGGCCAACCTGCCAAATGGGGAGGGAAATGTGGAGGTCGCTGCCCGGGCAGACCAAGGTTCAAAGACAAAAATCATGCTCACTGGATATGGCTGCCCGCGAATGGAGATCTTCACGTTTTCTCGCCCTGTCGACTTCCCGCCCACCTAAAGCATATCAAATTGATATCTTGCGAAAACAATATTCTCGAACTTGTTGATCGAACGTACCCAGTATACAATGCTCCTCTGGATTCATCGCCGCTAGAACGTCGTCTTCCGCCTTTCATTCGGCTAAACGATTGCCTGGTCATCCTTCTTTCACGCCCTCCACACATGCTAAGGTTTATGAACAGACAATCCCACTGGCACCAGTGTGTCTTCGAAGCGCTACACGCCGCTGATACCACCGCTCGATGGATCTTGATCCAGTGCGATAGCGTTACCCAAATACCGCTCTCTCTCACCACCATAGAGCATGTCGTGACATACGAAAGTCGCTGATACCGCCGTAAACATCAACAGACTTTAGCATGGACTCCGGTGCGGACGCGACTGAGGCGCCGAAACACATGGCTAAAGAAACGAACTCACCATCTACGTCTTGTTATTTCCGGGTGTTTACTAACATCTCTAAAGACGTGGTGGGTGGAGTTGAATCGCGCATGGTTATGCATGTTTTTAAACCCTATCTGAGCTTCCCCTCTTTTACCCCAAGCCCCTCAAAGCCTCTTGAGTCGCGTGACAAACATACAGAGATGTTCTACTACACAAAAAGCTTCAAGTCTAGAAAAGTCCTACTACTGTGTGTTGCACGTAAGAAAATAGGGGACCATTCGATATCGGACTGCTTCAGCCTCGACTTCATCGGATCGGCTGACACATAAGCGATTCGAAGCAGGCCTGACAAGACCAGCTCTCTTGACCTTGTCTGCTCTGCTTATGTTGGACCTCGAATGCCTGTCTGTAGCTCTCGGTATCCCTACCCGGACGTACGGTAGCAGGCCATGTATACTCGGTTCCGATGTTCATGAGGGGTCGCTTCAAGCAGGCCGGCAATCGTGCTGATCCCCCTCTCTGGGTTTCGTTAAGAAACCATATCTACACTTATAGTACCCTCACCAAGAGCTCGCCTCGCATCTTCTGCTCTCTCGCTGCATCGATTTCGATCGCATCTCCAACTCATTGCACAAAATACATCACGCATCATGGGCATGTTCACGAAGCTACCGAAGGAGCTCGAGGAGGTCGACGTTATCGTCGCAGGAGGTACGTTCCTCCCCCTGTTCGATCCACAATTGGAACATCGAGACTAACAAGGGACTTGCAGGTGGTCTCGCCGGCTGCGTGGTTGCTGGCCGACTGGCAGAAGCCGATCCGGGTCTTTCCATCCTGGTCATCGAACAAGGCCCGAACAACTACGAAGTCGATCAAGTGGTCTACCCGGCATTGTACCCGAGGAACCTCTTTCCCAACTCGAAGTACACTCTCTTCTGGCAGGGCAATCATTCACCACAGTTGGCGGATCGGAGGCCGATCGTGCCTTCGGGGGGGACGCTTGGTGGCGGGTATGAACATCTTGACTCAACAGATGATGGCATGAGCACTGACAGTTGTTCGCAGGTCTTCTATAAACTGGATGGTGTATACTCGCGGCCAGCGACATGACTTTGATTCGTGGAACACCAAGGGGTGGTCTGCGGACGAATTGCTGCCATTTTTGAAGAAAGTATGTCTTTCACTTCTCCTGCGTCATATCGATTACCCCAATCATCCACTGACCAGACCGCAGTTCGAAACCTACCACGGCTACGGCGAGAAGGAAATGCACGGCCATGAAGGACCCGTGAACATCTCGAGCGGCACGCACCGCTGCAAACGCGCCGAAGACACCTTCATCCAAGCCGCCGACGCCCTGGGCTACAGCGAGCTCAAAGACTTGCAGAACCTCGACGCCAATAACGGCACAGAGCGCTGGATGAAGTACGTCGGTCCTAATGGTCGACGACAAGACTCTGCCCACCGGTACATCCACCCGAAGCTGAGGAGCGGCAAGTACCCCAACCTCCACGTCATCTGCGACAAACAAGTGATCAAGGTCTTGTTCGACGACAACAAGCGCGCCGTTGGTGTTCAGTACCAAACGAACCCCAAGTCGCAGCCAAATCCGGAGTTTATGGTGGCAAAACAAATGCCCCGCACAGTCCGTGCCAGGAAAATGGTCGTCGTCTCTGCCGGTGCGAACGGAACGCCGCTGATACTGGAGCGCTCCGGCGTGGGTGATGCGAAGATTTTGCAGCGTGCAGGTGTGCCAATGATCCAGGAACTCCCCGGTGTTGGAAACGATTACCAGGACCACCACTTGACGCTGTATGCCTACCGCACGAGCTTGACAAAGGACGAGACGATCAATGCCTTTTCCGATGGCCGCTTTGACTTGCAAGAAGCGATCCGAGCGAACCACGAATTGCTGGGCACGAATGCAATGGATGCTTGTAAGTAATAATCCGTGGGACTGAGAATCTTCGGTGATCTAATATCTCTCAGCGGGCAAGTTCAGACCAACAGAAGAGGAAGTTGCCGGCCTGGGCCCAGACTTCAAAGCAGCCTGGGACCGCGATTTCAAAGACGCTCCCAACCGGCCTCTGATGATCATCGCCATGTACCTCGCGTACTTCGGCGACCACTCCATGCTGCCGGACGACAGCGAGTACGTCTCCATGGCGAACTGGACAGCGTATCCCTGTAAGTCTACCTGTACCTCCTTGCCATACGAATACCAGCGTGTCGCGATCGATTCCTCGTTCGTTCGGCCATTTTCCAATGTTCACTTCATCGTTTTCCTTTGTTCAGAGTCAACAGCATGGGTTTCTGACAGGATCTCACTAGTCTCGCGAGGCCACATACACATCACCGGCCCCAACATGGGCGATACCATCGACTTTGACGTTGGATACCTGAAAGTGAGTCTCTTTGTTCTTCATCCTGTGAATACTTGACTGACCCAGCACCAGGACGCCATGGACCTCGACGTCAAGAAACACATCTGGGCCTACAAACTGCAACGCGAAATGTGGCGCCGCATGTCCATCTTCCGCGGCGAGCTCGCCTCCTCCCACCCTCGCTTCCCCGCTGGCAGCAAAGCCGCAGTCGTCGAGAAAGCCGATGGTCCGATCGCAAAAGGCAACGAGCGCATCCAGTACACTGCCGAGGACGACAAGGCCATTGACCAGAAAGTCCGTGAGATAGTCACCACGACGTGGCACTCGCTCGGCACGTGCAAGATGGCGCCGAAGGAGAAGAAGGGCGTGACTGATGGGACGCTGTCGGTTCACGGGACGAAGGGCCTCAAGTTGGCGGATCTGAGCGTGCCGCCGGAGAATGTTGGTGCGAATACGGGTAACACTGCTTTCTTGGTTGGCGAGAAGGCTGCGGACATCTTTATCAAAGAGCTTGGGTTGGGCGAGAGTCGGGCGAGGCTTTAGGTGTACATGTGTGTATACCCATATGTGTGTATTCAAGCGTGGTGAGATGTGGAGACCCCTCCCCTGTGAGGCCGGAGAAGTCTGTCAAGCCAGTAGGAACGTTGGGTTGGCCGCAGCTTCACTCCCGAGAGCTCAAAGCTGTCTGGTCCTTGGTATCCTCTTCTCTCAGAACTCCGACTCCTTGTCTGCCTCAGATCATTGACATCATACCATCAAAACACCGCATCCTCACGCATGATGTGACTTGACGGTGCAAGTCAGCATGTTAATCTGTGGCAGCCCACTTACTTGTCTCGAGCGGCTCTCCAACTGGGAAAGGCATCCTGTAAAGCTGATCACACAGTGACACGACCGCCGGATAAATTGACTGGCCTAGGTGTCTTACTGGGGCGAATGATCGCTACTGTGC